>Ga0307372_10003120_pt1 | contig 26838 bp, 23 predicted proteins | sample OX1MG_FD_202533 | JGI IMG/M metagenome (GOLD analysis project Ga0307372, IMG submission 202533) | Soil microbial communities from Risofladan, Vaasa, Finland - OX-1 | ecosystem: Environmental > Terrestrial > Soil > Coastal area > Acid sulfate soil | place: Finland: Risofladan, Vaasa | collected... | reverse complement strand
TCCCTCGACTCTCCGATGAACCTGGCCGTCAATCCCACCATCGGCACCTTCAGAACCTCCGACGGGCGCTGGATCAACTTCACCATGCTGCAGCCTGGCCGGTACTTCGCCGACGTCTGCCGCCACCTCGGCCTCGAGCACCTGATCGACGACGAGCGGTTCGACACGGCGGAGAAGCTCATGGCCAACGCCCTCCAAGCGGGGCAGTACGTGGCCGAGGCCATCGTGGCAAAGCCCTACTCGTACTGGGTCGAGCACCTCAAGACCATGGAAGGCCAGTGGGCTCCGATCCAGAGCCCGCTCGAGATCGTGAACGATCCCCAGATGGAGGCCAACGGCTACATCCTGCCGGTAACCGACCAGGAGGGGAACGAGCGCAAGCTGGTCGCCAGCCCCGTGCAGTTCGACGAGCGCCCACCCGTGCTGACCAGGGCGCCCCAGTTCGCCGAGCAGACCGATGACATCCTGCTCGAGATGGGCCGTACGTGGGACGAGATCATCCAGCTGAAGATCGACGGGGCGGTGACGTGAGCGAGTCGCAGGACAAGGAGCGTGCCGTACACCGAGCAGACGTAAACGGGCGGGTCGAAGGGACGTCCTTTCGCCCAAGCACGGGATTCACGTTCTTCCGTGCGACGAAGATGGCAAACACGTTGACTGAGGGTTACCACACGCGTACAATTTGAATTCTCGGAATAGGGGGGATCATGAGAGCTTTTCGGTCGGCCTGGCGCGTCAGTGCACTGGCATGTGCGCTATTCCTTTCGTTCCTCGTGGGAGGCAGCCAGGCAGGTGCAGCCACCGGTATCGCCTCCAAGACGATCACGCTGGGGCTCATCACGTCACTCACCGGTCCCGCTGCTTCCGAGTACACCGGCGTGGCCCCGGCCGCTCGGGCCCGCGTCGCGTTGCAGAACGCCCACGGCGGCGTGGACGGCCGGAAGATCAAGCTGATCGTGGAGGACGACCAGACCAGTCCCGCATCGAACCAGACCGCAGCCCAGGCGCTCATCTCCAAAGGCGTCTTCGGTGTCATCGACGAGTCGGCGGTCGCGTTCGGTGGTGCGAAGGTCCTCCAGCAGGCCGGCCTGCCCGTGACCGGCGGCGGCTACGACGGTCCGGAGTGGGGTCAGCAGCCCTACACCAACATGTTCTCCATCACCGGGCCCGTCGACCCCCACCAGCCCGCCTACACGACGACTTCGGACTTCGTAAAGGCTCGCGGCGGCAAGGTCGTAGCCGCCTTCGGCTACGCGATCTCCCCGTCGTCGCAGGCGGCTGCGACGGGATTCATGCAGGCGTCGGCGTACGTGGGACTCGAGAAGGGCTACCTCAACACGAGCCTTCCGTTCGGCAGCATCGCCGTGGGCCCCTTGGCCCTCGGGATGAAGAGCGCCAACGTCGACAGCATGTACATGCCCTTGGACGCCAACACGAACTTCGCAATCCTGACCGCGGCGAAGCAGGCAGGAATCCACGTGAAGGCGGCGGTCTCGGCGACGGGGTACGGGCAGGCACTGCTCGACGACACCTCGGCCCTGGCGGATGCGAACGGGACGTACTTCCTGGCCCCCGGTCTCCCCGTGGAGCTCGAGACGACCGCCACCAAGGCCTTTCAGGCCGCCCTGGCGAAGTACGCGAGCTTCACCGGCGTTCCGGCGTTCGACTCCTACGAAGGATGGGGCGGCGCTGATCTCATGATCAAGGGCCTGCAGTTGGCGGGCAAGAACCCGACACAGACCTCGGTCATCGACCAGCTCCACAAAGTGACCGCCTACACCGGCAACGGCCTCTTCTATCCAGCCAACCTGACGCTCAAGGAGTTCGGCAAGGCGCCGAAGACCCAGTGCGCGTACATGGTTCAGCTCCGAGGGTCGAAGTTCGCCCCGGTGCCGAGCAACGGCAAGCCGTCGTGCGGAAAGCTGATACCCGACTCCAACCAGCTCTGACCTGCCGGGGACGACCGGCCGGCTCGTTCGCTCCCGATCCACCTTTGACCCTCACTCAGCGTCGTCGGGCTCCCGCCACACGGCGACCATGATGGGCTCGTCGAGCCAGGCGAAGCGCAATTGCCTCACCAACTCCGCCTTGGCGAGGTGGCTGGGCGCTGGCAATCCGCTCACCACCCGGGGTAGCGACAGCAGCGCTGGCGGTGGCAACAGGGCTTTGAGGTTGCCGCCGATGATGTTGATGAGCTCCCCGACTGCATCGGACACATCGGCGTCGCTCAGGTCGCCGGCCTCGGAGTCGAACATCTTGGCCGTCGCGTGACGAGCGGCCGCAGTGGAGAGGGAGAGATAGAACGTCCCGTTCCACGATCCGCTGATATCCACTGATCCCGTGAGGTCCCCGTAGTCGGATGCAGCGCCCCGCTCGACCAAGGTGCCGGAGTCGCCGATGATCGCCGACCATATCTCCCGCGTGATCTCGGTCACCGTCTCGTCGCTGAAGCTCGTCATGGTCATTGCACTGTGCCCTCTCGTGTCGGGTCGCCTCCCGCCACGTCCGGGTCGATCCCGAGCATGGCGAGCTTTCCGGCAACGGCGTCGGCTGTGAACGGTTTGATCAGGTACTCGTCGGCTCCAGCTGCCAAGGCCACGCCGATCTGCTCGGGCTCGCCCTCGCTCGTGACCATCAAGATGGTCAGGCCGGCCAGCTCGGGACGGCTCCGCACTTCCGAGACGAGCTGCACCCCGGTCATGTTGGGCATGTGCCAGTCGACCAGCGCCAGATCCGGCCGCGCGCCCGCCACCAAGCGGTCCAACGCGGCCTGCCCGTCGACGGCCTCCTCGACATCCATGCCGAACTCCCGCAGGATGCGCCCGAGGATGGAGCGCATCGAGCGCGAATCGTCTACCACGAGTGCGTGCATCATCGCTGCTCCGGTCGATAGAAGGTCGCGCCTCCGACCCTGACGGCCTCGAACCGGTCGACGATGCCGATGGGGGACTCGGCCCCGCCCAGGGAGAGATACCCCTCGGGCGCGAGCTGTCGGCTGGCCGCCTCGAGGATCTGGCGCTTGGTCGCCAGGTCGAAGTAGATGAGGACGTTGCGCAGGAGGATCAGGTCGAATCGGGGCAGGCCGGCCCAGAGCCCGGCCAGGTTCAGCGTCTGGAATCGCACCCGGCTGCGCATCTTGTCGTGGATGACGAAGTTGGCGCCGTCCCGGGTGAAGTACCGGGCGATCATCGTGGCAGGCAGGCCCCGGTTGATCTCGAGTCCGCTGAACGAGCCGGCGGCGGCTCGCTCCACGACGGCCCGGTTGAGGTCGGTACCGACCAGGTCGAGCTTCCAGAACTCTACCTCGGGGAAGTGGGCGTCGAGCAGCAAGGCCACCGAGTACAGCTCCTGCCCGGTGGAGCTGGCCGCACTCCAGATGGCGAGGCTCCGGGCACTGCGGTTCTTCTCGATCAGCTCGGGCAGGACGGCGTCGCGCAGGGCGTTGAACGGATGGACGTCTCTGAACCACGACGTCTCGTTCGTGGTCATGGCCTCTACCAGGCGGTCTTGGAGCGCGCGGTTGCCGGTCCTCCGCACTTCACGCACCACGTCCTCCGCTGATTCGAGACCGAGGTCTCGGGCGATGGGAGCCAGGCGGGCCTCGACGAGATAGTGCTTGTCGTCGCTGAGGACGATGGCCGATTGCTTGTGCAGAAGCTCCTGAAGGAACTGGAACTCCGGCACGGCGACGGTCATGCCGACCTCATCGTCGCGTCGCGCGCCACGCGGCGATGGATGGCGCTGGGGATGTCGACGAGGGGGAGGATCTCCTCGGCCAGCCCGGCCTGGGCGACGGCCCCAGGCATGCCCCAGACCACCGACGACACCTCATCCTGAACGATGGCGGACCCCCCGGCTCCGACGATGGGCTCGATCCCCTTCAGTCCGTCTTGGCCCATACCGGTGAGGACCACTGCCAAGAGTCCTGCGCCCCAGACGGGAACCGCGCTTCGAAACAACACGTCGACTGCGGGCTTGCACGAATTCTCGGGCGGCCCGTCGTCGAGGGCGACGACCACCTCTGTCCCCGCTCGCCGCACCACCATGTGGCTCCCGCCGGGGGCGATGTAGACACCACGGCGCACGGTCATGCCCTCGGCCGCCTCCACCACGGAAAGGGCGCTGCGCTCGTTCAGGCGCTCGGCCAGCATGCGGGTGAAGACGGGTGGCATGTGCTGGACAATGAGGACGGGTACGGGCAAGGACGCCGGGAGCAACGGGATGATGTTGGTGAGCGCCACGGGCCCCCCGGTCGATGACCCCAAGACCACGGCCGACACCAGCTCGGCCGAGCGCGAACGAGGGGCGAGAGTGGCCAGCGGAGCAGGGGTAGCTGGCCGTGACCGGGCCAGGCGTCCCCAGTTGTGCACCAGGGGCACCAGGCTGTTGCGCACCACCGCCTCGGCCTCGGCGCGACCGGCGGACCGTCCCGGCTTGGTCACGTAGTCGTTGGCCCCCACTGCCAGGGCGTTGAGTGTCGACGACGCCCCTCGCTCGGTGAGCGTCGAGAACATGATCACGGGCAGTCTCGGCCACCGAGGCCGCAGCTCTCGCAGCGTGGCCAAGCCGTCGAGGACCGGCATCTCGACGTCCAGGACGACGACGTCGGGTTGGAGCGCCTCGATGCGCTCCAACCCGCGCCGACCGTTCTCGGCGACGCCTACCACCTCGATCCCGTCCTCTGCTCGTAGGATGTTGGCAACGAGGTGGCGGACGACCGCCGAGTCGTCGATGAGCAGTACTTGTGTGGAAGTGCTCATGTCGTCGTGTCTGGTGTGCCGGCCCGATCTCGCCCGATCAGCCCTGGTGACCGGCTTGCGTCTTGTCGGCGATAGCAACGGCCGCGGCGATCTGTGCCGCCGCAGAAGCGGCCTCACCGACCCGAGTGGCGATCTCGTTGGTGGTGACGTTCTGCTCCTCCACCGCGCTGGCGATGGTCGTCTGCAGCTCGCTGATCTGGGAGATGACCTGCGTGATCTCTTCGATGGCGTCCACCGCTCCGCGCGAGTCGCTCTGGATGGCCTCGATCTTGGCGCTGATGTCCTCGGTGGCCTTGGCGGTCTCCTTGGCCAGCTCCTTGACCTCATTGGCCACGACGGCGAAGCCCTTCCCCGCCTCCCCCGCCCGGGCCGCCTCGATGGTGGCGTTGAGGGCCAGGAGGTTCGTCTGTTGGGCGATCGAGGTGATGACCTTGACGACCTTGCCGATCTCCGCCGAGGAGTCGCCGAGGTTGCCGATGGTGGTCTGCGCCGTAGCGGCGTTCTCGACCGCGCCGGCCGCGGTGCGGGCTGCGTCCGAGGCGCTCTTGGCCACCTCGCGGATGCTGGCGGTCATCTCCTCGGCGGCGCCGGCGACGGCCTCGATGTTGGCGCTGGCGGCGCGCGCCTGATCACCGATGGCCAGCTTCTCGGTAATGACAGACCAGCTGGCGACTGCGCCTACGTGCTCGCCCGCCGAGTTATGGACGGTGATGACGTTGAGGTCGAGCGCCTCGGGGCCCACCATGATGACGTTGCTCCGTGGCAGGTTGTCCTCACTCGAGAGGATACGCCGCTGAAAGCTCGGGTTCTTGTGGAAGATGTCGATGTTCTGTCCGATGATCGCGCTCGGCGGCACCGGCAAGTAGGCGGCGAGTTCCTTGAGCCCCTCCACCGTTGCCGGATTGACGTAGCGGATCACGAGGTCTCGGTCGGCGAACATGATGCGCTGGGGGACTGCCTCGAGGATCCCGAAGATCGTCCCGGCGTCAAGGCCGGAGAAGGACTCCTCCGACTTGTTCTGGCTCTTTGCGTTGCCGTTGCCCCGGGTGAGCGCGGATCCATTGCCGCCGCCTTCGCCGAGAGCGCTGCTGTCTAGCTGGGTTGTCATGTTGGTCTCCTAGTAGAAGCCGCAGATCCCACGGCGTCCGACTTGTTGGTGGTGTTCTTGATTGTGGCTTCGACATCGAGAACGAGCACGAGGCTCCCGTCGAGCTTGAAAGCGCCGGAGGCGAGCCGCCGGAGCCGGGGTGCAACTGTCGGCGGAACGGGCTCGAAGTCCGCGTCCGCCAGTTCGACGACGTCCCCCGCCTCGTCGACGAGGAGGCTTACTGCCTCGTCGTCGTAGCGGACCACGACGTTCATAGACGGCCCATCCTCCTCCGCTCGCGGCGGAAGGCCGAGCATGTGCCGAAGGTCGATCGCCGTCACGATCTGTCCCCGAAGGTTGATGAGGCCCTTTACCTCGGTCGGTGCGAGTGGCACGGTCCGCATCTCCTGGGCCCGGATCACCTCCTGGACGAGCTGGACGTCGATCCCGACGAGCAGCTTCGCCACTCGGAAAGAGCAGAACTGGATCCGCTCCCGGGTGGCCAGCGCCACGCCTTCATCACGCGACATCGGATATCGACTCCTCTCCCCTTGCCTCTGTGGCATCGCCGACGGCGGCGCGGACCGCGGCGGCGATGTCGAGCATGTCGGTCACCCGGCCCTGGACGACGGCCGAGCCGATGACACCGTGGCTGGCCCCCACCGGGCGAACCTCGAATTTGTCCTCGACGATGTCGAGGATCTCCGTGGCGATGAAGCCGACCTGATGCCGGCCGTTCGAGTACACGACGACGGGGAGCTCTGCGTCGGCGTCGTTCTCGACGTCGTGCTCATTCACCTCGACATCGATGACGGCCAACTGCTCGCGCTCGCCGAGCAAATCGGTGAGCCGCACCAGTGGCAGCAGGTCCCCGCGGTATTGGAGAACGGGTTTCCCCCCGGCCAGCTCGATCGTGTCGGGTGCCACTTCCTCGAGCCGGGCCACGACATCGAGGGGTATCGCCACCCGGCGCTCGGCGCCGACCCGCATGACGACGAGGCTGCTCAGGTCGGAGCTGCGCGACCCGTCGGAACCGTCGCCCGAGGAGACCTCGGTGTCCCCCGCGTCGCCCATGCCGGCGTGGGTGGCCAGGCCGTTGACGTCGAGGATGAGCGCCACACCGCCGTCGCCCAAGATGGTGGCACCGGCATAGACCAGGAGCTGCTTGAAGTGGCGCCCAAGGGGCTTGACGACGATCTCCTGTGTGTCCAACACGCCGTCGACGACGGCTCCGAAGAGCAGGTTGTCGGCCTGGAGGACCACGATGCTCACGCTCTCGCGCTCGCCGAGGGCCACCGAGTCGCCGATGCCGAGGCTTCGGTCCAGGCTCACGAGCGGCAGGAGCTTGCCCCGCAGGCGGTAGACAGGGGCGTCGCCGATGTACTCGACTCCGTCACGCACGGCGTCGCCCTCGAGGTGGACGAGCTCGACCAGGCTGGCCTGGGCGATGGCGTAGCGCTCGTCGTGACATTTCACGAGCAGCGCGGGGATGATGGCCAGGGTCAGTGGGATCTTGATCCGGAAGGTGGTGCCGCGCCCCACCGTAGTCAGGAGGTCGACGGTGCCGCCGATGCGCTCGATATTGGTGCGCACCACGTCCATGCCCACCCCCCGGCCGGAGACGTTGGTCACCTTCTCGGCCGTGGAGAACCCGGGCCGGAAGACCAGGTCGGTGATCTCGCGCTCGGACATGTGGGACAGCTGTTCCGAAGTGACGAATCCGCGCCCCACTGCCTTGTCGCCCACCTTGGCCAGGTCGATGCCCGCACCGTTGTCGGCCACCTCCATCACGACCTGGCCCCCCTCGTGGAAGGCTCGAAGCGACAGCACGCCGGTGGCGGGCTTCTGTGCGGCCTGGCGGACGGCCGGCGTCTCGATGCCGTGGTCGATAGCGTTGCGCACCAGGTGGGTGAGCGGATCCTTGACCGCCTCGAGGAGCGAGCGGTCGAGCTCGGTCTCCCCGCCCTCCATCTCGAGGATGACCTGCTTGCCGAACTGGCCGGCGAGGTCACGCACGACGCGCGGCAGCTTCGCCCAAAGCTGCTCGATAGGCTGCATACGTGTCTTCATGACCCCCTCTTGCAGCTCACTCACGATGAGGCTCAGGCGCTGCACAGTCTGAAGGAGCACTGGGTCGTTGCCGGTCTCGGCGTGCGCTATGACCTGGTTGCGGCCCAGCACCAGCTCGCCCACCTGGCGCATGAGCGCATCGAGCAGGTCCACATCGACCCGCACGGAGCGGTCGGCAGCCGACTTGTGATCCGTCCCCCGCTCATCGCCCGGCGAGCTCGCTGCGGCCCCCGTAGGCGCTGTAGGCGCTTCGCTCGGCCCGCTCGCAATGGGCCCGCTCACTGCTGTGGGCTCGGCGATGGGCTCCGGGGTTGGGTCGGCCTCGAGGTCTGCAGGCTGCTCGGGCGCCGGCGGGAGCTCGACATCGGCGTGCCCCTCGACCTGGACGTCTTGGAGCCGGATCACGAGCGCGCTGAATTCGGTTTCGCCCTCCCGGCCCGTCGAGTCGATGGACTCGAGCAGGCCGCGCACGGCGTCGACCACCTCGAGCAGTACGTCGGTGCGGTCCTGATCGAGGTCGAACACACGGTCGCGCAGCTTCGAGAGGAGGTTCTCGGCGTTGTGCGACAGTTCCTCGAGGCGCGGGAAGCCGAGGAAGCCGCACGTACCCTTGAGCGTATGGAACGTCCGGAAGACGCTCGCCAGTAGCTCGTCCGAGGTGGGGTCTGCCTCGAGCGCCACCAGGTCCCGGTCCAGCTGATCGAGGTTCTCGGTGCTCTCGACCAGGAACTCCTGGACGACTTCGTCCATCTCGTTATCCGGCATGGATGTTCTCCGTCCTCTATTCCGTCACCACGAGCTCGCGCTCGCGGTCGGGGTTGGCCTGCACGGAGCTCGAGAGCTGGCCGAGCAGCCTCCCGCGCTGGTCGATGGTTTCTTCGGTGACCTCGACGAGCAGGCGGTCGCCTTGGGTGACGGGCTGAACGGCGGCGAGCTCCACTGCTCCGGAGGCCATGCGCAGCGGCTCGTCGGAGGTCCAGTCGAGCGCAATAACGTCGCCGGTGCACAGGTCGGCGAGCTGCGTGGCCGGCACGGACAGCGGGCGAAAGCCAACCCGCACCTCGACGGGGATGTCGAGAAGCCTTTGGTGCAGGCCCGGGTGAGGCTCTTGTGTGGCGCCGTGCTCGTCGCGACCGAGGATCGCGTCGGTGAAGGGGTGGACCGCAAGCATGGGGATGCCGAGGGTCGACTGGTACTCGATGCCGGCGACCTCGACGGAAAGCCACAGCACGAGAAACGTGCCGCGGGATGCCGCCCCTTGGAAGTGCTTCGGTTCGAGGTCGACGCGCACGTCGGAGACCGACGCGGCGACGAACGACGTGAATAACGACGGGACCTCGGAGATCGTACGGGCGAAGAGTCGCTCGAGGAGCCCGAGGTCGAGCGCAGAAGGCAGGCGCGACTCGGACAGCGGGGCGCCGGTGCCGCCGAGCATCAGGTCGATGAGCACCATCGACAATTTGACGGGACAGGACAGGAGGAACCGTCCCTCGAGCGGTTCGAGCTTGAACGAGATGAACAACGATGGTGTGGCGATGCCGGCCGCGTAGTCGTCCCAACTGGCGTGGCGGAATTGGAGGACCTGCTGCCGGATCGGGCTATTGAGTAGGCCGTTGCAGGCGCCGGCCATGGACCGGGCCAAGTCGTCGCTCTGGGCGCGTAGGGCCCGCAGGACGTCCCGGTTGACGCTCGCGGGCTGGCGGAATGAATATGGGCGCCAGCCATCGTCCGGCTCGCGCGTCGACTCTGCGGCGGCCACTTCGTCGAGCACCCTGGGAAGCGAGCCGCGTGGGACGTCGGCCAGGGCGATGAACGTCATCAATCCGCTGTGATAGCCCTGAACGTCGATTCGCATCGTCGTTGTCGGCAGGCCGGCCCCGAACAGCTGCTTCCATTGGCCGGCGCTCACCTGCTTGGCCCAGCGCAACAAGACCCGAGGGAAGCGCTCCCCGACCAGAAGCGTCGTGAGGACATTGCCCACCTCGGCGAAGTTGTCCCAGAGGTCGTTTTTGACCCAGCCTGTGACGATGGCCTCTTCGGCATCCTTGAGGGGGTAGTCCGCCAACGCGGCCCCCGTGATGGCGATGACGGAGATATCCGCGCCCACGACGACGACCGGCTCGTCCTCGGGCGTTGTGAACATGCACAGCCCTAACCACTGGGCGGCCGAGTCCAGATCGACGACGGAAACCTCGGCTGGCGCGCCGAAGAGCATTCCGAGCATCTCGGAAGTCTCGCTCGGCCCGGGCAGGGTCAAAGTGGTCATCGTCGGGCCAGTCTCGACAGCGGCGTCGGTGATCAGGCGAACTGGGCGAGCGCGTCGCGCAAGTCGTCCGCTGTAAATGGCTTGGTCACGAAGCTGAAGGCCCCTGCGTCCGCGGCGGCGTCTCGCATCTCGGCACTAGCCTCGGTAGTGATGAACCCGAACGGCACGATATGCCCATCGCCGCGCAAGGACTTCAACAGATCCAGGCCGGTCATGCCCGGCATGTTCCAGTCGGAGAGGACGAGCTCGGGATTGAAGTCTTTCACGACAGCCATGGCGTCCACGCCATTGGCGGCTTCGGCGATGTGTAGATCAGCGAACCCAGCGGAGCGAAGCTCTCGGCCCACGATCATGCGCATGGCCTTACTGTCGTCAACGATCAACACTCGCACCCGCTCATTCCCCCGTATTCGCAACGATTCCGGACGGCCAACTGGCACATTTGTATCGGGCGTCGTTCCGGCCCGCTTGACCCGACATTGTGTCTGGATATCAGACATGCAGTCCCTGACCGGACTTCCGGAGATGATGGGCGCACGACTTGCAACGGAAGTAGTGGATGACCAGGGACAACGGCCGCGAAGGGGCTGCGGGGTCGTGTTCCTACGCGGTACGCTGACCTGGGACTATGCGAGCGGCGCCGGAAGCTCGAGGTCGAGGGAGCGGCCAGGCTCGGCGATGTCGAGGCCCGAGAGGATCCCGTCCCGGCCGGCGGTGGTGGCCGATCGCCGCGATCCCTTCGAGCTTGGCTTCCTTCGCGATGGCCGCCTTGTCGATTCGGAACCGGCCGTCACTGAGGCGACGGACCGGTCGCCAGAGTGCCGGCGTGGTGCGCAGCTTGCCGGCCAGATCGTCCTTGATGGTCCGGATGATCATCGAGAACCGCTTCCGGTAACCGATGGGGGCCGTGAAGCGTACTTCAGATGTGCGGAAAGGGAGCTGTTAGAATAACACTACCTATTTATGTTTGCTCGCCCGGATCACGCTCGAGATATGAGTACTGCGGTTTCAGGAACGCAAATCGACACCCTTGTCGCCACTCAGATCGCGGATGACATCGCAGATGACATCGCAGATAACGAGCACTCCGGCGGGGGGTTGTGTGCCCGAGACATCTGCCCCTTCGGAAAGCCCTGTCCCGATCTCGGGCTGGATCGGCTCATGGCCCTTTCCCCGGTAAGTACCGTCGTCGTGTGCCTCGTCGATCGAAAGATCGTCTGGGCAAGCCCGAGGGCTCTGGGGTTCGATGCTCTGCTCGTCGAGCGTGATGTGGTCGATCCGGTTGTCGAGCCGGACCAACTGGCGATCGAGACCCTCCTCACGGAAGCGGTCGCCGGCCACGACGGTATTCGGGCGAGCGTGAAGGCACGATCCGCTGACGGCACACTCCGTCCCTCCGAAGTCGTCTCGGCCTTGCCCGGGCATGGCTCGCGCCAATGCGTGTTGTACGTGACGCCGTCCGAAAGGGACACCTTGCCGGCGGTGGTCGAACGCACCCGGGTCTTGGCGACGGTGACGTCGCTCTCGGGAACGGTCTTGTGGACGGCGCCGGAGCCGCTGCGGGCGTTGAACGTCACCTTCTCGGAAGTGGCGGGGAGGAAGATCTGGGAGGTCGAATGGGCGAAGGCGCCGGTCGTGCACAGGCTCTTCGGCCGGGTGACAGAGAATCCCGCGCATATCGCGCACGAGCGCACGAGCATGAGTCTCGCCATGAATGAGCTGCTCCTTGATCTCTACGTGGAACGTCTGGCGGATGGCCCATTCGACAGACTGCTTTGGTGGTCTGTCCCTGTTCATAGCGAGGCCGGAGCCTCACAAGACCAGGCCCGCACGGCGTCGTTGGTGGCGGCGATGGAAGCGATCGCTCGGCAGGTCGACCAGTCAGGCTTCGGCGTGCCTTCACACGTGTCGGCGGTCAAGCATCTCGACGGGATCGACCGGTTGTCGGAACGCGAACGCACCGTCGTCGAGCTGTTGGCGCGGGGTCAGCGCCCGCAGGCGATTGCTGACCACCTATTCGTCAGTGCGAGCACGGTCCGGAACAATCTCAGTTCGATCTACCAAAAGCTGGGGTTTCCAGACCAAGCGGCTTTGCTTCAGTTCCTGCTCGGCGGACCAAGGGAGTTGACCCCGTCCGGGAGACAGGATTCCTATGTCGACAGCGCCTCCCACGACACCGAGATCGACTCGTAGGGTCCAGGGTTCAGGTACCGGAGCTCGACCAGTGAGGTACTCGATCACCACTCTCGGCGGCATACGCAAGGACGAGGGTGCGCCTGCCATCTCTGTTGCCCGAGTCGGGGTCTGAACGCCGGCTTCTGGCGATCACGTGGGGCCGCGCGCCCAAAGGGGCTACGGAACGAAGGTGGCGAGCCCCTCGGCGATGACGATCTCACCGTCGCCGTTCTCGGTGGTGTAAAGGGCTTCACCGTTGCCAGTCCGCCACACCCGGACGGTGAGCGCCTCGCCGGGGAAGACGGGCTTGGCGAACCGGGCGCTCATCGAGGTCAGTCTGCGGTCATCACCGTCGGCAAGGGAGTGGAGCAGGGCCCGACCGGTGAAGCCGAACGTGCACAAGCCGTGGAGGATGGGCTTCGGAAAGCCGGCCAGCCTGGCGAATTCAGGATCCGAGTGAAGCGGGTTGCGGTCGCCCGAGAGCCGGTACGTCAGGGCCTGATCGATGCGCGTCCCATAGGTCACGACGTGGTCAGCCTCACGGTCCGGAGGAGCATTCTTCGGCCCACTCGGACCACGATCCCCACCCCACCCTCCAGCCCCGCGGATGAACGCCGACGTGCTGTTGGTGAAGAGCACGTCGCCGGTCTCCACGAGCACCGAGGTCGACTCGGAGGCAATGACCATGCCGGAGCCCTTGTCATAGATGCCGGTGACCTTCCCGACGTTCCGGACCGTGCCCTTGACGGGGATCGGCGCGTTGAGCCGGATCGACTGCTCGCCGTGGACGAGGTTGGCGAAGTTGATGTCACCGATCGCGCCATAATCGACGGGAGCACCGCCGAGAACGACCGCGAACGTGGGGAGCACCCGCTGCTCGACGCCGATGCTGTTCTCAGTGGTGTAGGGCAGCTCGGCTGGAGCCGTCGGGTCCGTCGACCCAGCGCCGACTCCCACGGCGTACAGCAGCGCGTCCTTCGAGTCCCAGGATCGCTCCACTGATGCAGTCTCCCTGCCGACCACGTCAAGGTTCGGTGGCATCGAGCTCCTTTCGGTCAATGGCCCATCCCCTCGGGCGGCCGGGCTCATACCGGCGGAGACGCTAGTCGCTGAGGGCGAAGGCCATCCTCGATCATCACGAGGAGCCGCTTGCTCTGCTCCTGCGTCAGCGTCGCACTCATGCACATCGAGCCCAGAAGCTGCATCAGGTCCGGCCCGTCGAGGTCCGTGCGGACGACGCCCGCCTCCTGAGCCCGGGTGAGCACGATGCTCATCGCCCCGTCGATCCGCTCACGAGACGCCAGCCGCAGCTGCGGGTTCTCCTCAAACGCCTCGTGGAGCTCGCTCAGGAAGTTCCGCTTGCTGCTGGCATAGCGGACGAAGGCCTCGAGCCAGGCGACCAGGGCGGGCCAGGGCTCCAAGTCCGCCACCAGCTCATGGGCGGCGCTGACCAGCTCGTCGACGTCTTCTCGGTAGACGGCTTCCACGACGTTGATTCGCTTCGGAAAGTGCCGGTACAGAGTCCCGACGCCGACGCCGGCTTCCTTGGCAATGGCGTCCATCGATGTTCCTCCGCCCTGTCGGGCGAAGACGTTCCGGGCCGCGGCGACGAGCCTGTCGTAGTTGCGCCGGGCATCGGCCCGCATCGGGCGGCCCGGTCCGCCGTCTTCCCCGAGAGGGTCGCCGTGATCCCCTGTCACCGTCGTCGACCTCGAGCGATCGGTCATTTGCCTTCGTTTCTCCCGACGCCAAGTTCGGTGGGGTTGCCAAACGGAGGATGCCTCCGCATACATCTGCCTCCAGGACGAGAGCGGGTTCAGCCTCCTCCCCTCGGTGAGGGCCACATGGGTTGAGGGCAGCCCACCCCGATGATGTCTCGCCACCATGCGATTCCCGGCACCCGACCCCGGTCAGTCGGGAACGATACGGATGTGAGACGGCTGGCTCTCGTCCGTCCGGTGGACGACCATCTCATCGGCCAACCGGTTGGAGGTCGAGGAGATCCGGGGCATTCCCAACGGTGTGGTAGGTCGGCTCGATGCGAGGTAGGCGCGGACTCGGTCCGCCAGCTCGGCGAAGCGAACGGCATCACCCGGATCTTCGCAGGCACCGGCAGCCGCCTCGAGAACGTCGGCAGCCTCGAGGAGAAGCTCCATGCCCGTACTTTGAGCCATCGAACTCACTGGGCCCCACGGACCTTCAGGTGTCCCCCTGAGACCCTACGTGACCGGCCTGTCGCTTCGCGCCCCATGATCGGGACCCTCGATCCTGTCCCCGCCAGCGGGAACGCTCGGACTCTCGGTGAGCCACCACGACCGTACACGCACTTCGGGCAGGCACACCTCAACGGCGCGATCGCCGCCATGTCGTTCCGATGCTCGCCCGAGAGCCCGGAGCACCATGCCCGCCGGGCGGTCTTGTGAAGTTCAAACACGAGCGGTCCTCTCGGGGTTCCACCCCCGGCGATCGGCCCGCAACGCCTCGAGGTCCCAGATCTCGGCGAGCGCCGAGACCCGGGAGCGGCCCAGCCGGTCAAGGGCCCATGGAGCAACGATCGTGATCCCGGTGGCGGCTGCGGAAGCGCCGACGCCGATGACCCAGCCGAGTGGGCCGAGCGGCGCACATCCGAAGAACCGGCTCAGGCCCGGTGTCTGGACGATGGTCGCCAGCGCGGCCGCCGAAGCCGCGGCAGAGACCAGCACCACGGGGCTGCGACCTCCGACGAGCACCGTCTGGCCGAGCTGGGTCCCGACCAGAGCGACCAGGGCCACGGTGTTGGCCCGGCGCCGTGTCCCGGTGCTTCGAGCCAGGAGCCACGCTCCGAGGGTCCCACCGGCCGTCGTGGTCGCCCGCAGGACGATCTGGCCTGCCAGCGCCGATCCGAGCGAGGCATCGGGGCCCTCGTGCAGCAATGCCTCGGGCGAGCGCTTGGCCGGCGGCCGCATGGCAATGGTCATCGCCGGCAGCATGTCGGTGAGCAGATTGACCAGCAGGAGCTGGCGAGCGCCCAGCGGTGACTCGCCGATGATCGCCGTGGCGGCCAGGGTGAAGGCCACCTCGCCGAGGTTGCCGCCGATCAGGATGGCCAACGCGTCGCGCACCGAGGCCCACAGTGCCCGGCCCTCGACGATGGCGGCAAGGATCGTCTCGATGCGGTCGTCGAGCACCACCAGATCGGCCGCCTCGCGGGCGGCCGGCGAGCCACGATCGCCCAGCGCGATCCCAGCGTGGGCGAGGCGGATGGCCGACGCGTCGTTGGCCCCGTCACCGGTCATGGCCACCACCCGGCCGAGGCGCTGATAGGCGTGGACGATGCGCACCTTCTCGATCGGGGTGACCCGGGCGAAGACCGAGATCTCGCCGAGTGCCGCGTCGAGTTGGCCGTCGGACATGGCGTCGACCTCGGGACCGGTGACCACCCGGCGTCCATTGACCATGCCGAGCTCGGCAGCGATGGCCCGGGCCGTGCTCGGGTGGTCGCCGGTGATCATGACCACATCGATCCCCGCGGTGCGCAAGTCGGCCACGGCGACGGCCGCCGTCGGCCGCACCGAATCGGCCAAGCCGAGGAAGCCCAACAGCTCCATGGCGCTGATCCGCTCGTCGGCCACCTCCGAGCGGTTGGAGGCGGATCGTTCGGCCACGGCGAGGACGCGCAGCCCCCGCCGGGCCAGGCGCTCCACCTCGGCCTCGAGCCGGCGACGGACCGGCGGGTCGAGGGGCACAAGGCCGCGGGGCGAGATCCAGGACGTGCAGCGCGGGATGATCGCCTCGGGGGCGCCCTTGACCGAAACCCGGGCCCCGGCCGGGCCGGCACCGATGACGGCATGAAAGCCTCGCACCGGGTCGAAGGCCAGCTCACCCACCACGTCCCAGCCGCCCAGGCCGTCGGCCGCGGACACACCGGCCGTCCGTGCGCCGTCAAGGACGGCCCGGTCGGTGGCGTGGGGTACGAGGTCGATGTGCCCGCCGCTGGTGCCGGGGCTGGCCCGCAACGCCGCGGCCAGGACCGCTCGATTTCTCGGCCCCAGCTCGCCGATACGTTCGTCGGTGGTGCCGTCGGAGACTCGCTGGAGGCTGATCTCCCCCAGGGTGAGCGTCCCTGTCTTGTCGAAACAAAGCGTGTCCACCCGACCGAGGGCCTCGATCGTGCGGGGGTTGCGGACCAGGGCGCCACGTTCGGCGAGCCGCCGGGCCGCCGCCAGCTGAGCTACCGAGGCCACCAGCGGTAGGCCTTCGGGCACGGCGGCCACCATCAGGCTCACCCCCGAGGTGATCGCCCGCCGCGCACTTCGGCCCCGCAGGAGGCTGATGGCCCCGACCGCCGCTCCGCTGGCAACCGTGGCCGGCACCGTCACGGCCGTGAGGGTCCTCAGGCGAGCCTCGACCCCGCTCGGGGGTGGCTCGGGGGCGTCGGCCAGGCTTCTGCCCGCCTCCGTCTCGTACCCGACGGCCACCACGACAGCGAGAGCCCGGCCGATGGACACCGTCGTTCCCTCGTAGAGCATGCAGCGCCGATCGGCCACCGCGGCCCCCGGCACGGCGGCCGCTTCCTTGACCACCGGGAGCGATTCGCCCGTCAACAACGACTCGTCGACCTCGCAGGCCTCGGCTTCGAGGATACGACAGTCCGCCGGCACGACCTCACCTGCACCAAGGTCGATCAGATCGCCGCGCACGAGCTCGTCGCGGTCGACGGCCACGGTAACGCCGGCGCGCCGGACGGTGACCAGGGCGCTCGACACCTGCATCAGGCGCTCGATCGACACCTCGGCCCGGACCCGCTGCACACCGCCGATCACGGCGTTGGCGCCCATCACCGCGGCCACGAGCCCGGCGTCGGTGATCGAACCCACGGCGGCAGCCAATCCGGCTCCGATCCCGAGTACCGGGGTGAGGGGGTTGACCAGCTCGGCGGCAATCGCTCCGGGAAGGCGGAGCACCGGTGGTGGCGGCGGCCGTTGCCGGTCCGTCTGGCGGGTGGCGACCTCATCGGGCCTCAGCCCGTCGACCGTCGTGCCGAGCTCGGCCAGCACCGCCGCTCCGTCCATGCGATGCCAGTCGATGTCCCGCCGGGGCACCGGGGCCGGGTGGCGGCGGAGCGCTCCGGCCGAGGCCACGGCCTGGGTCTGCGCCGCGATCGCCGCCAGGTTGACGGGCAGGGCGGCCCGGCGCCCGGCGCTGCGCGCCGGTCCGATCAGCGACCACACGCCGCCGATTCCCGAGCCCGCCAGGGCGAGGACGACGCTTCGGTTGGACACCGCTCGGGCGGTCGACACGGCCTCCACGACGACGCAGGCGTCGGCCAGTCCGTCCTTGGTCAACAGATCGGCCCCCCACGGCACCCGCGGTCCGGCGATCCCGACGCCGCAGTCAGCGGCACCCAGTCCTTCGGCCGCCCCCGACACGAGGAGCACAACGTGTCCTTCGAGCTGGAGCGCCCGCACCGTGGCGGCCAGCCTTTGGCCACCTGGCAACGAGCGCTCGGCGCCCAGCTCCTCGGCCAGTGCGGCTCCCCCGCCGGCCACGGCAACGTCGAGGCCACCGCGCCTGGCGGCGCCGACGAGCGCTCCGGTCAGGGGGTGGAGCTCCGCATTGGGCGTTGCCGTACCGAAGAGCGTCGACAGCACCTCGCTCCGATCTCCCGACGTTGCTTCGATCGGCTCGACGGCAGCGAGCACCGAACGTCCGACGACGACCTCGGCGTCGATGAGGACCAGGTCGACCCTGTCGAGGCGACGCAATGCGGCGCGGTCGAGGACAACCACGTCCCGCCGGGCCAACTGGCGAGCGAACGAGGCGGCGAAGGCTTCTCGTCCCATCCGACCGGCCTTGGGCAGGCCAGCCACCAGGAAGCTGGCCGCTCGTCGTGGCCTTCCGGTCAGCACCAGGGTACCGCCGAACGCGCCCAGTGAGGCGACGGCGGCCCGGTCGGCATGACGTTCGAGGGGTCCGGCAGGCAACGGAGCCGGGCGCTCCGCGGGCGCCCCCGCCCGAGGCGGCTCGTCCACGGGACCCGGGTGCAGCTCGAGCTCGCGCCGCTCCCAGCTCTCTCGGCGCCTTTGGGACTCGTGCACGAGGTTGGCTCGGTGCCCGATGTCGACGACCAGGCCGAGCGGACCCTGGGACAATGCCTGCGCAAACGCGTTCGACAGGCCCAGGCCGAGGTCGGTGACGGGCGCGCCGAGACACTGTTGGAGGAACCCCCTCAGGCGGGGCTCGTGGTCGACCAGCGAGATCAGCGACGCCAGTTCCACCGGGAAGGGGGTGGTCCGGAGCACCTGACCGAAGACACTGACCCCCAGTCCCACGATGTCGGCACCGAGGGCGAAGGCATCGCGGTGCAACGGCTCGGCGTCGCCGGGGTGCTCGGGGCGCTCGTGGGGGAAGCGGTCGTCACTGACCTCATGGGCCGCCTCGATCCCTTCGATCTCCTCGAGCAGATCGTCGGCCGATGGACCATCGGGGTCGAAGACCACCACCACCCGGCCCAGCACGGCGTTCACCTGGGCCCACCGGACCCCGTCGATGGCCCGTAGCGCCGCCTCGAGGTCCTCGATCAATCGCTCCCGGCCGGGCCGGTGAACGGCGCGCACCTCGATGTGAGCCCGACCCTCGCCCACCCACATCCGCCGATGTCGCCGCCCCGGGCTCAGGCGCCCGAGCGCGTCGCCGGTCAGCCGAGCGATCGTCTGTGGGACCCGACGCGCGCCCCAGACCGCCTGGCGCGGGCTCAGCACGTCCACCCCGGCGCGGACCGCTGTCCGCGAACGTCGACCGGGCAGACAGTTGGTGAACAATTCACGTCGTTGTGCGCCACGCGCCGAGCTGACCCGGATCCTTCGGCACCTGTCGAACTATGGGGATCGGTTGGTGTTCGAAGCACCCGCATCCGGCCGCGGGCCACCGGAGCGGTCAACGTGAGTGACGGTGCCTCGCCACGAGCACCCCCGCGCCGATGAGCGCGGCCAGAGGGAGCTCGACCGCGCCGAGCGCCGCCGCACCGGCCAGAGCACCCCAGAACCCGATGTTCACCACCGCCTCGGGCACGTTGATGTGCACGATGGGTATGACGAACGCGTCCCGCCCGTTGCTCTTGGCCGTCGAAAGAGGACTCGTCTCCGCCGAGACAGGACTCGCCGTCTCCCCAAAGCTCGTGGTTGGTGTCGGCATGTCTCCTCCTTCGTGATGTCGGGCGCCCGTACGGACGACGGGTGGCCCAGAGGGTGGTCACGGGCTCCGGTCAGGACTCCTCCAGCGCCTCTCCGAGCCCGACGAAAAAGGCGAGATGCTCGATGGGCGGCGTCTCGATCGTCGCTCGGTCTGCCGTGAGCCTCACTCGGTGGCCCCCACGCTCGGTGACCATCGCAACGTTCAAAGCGACCATTGTCCACCCTCCTCTGGTCGAGCCGACGTTGCAGACCGGCTGAATCCATGATGATAATCCGCGAGAGCTGCTGATCGCCCGCGAGCGATCATCTCCGGGTCCGGCGCCTCGGGTTGTCCTCACCTCTTTGGGCTCCACCACCTTCACCAGGGCGTCAGAGCCCTTCTTCGCTGCATCGACCAACCCGTAGCGGGGTTGAGGCTGCGATCCGGGCCTGGCCCGAGTTCGCCAAAACCGGGTCGGGTAGGATTCTCGAGCGGGAGCCGAATGCCCGGTTCTGGCCCGACCCGGGCGACACCGGCTGGACCGGTTCCGAGCAAGCACGAGGAGGATCCCGCGATGCCAGACCCCGTGGAACCTTTGGCGGCCACGGCTCGCCCGCCGTACATGGAGCTCGACGCCGTTGTCGTCGGGGCTGGGTTCTCCGGGCTCTACATGCTCCACCGGCTTCGGCAGCTCGGGTTGTCGGCGCGGGTGTACGAGGCGGGCAGCGGAATCGGCGGCACCTGGTTCTGGAACCGCTATCCGGGAGCACGCTGCGACATCGAGAGCATGGACTACTCGTACTCGTTCTCCGAGGAGCTCGAACAGGATTGGGAGTGGACCGAGAAGTTCCCCACCCAACCCGAGATCCTGCGGTACATCGAGCATGTGGCCGACCGCTTCGACTTGCGTCGCGACATCCAACTCGAGACCAGGGTGACGCAGGCCTCCTTCGACGAGACCACTCGGCGCTGGCAGGTTCGGACCGATGGTGGCGACACCGTCTCCGTACAGTTCTGCATCATGGCGGTCGGTTGCCTATCGGTGAGGAAGCAACCCGAGATCCGAGGTCTCGAGACATTCCGAGGCACGTGGTACCACACCGGTCATTGGCCGCACGAAAGCGTCTCCTTCAACGGGCAGGAGGTCGGCGTCATCGGTACCGGTTCGTCCGGCATCCAGTCGATCCCCGTCATCGCGAAGGAGGCGGCTCAGCTGACCGTGTTCCAGCGCACGCCCAACTTCAGCCTTCCCGCCAGGAACGAGCCGTTGGACCCCGAGGTCCAGCGGGCCATGAAGGTCGACTACCCCGGGTACCGCCGCCGGGCCCGCCGGTCGCGCGGCGGCGTGCCCGCAGAACAGCCCACGCAGTCGGCCCTGGCAGTGGACGACGACGAAAGGCTCGAGTCCTACCAGACCGCCTGGGAAAGAGGCAGTCTCTTCGCTCTCGGGGCGTCCTATACGGACCTCCTCACGAACAGAGCAGCCAACGACACCGCTGCGGAGTTCATCCGTTCCAAGATCCGCGAGGCCGTCGACGATCCCGACATCGCCGAGATGCTGGCGCCGACCGATCATCCCTTCGGCAGCAAGCGGCCCTGTCTCGATTCGGGGTACTACGCCACCTACAACCGTGACAACGTGCGCTTGATCGACCTCCGCAAGACACCGATCGTCGAGGTCACCCCCGCAGGGATCCGAACGACGGAGCGGGAGCACGAGCTCGACAGCCTGGTCTTCGCCACCGGCTTCGACGCCATGACCGGCCCGTTGCTGGCCGTCGACATCCGAGGAACGGGCGGCAGGCCCCTCAGGGAGAAGTGGGCGAGGGGTCCACGATCCTACCTCGGCATCGGAATCGCCGGCTTCCCCAACCTCTTCACCCTGACCGGCCCGGGCAGCCCTTCCGTGCTCACCAACATGATGGTCTCGATCGAGCAGCACGTCGAGTGGGTTGTCGACTGTATCGCTTTCGTTCAGAGCCAGGGTTTCGCCTCGATCGAGGCCACCGTCGAGGCAGAGGATGCCTGGGTGAGACACGTTCACGACCTTGCCGCCGCCACTCTCATGCCCACGGCGGGATCCTGGTACATGGGGGCGAACGTCCCTGGCAAGCCCCGTGTCTTCATGCCCTACATCGGAGGTGCGGACGTCTATCGAAAGAGGTGCGACGAGATCGCGGCGAACCGATACGAAGGCTTCCTCCTGAACGTCTGATCACGACCCCTGGCCAAGGCATCGAGATCCTCGCCATCGTATACTCGCAGTTGATGTACCTCAACGAGATCGCCGACTCTCTCGAGCCGCTCGACATGACGGGCTCAGCCGAGTTCGAGAGCCTCCTTCAGAGCGCTGCCGACCTTGGTATCCCCCATGCGCGCGATGCTCGATATCGGTCCCGACACACCGTGGTCCGAAGGTTGCGTTTCCACTTCTCCGAGTGGGGCGAGCCCGGCGCACCCCAGGTTCTGCTCCTGCACGGTGGCAACCAGTCATCGCACTCGTGGGACCTGGTGAGCCTGCACCTCTCGGGCCGCTTTCACGTCTTCGCCCTCGATCAACGGGGTCACGGCGACTCCGAGTGGTCCCGCGACCAGGACTACTCGATCGAGGCCAAGGCATTGGACGCACTGTGCTTCATGAAGGACCAGGGCCTCGAATCGCCGGTGATCATGGGACATTCGATGGGTGGCATCGTGACCATGACGATGGCTATCGACGAGCCGGAGCTGGCCCGAGGCCTCGTGATCGTCGACGTCGGTCCCGAGCTCAGCGCGCAAGGGGCGAAGGTCATTCACGATTTCGTGACCCACAACGTCGAATTCGACAGTCTCGATGAGTTCCTCGACAACGTGGTCGAGTACGACCGGTTCCGTACCCGGGAGCACATCGCTCGGACCGTCAAGTACAACATGCTGCGCAGGGCCGACGGGAAGTACGTCAGCAAGGTCGATCATCGTCGGGTTCCGACCTCGAGCTCCGATGCGACCTTGACCCTCAACGACGTGCGGACCCTTCCTTGTCCGGTCTTGGTCGTGCGTGGGGGTGATTCAGACGTGCTGGAGCCCGATGCGGCACAGCGGTTCGCCGATGCCATGCCCAAGGGTGAGCTGGTGACGGTCCCCAATTGTGGTCACAACGTGCACTCGGGCAATACGCCCGGATTCCTGAACGCGATCAATCCGTTCATCGACCGTCTGAATCGAGGACCGCTGAACTGATGGACAGGGCGGACGGGGCAGCTGCATCCGCTTCTCCAACGCTGCCGCCGGCGTTACCGGCGATCAGTGAGCGGTGTACCCGCCATCGATCACCAGCTCGCTGCCGGTGACGAACTTCGCCTCGTCCGACGCGAGGTAGAGAATGCCGTAGGCGATGTCCTCGGGCTCGCCCATGTGCCCGATCGGATGGAGCTCGTCGATCTGCCGTCGTCCCTCCTCGACGTCACCCTGCTCGCGGAGGAAGTTCTCCACCATCGGCGTCCAGATGAAACCCGGGTGCACCGAGTTCACCCGAATGCCGTCCGTGGCGTACATCATGGCGTCGGTCTTGCTCATGAGGCGCACGCCCCCTTTGGACGCGTGGTACGGGGGCGAGTCCGGCGCGCCGACAAGCCCGTAAATGGAGGACAGGTTGACGATGCTGCCTCCTCCGGCCCTCCTCATGTGCGGGATCGCGTGCTTCGTGCACAGAAATACGCCATTGAGGTTCACCGAGATGACGCGGTTCCACTCGTCGAGCGTGATCTCGTGGGTCGGCTTGTTGACCCCGGAGATACCCGCATTGTTGACGAGGACGTCAAGATGGCCGAACACGTCCACCAACTCGGCGAAGACCCCCTGAACGGCTTGTTCGTCGGCGGTGTCGAGCGGCCAGTACCGTGCCTGATCGCCCAGTCGCTCGATCTCCTCCACCGTTTCGCGGCCGGCCTCCGGCTGGATGTCGGTTACCGCGACTCGTGCTCCCTCTCGCGCGAGCAGACCCGCAGTCGCTCGGCCGATCCCCGACGCGGCCCCCGTGACGACCGCAACCTTGCCGTCCATCCGACCCATCTCTCCATCCCCTTCCGCACCCAGGTTCCACCGGGCTCACCCTGTCGAACCGACGCATCTGATGCAGGCAGCCCATCGGCAGTGTATGACAACCAGGTGATCTGCACCGAGCCCGATCCTTTCCCGGCCCGTCGTTCGGTCGTGCTGGTCGGGGGACGTCCACCCCGGGCCGGAATGAGGCGCGTTGCTGGTCCGAGGCATGATCTCATCCATAGGAAGAGCAGTCCATCGATGGAGGAACCCATGAACATCGTGGTGGCAACCGACGGGTCCGAGGCTGCGATCGACGCGGCACGACGGTCGATGGGCCTCCTGCGTCCTGGCGCCCACATCACGCTCGTGATGATCATCCCCGAGTACGAGGACCCCATGGAGGACGCCGGGGGGATCGAAGGTCCCGGGATCAGCCCCGAGCGGGCGGAGAGGGATTGGAAGAGGGCAACCGCCGAAGGGCAATCCGCACTCGATCGCACCGCGGCGGTGCTCGGACCGGACGTGGAGGTACGACTCGTTCCGGACGACCAGGCAACGGGGGCGGCGATCGTCCGAGTCGCCCACGAGATGAACGCAGACGTGCTCGTGGTCGGCTCATCCGGCAAGGGCGTGCTGAGCCGACTCTTCGGTGGATCGGTCAGCGACTACGTAGCCCACCACGCGCCGTGCCCGGTCTTGCTGGTCCGTCACGATCAATGAGCGTGGCAGGCAAGGTGGTGTTCTTCACGGGTGGAGCCGGGGATCACCCTCGAGCAGTTCCTCGACCAGGACGAGGGGGACTTCGCCGGTATCGCCCGGTCGGACCACGACAACCTCGTCGGTGCGCCGCACGAACCCGATCCCTGCTTCCTCGAGCGAACGGGATGCCACGCCCAGGTCCGGAACCTCCAGGCCGAGCACGTGCACGCGAGCTCGGGCGTGGTCGGCTCCCCAGAGAGCGACACCGTCTTCGGGCGCCAGGCGATAGAGGGCGATCGTGCAGTCGGGTGCAACGAGGCCGACCGCCGGATCGCCCGCCGGCACCCCGACATGGCGGAAGCTCTCCGCCAGCCCGAACACGGGCCCGAACGTCTCGGCCCATTCCACCGGATCGGGCACCACCGCGCCGACGAACGCATGCGTCTGCACATCGAGCAATGGCTCGACGGTACGAGGGGGCACCGGAGCGCCGATTCGCGGATCCTCCTCAACCGTGAAGTCCGACCACTCGAACAGGAGCCCTCCGGTCGTGGCCGGATGAGTGAAGCAGAAGCCCTCGGCCGGACGCACGCCCACGGTGACCCCGTGCTCGGCCAGGTGGGCGATGGTGCCGTTGAGATCCTTCACCTGCAGGGCATACGAATGCATCCCCGGACCGAAGCCAAGAAGGAACCGGTGCGCGGCGTGACCCTCCACAATCGGTTGGGCGACCTCCATGGAGTTGTCACCGATCCACGTCATCCCGCCCCGGCGGCCGATGAGCTCAGCCTCGGAGTACTCGAGCACCCTGAGCCCGGCGACCCGGCTCAGGGCTGCCACGGTGGCGTCGTAGTCGGTGATCATGCACGTCGAATGGAAGGTACGGACCAGCTGATGCCCTTCGTCGCCCACCGCGTCACCTCCCCTCCGTCCGACTGCCCACCTGTCTGGAGCGAGGGACGCCTCGCCGGTCGCTCGGCATTTCCGAGGAGCGGGAGGTCGCCGGGGTCGGTGCCCCTCTGCCTCCGGGGGCACCCCTCAGGCAGAGACGTCCCACTCGAGCGGCAGGTTGTCCAAGCCGATCTGGCCGCCGTGCTCGCGCACCGGCTCCCACTCGCCGAGCCGGTACTCGGGGATCCGCCGATGCCACTCTTCGAAGGCGATGTAGAGCTCCTGGCGGGCAAGGTGCGAGCCAAGGCACCGATGGGGCCCGGCGCCGAAGGCGATGTGGCGGTTCTGGCCACGGTCGAGGACGACCCGGTCGGCGTCGGGGAACTCGTCGGGATCACGGTTGGCGGCGACGAGCGGCAGGTACATCATCTGACCGGCCTTCACGGGACAGCCGTTGAGGACGGCGTCCTTCACGACCTTCCGACCGGGGGTCACGAACGAGTAGAAGCGCAGGAACTCCTCGGTCGCCCCTGGGACGAGGGAGAGGTCGCCTGCCAACCGACGCCGGTCGTCGGCATGCCTGGCGAGATGGAGGAAGGAGTACGACAGCTGCATCGCTACCGTGTCGAGGCCGGCCATGAACATCAGGAGGCACAGCGAGAGCAGGTCCCCGTCACTCACCGGCTCGCCTTCGATCGTCCACGTGATCGCCACGCTCACCAGGTCATCCATGGGGGCCTTGCGACGCTGGGCGATCAGCTCGCCGAAGTACGCCATGACCTCGTTCATCGCCTGCAGCGACGCCTCCGACCCGACGACCCCGTGGAGGATCGCCGTCTCCCAGACCTGAAAGGTCGCCGCGTCGGCGACGGGAAGGCCCATGATCTCCATGAAGATCGTGTTCGGAAACCGGAGCGCGACGTCGGCGACGAAATCGCACCGTCCTCGGTCGGCGACATCGTCGAGGATCTCGAGGAAGCGCTGACGGACCCGCGGCTTGAGCTTGGCGATCGCAGCAGGAGCGAACAGCGGCCCGAGCAATTGGCGCCACTTCGTATGGAGAGGTGGGTCGAGCATCTCGGGGATCCACATATACGGCGGGTTCGGGTCGGCGGGCGACACGGCCACACTCGAGAAGACGTCGGGCCGCTGAAAGGCAGAACGGATATCAGCCATGTGCGTCACGAGCCAGAAGTCGTTGCCGTTCGCGTCGCCGAAGTGGAATCGGGCCTTCTCCCGCTGACGATCGAAGTTGTCGAAGTGCCAGAGCGCGTCCGCCTGCGGGACGTTCAGCTCCTCAAACCGGACATGGGGGCACTCGTCGGCCGAGACGAGAACGTCGGGACGCTCGGTGATGCTCATACGGGCTCTCCTTCATCAACGGTGGCGGGGATCAGAGGGTCGCAACCACGAACAGGCGCTCCATCGGCCTGCCCGTGATCGACCCACCGGCAGACCCGGGTCTTGGACCTCGAGGGGTCGAAGGTCACGATCTCATGGGATCAGATGCTAATCCTCGGTCATCGTCGCGTGCTTGACTATCCGCAAGGTTGCGGGTTACCGTCCAGCCCGGGGCCTCTACTCGGACTTCCGATCGGCTGGTACGGGGCAGGAACGAAGGTGCCCGTCGACCCCCACGAGGTCTCGCGGCGACCGTCGGCGGCCTCGTTCCGAATGATCGACCCAAGGGAAGGAGACCGATGCCTGGTCGTTTA
>Ga0307372_10003118_pt1 | contig 26849 bp, 19 predicted proteins | sample OX1MG_FD_202533 | JGI IMG/M metagenome (GOLD analysis project Ga0307372, IMG submission 202533) | Soil microbial communities from Risofladan, Vaasa, Finland - OX-1 | ecosystem: Environmental > Terrestrial > Soil > Coastal area > Acid sulfate soil | place: Finland: Risofladan, Vaasa | collected... | reverse complement strand
ATTGAACGAAAGCTGCCCCGTCGTGGCCGAACAAAAACAGGACAAACGATCTCTTTACAGAACCACGATTTTGCGCAGCGCAGGCTGAGCCTGGGCGAAGCCCCAGTCCGCTGGGGCATCGCTTCGCTCTGCCGCCAGCCGCCCCCGCGTGTCAACTCAGGCTTGGCGAGGCGCTAGCGAAATTCGTCGACGAGCGATTCTTCGAGCGGGGCGAGTTGGTCGATGGCGCCCGCCTGAGCGGCGGACTCGAAATCGGCCAGCGCGAGTTGGAGAGCCTCGGCCGTTTCGGCGCAGCGGTCGGCGACGTCGTTGACCTCCCAACGGTCGTCGGGCTTGGCGAACAGCTCGGCTCGCGGCGGCTGTGCGGCGTCGGCCGTCGGGGCCGGCAGACGCAAATACCAGGCGGGCGTGCGGATCGCCCGTTGGCCGTCGCCGCGGGCGAGGCAGGCCCGATCGCGCAGCGTTTCGCGCTCGCCGCGAACGAGCGGCAGCAGGCTTTGCCCGAATGCCGGCGGCGCCGGCCGAGCGATGCCCCACCAGTCGACGAGCGTGGCAAACAAGTCGGGCGGCTGCACCAGGGCCTGGCTGCGGTCCATGGCGCCGGTCGCATTGGGCAGCCGCAATAGCCAGGCGGCGTGGACCAGTTCGCCGTAGAGCGCCTCGTTCGCCGCACCGATGCGGCGGTGTTCGCCCAGCGGGAAGCCGCGCGTGGATGTCACCGCCAGCAGCGTTTCCGCCGCGTTCGGGCTGCCGCGAACGGCTTCCAGAAAACCGCCCAGGCTCGAATCCAACACCGACGCCTGCCCGGCGTAGGCCTGGCAAATGCCCAGCAATTCGTCGGGGTCGAAATCCGCGGGCAGCTCGCGGCTAGGAACGCTTGCGAAGTCGGGCGGCGCCGGCTCGTCTTCATCGGCGTACTGCCGGCGAAATTCGAGCGGAGCGTCCCAGACGGCGCCCAGCGACTGCGCGTGCAGCCATAAGCAAAACGGCTCGCGCGCCGAAGCCAGCCAATCGCTCGCCACCGCAAAGAAACCGGCCAGCCGCGTTTCGGCGGCGTCGGCCGCACAGCTCGCAGGCACGGCGCCGGCTTGTTCGGCTTCGTCCAGTCGAATCACTTCGCCGAATTGGCCGGCCAACGCGTGCCGGCTGATTTCGGGCTCGTCCGAAATGAGCGTCGTCGCGACGCCCGCTTGTCCGAGAAGTTCAGCCAGCGACGGGCCGGCGGAAGCCCGCGATCCGCGACGCTCGAGCACGTGGGAGCCGAGCCAGAACGAATCGTAGATTTCCGCCAGGTGCGGCGTATCGATCAAGGCCTGCTCGAAGAGGAAGCTTTCGGCGGCCAGGCGGTTGAACTCGGGCGTGGCGATCCAGGTGTTGCCGTAGCAACCGAGATAACGCGCGTGCAGACGATCGACCGCCAAGATGATTGCATTCATGCGGGGCGCATTCTACCAAGCCGCCGCCCGCCGGGTGGCTGGGTCTGAGCCTGGGCGAAGCCCCAGTTCGCTGGGGCATCGCTCCGCTCTGCCGCCAGCCACCCCCAAAGTCATCGGCGCTTGTCCATTCAGCATTGCAAGAGCGCCAGGCGAATCGTCTTGCTTCATCCTTCCGCCTTCAGCCAGCGGATCTTCGGACGGGTGGCTGGGTCTGAGCCTAGGCGAAGCCCCAGTTCTCTGGGGCATCGCTCCGCTCTGCCGCCAGCCACCCCCAAAGTCGTCGGCGCTTGTCCATTCAACGTTGCAAGAGCGCCAGGCGAATCGTCTTGCTTCATCCTTCCGCCTTCAGCCTGCCAGCGGATCTTCGGCTTTGCTTCTTGTCGGACCGCAATCGCTTGGTCTGCAAACGGCGCTCGATCGAGCCCCGCGTGGGCTTGGTGCGTTTGCGGCGCACGGGCGGGGCGGCCGCCTGGGCCAGCATCACGCGCAGTTTTTCCAGACAATCTTCGACGTTGCGCCCTTGATCGCGGTAGCGCTGGCTGCTGACGAGCAGATCGCCCTCGCTCGTCACGCGATTGCCGAATTTTTCCAAGAATCGCCCGCGCACCGCTTCGGGCAAGCTCGCGCTGGAGCGCAGCGGCCAGCGCAACAGGGCCTTGCTGTTGACCTTGTTCACGTTCTGGCCGCCCGGCCCCGAGCTGCGGGCGAACGTGAATTCGAACTCGGCCAGCGGAATTTGCAGGCGCGAATTGACCCTCAGCGAGCCCTGGGCGTCAGCAGCGTAGGTATCTGGGCGTGACATGATTATATTGTATCGCATGGGCGCGGGCGGTGGATGGGCAAACCGCCGCCGCGCGATCCTTCCTACTGCTTCTTCAAGTCTGCGTTGACAGCGAGGGGGGGCTGGCGGCAGAGCGAAGCGATACGAGAGCGATCCGGGGCTTCGCCTAGGCTCAGCGGCCAGCCACCCAACGGTCAGCCACCCAACGGTCAAAACGGCTTCGAAGAGGCGCTACCGTACTCCAAGAGCCGCGTTTTCCGCCGAGGTTCACGACGATGCGAGCAATTTTGACAGTGGGGTTATTATCGGTTCTCGTCTGCCAGGTAGTTGCTTGCCGGGCGGAAGAAACCGAGGCCCAAAAGGCCGCCCCGGCCAGGCCTGACGCAGCCGAAGCCGCGGCGAAGAAAACGGCGCCGGCCAACAAACCCGGCCCGTTGCCGGAAGACCTCGGCACGCGGAAGCAGGGCGACGATTGGCCGCAATTCCTTGGCCCGACGGCCGACAGCAAATCGGCCGAAACGGGCGCCCTCGCCGATTGGCCGCCCGCCGGGCCCAAACGCGTCTTTGTCAAAATGGTCGGTACGGGCTACGGCATGCCCTCGATCAGTCGCGGGCGGTTGTTTCAGTTCTCGCGCTACGGCGACAACAATCGCCTGACTTGCCTGCGCAGCGAGACGGGCCAAGAGCTGTGGAGGTTCGAATACGCGACCGATTACCAAGATCTCTATAATTACGACAACGGCCCGCGCTGTTCGCCGGTCGTCGACGACGACCGCGTCTACATCCTCGGCGCCGAGGGCATGCTCTACTGCCTGCGCGTCGCCGACGGCGAGCCGCTGTGGAAGATCGACACGGCCGCCGAATACGACGTGATCCAGAATTTCTTCGGCGTCGGCAGCACGCCGATCGTCGAAGGCGACTTGCTGATCGTGCAGATCGGCGGCAGCCCCGAGTCGAGCCAGCGGTTCGGGTCGCAGGAACTCGACCGGGTCAAACCGAACGGCGCCGCCGTAGTCGCCTTCGATAAATTCACCGGCAAGGAGCGCTATCGCCTGGGCGACGAACTGGCCAGCTACAGCGTGCCGGTCGCCGCGACGATCGGCGATCGCCGCTGGTGTTTCGTCTTCGCTCGCGGCGGGCTGCTGGCCTTCGAGCCGGCCAGCGGCAAGCTCGACTTTCACTATCCCTGGCGGGCCAAAGTCTTGGAAAGCGTCAACGCCAGCACGCCGGTGGTCGTCGGCCGCACGGTGTTCATCTCCGAAACCTACGGGCCCGGCAGTTCGCTCTTGCGCGTGAAGCCGGGCGAGTATGAAGTCGTGTGGGCCGACGGCGACCGCAAACGCGACAAGAGCATGCAAACGCACTGGAATACCTGCGTCCACCACGACGGCTATCTTTACGGCTCCAGCGGCCGGCACACCGAAAACGCCGAGCTGCGGTGCATCGAACTGTTGACCGGCAAGGTGATGTGGAGCCAGCCCGACTTGGGCCGCGCTTCGCTGCTCTACGTCGACGGGCATTTCGTCTGCCTGACCGAGCACGGCGTCGTGCTGTTGCTCAAGGCCACGCCGGAGAAGTTCGACATCGTCGCGCAGACCATCTTGCCGATCGAGAACGAAGCCGACGAGCTCTCGCAGTTCGACGGCACGAAGCCCCGGCTATTGCACTACCCGGCCTGGGCCGCCCCGATCCTTTCGCACGGTCTGCTTTACTTGCGCGGGAACAAACGCTTGGCGTGCCTGGAGTTGATTCCGGAAGGCAAGGAGTGAAGCGTAAGGGGGGCAGATTTTAGATTTTCGCGGGTGCCTGGGGCAGAGCGAAGCGATGCCCCAGAAAGCTCGGACGCTGGAATCGTCAATCGCGGCTTGGTATGAATAGGTAATTCACCGAGGGTTTTCCCGACGGGGTGGCAGTCTGGGGCGTATTTCCCAGCCGCTTCGCCAATTCGCTTGAGCCGAACACCATGCACCCGCGACGAGCGACTTTCGGCGAGCCGGGACATGCACATGCCCTGACGTTCAGTTGCTATAGGCGATTTCCCTTTCTTCGGGCGGAACGAACGTGCCTTTGGCTGGCGGAGGCGATGGAACAGGCGCGACAAAAGCTCGACTTCGACGTGTGGGCGTACGTTTTCATGCCCGAGCACGTGCATCTCATCGTGCATCCGCGGCGGCTTCAATACTCGATGGCCGATATCCGAAAGGCGATAAAGGAGCCCGTTGGGCGAAAGGCCGTGGCTTACCTTCGCTCGAGCGGCAGCCATTGGCTCGAAAAAATCGCTCGTCGCCGCGGGCGGCGCGTCGAGTATTGCTTTTGGATGTCAGGCGGCGGGTACGACCGCAACCTCGTCGAACCCTCTACTTTGCTGAAGACCATTGTATATATTCACCTCAATCCGGTTCGGCGCGGTTTGGTTCACTGCGCCGCCGACTGGAGATGGTCCAGCGCCGCTTGGTATCAAGGAGAGAAATCGAGCGTAGTGTGTCCGGACCCGATTCCCCCGGAATGGCTCGTCGCGTGAAAGGCTCCACGTCGGAGAAGCGTCGCGGTCGCTCGGTTCTGGGGCATCGCTGCGCTCTGCCCCAGGCACCCACCGGCGACTGGCGTGCCTGGAGTTGATTCCGGAAAGCAAGGAGTGACGGTGCGATTTTGGATTTTGGATTGAATCGAAAATCCAAAATCCAAAATCTAAAATCGCGCTCACTCCAGCTCTTCCAGCCAGAGCCGAATTTCGTTTTCGTACTCGCTGGCCAGATCGACTTTGACCAACTGGCGATGGAAACTGGCCGCGCCGTTTTCCTTGACCATGTCGGCGGCTTCGGCGCTGGGGAAGCGGCACATCGGATCGGGAGCGATCAGGCTGCGGATCAGGTTCATCAACAGTTCGTTGCAGACCACCTCGGTCGGCAGCCGCTCGGCCAGCCGCTGCACCAGCGTGCGCTTGGCTTCCATCAATTCGCGGAAGTTCAGTTGGCCGGGAAACGGCGGGGCGCCGGAGAGCATTTCGATCAGCACGTAGCCCAGGCTGCACAAGTCGCTGCGCGCCGACGTGCCGACGTTTTCCAACACTTCGGGCGCGGCATACGTGGGCGTGCAACTCCGCCGCACCGGGGCGTCGTCGACCTCGAAGGCCGAGCCGATGTCGATGATCTTGGCGTTGCCCGTCCGCTTGAGCATGATGTTCGAGGGCTTGATGTCGCCGTGGACGATGCCTTCGCGGTGCAGCGCGGCCAGCGCGGCGAGGCACTCGCGGAGCACGGCGATGGCGATGCCCGGCTTCAATCGCGGCTGAACGCGGCCGGCCGTGATGATCACGTTATTGATGTACTCCCAGCGGCGATTGCTGACCCGAGTGCGCACGTATTCCAAGGTGGAGTGCGTCATCAGCCGGCTGAGATCGTAGCCATCGACCCACTCCATCTCCATGATGCGGATCCGGTTGCGGTCGACGAAGTTGTGGACGTCGAGCAAGTTGTCTTGCTGGATTTGGGCCACGCGGGCCGCCACGTGAGCGATGCGTCCCATCGCCTCTTCGTAACTGTGCGTGTCCTCGTAAGGCGTAGGCGAAAAAATCTTCAGCGCCACCGGCAAGGTGAAGTTGTCGGTGCCGCGGCGCTGGCTCAGGTACACCACGCCTTGACCGCCGGCCCCGAGCAGCTTGCCCAAATGGTGGTGCTCGGTCCAACTCAGTCGCTGCTCGGCCACGAGCGTTTCGTAACGCTTCGTCAACTCCTCGGGCCGGCGCGCCGAGGGATGGCCGTTGTAGGTCAGCGTCTGCGAGCCTTCCAAAAAAGTCGTGGTCGCCATTCGGGCAATCTCCGCAACGTGAATCCGAGGTGCAAATCAATCCGAGGTGCAAATCGCTGAGCTTCGCGAGTTCAAGCCTTATCTTAGGCGCGAGCCGTCGTTTGCGTCCAGTGCGATCCCGCGTGCCAGACCGGAAATCCCAAACGCTTGTCGATCAGGTTCAACGGCGGCCGGCCCGAGAGCCAGCGGCGCAAGTTCTCGCAAAAGAAGTACGTCATATCGTCGATCCGGGTGGCGCTCTGCCCGCCGACGTGAGGCGTGATAATGACTTGCGGCAATTCCCAGAGCGGACTGTCGGGCGGCAGCGGTTCGACTTCGGTCACGTCCAAGCCCGCGCCGGCCAAATGCCCGCTGCGCAAGGCCTCGACCAGCGCGCTTTCGACCACCAGCGGCCCGCGCGCTACGTTGATCAAGATCGAGCCCGGTTGCATCGCGGCTAGCGCCGCCGCGTCGATCATGCCGCGCGTGGTCGCGGTCAACGGCGCCGCGAGAATCACGATCTTGGATTGGGACAGCAAATCGTGCAAACGCTCGGGCGGCCACAGCGCTTCGACGTATTCGGGCCGCTCGACCGGGAACATGTCGGTCGCCAGAATTCGCCCTTCGAACACGCGCAGCACTTCGGCCAACCGCCGCCCGTTGCCGCCGAAGCCGACGATGCCGATGGTCGCGCGGTGCAAGTCGCGAGTCGGGCGGCGGATGAATTCCTTCTTCTGCTGGGCGCGAAAGAACACCGGCAGGCTGCGCAGCAGGCCCGTCGCCAACGCCAGCGTGTGTTCGGCCACCTGGTCGGCCAGCACGCCCGAGGCGCTCGAAACCGTAATCTCGGACTCGACCACCGACGGCATCAGGCAGTGATCCATGCCCGCCGCCGACGATTGAATCCATTTCAGCCGCCCGCGCCGCACCACCTTTTCCCACGGAATTGGGTGAACCTTGGCGTGCCCGCAGTAAATGTCGGCCTCTAAAATCTCCTCGGCGATTCGTTCCTGGCCGGCGTCGACCAGTTCGGCGTCGGGAGCGACCGCCGCAATCCGTGCGAGGTGCTTGGCTTCAACCGGGTAACACAACACGATTCTCATGGACCGCTCCGCCTGCTGCATAGGCCACTCCAACGGGCGAGGGCGCCCGTCCCTCCATCGGTAGGATGCTTTGTCATTCTGATGATTCGTCGCAGGCTGACAAGGGGGCCAAGTCGCTACATGGAGGCACGGGCGCCCTCGCCCGTCAATTACGGAGGGACGGGCGCCCTCGCCCGTCAATCATTCAAGCACCGCGTCCTCGCCCAATCCTTGCGGAGCTCGGTCTTGACGGGCGGGGGCGCCCGTCCCTCCACAGGCCAGTTGACGGGCGGGGGCGCCCGTCCCTCCATCGGGCGGCGTTTGACGGGCGGGGGCGCCCGTGCCTCCATCGCGAACCTGCCGCCGGCTGCGCTTGTCGTGCCTGGGGGAAAATGCCGCCAAACCTTATAGTGGCTAGATGTTCGAACGCATCGAGAATTGGTGGCGCCGGCCGGCGGGCATTCGCGAGGTGCTCACACTTGCGCTGCCGCTGGTCGTGTCCACGCTGTCGTGGACCTTGATGATCTTTACCGACCGGGTGTTTCTGGTCCGGTATTCGCAAAACGCCGTGGCCGCGGCGCTGCCGGCGGGCATGCTGGCGTTCGTGGTGATTTGCTTTCCGCTGGGCGTCGCGACCTACGTCAACACGTTCGTGGCCCAATATCAAGGCGCGAAGCGGCCCGAGCGGATCGGCCCGGTCGTCTGGCAGGCGCTGTTCATTGGTTTCTTGTCGATTCCGCTGGCCATCGCCACCATTCCTTTCGCGCCGGCCCTGTTTCAGGCGGCGGGGCACGCGCCGGAAATCGCCGCCTTGGAAATCGACTACTACCAGGCGATTTGCTGGGGCCAGGGCGCGATCGTCGTCTCGGCGGCGTTGAGCGCGTTCTTCACCGGGCGCGGCGACGTGCGCACCGTGATGATCGTCGACAGTTTCGCCGCGCTCGTCAACGTCGTGCTCGATTACGCCTGGATCTTCGGCCATTGGGGCTTTCCGGAAATGGGCGCCGCCGGCGCAGCCTGGGCTACGACCGTCGCCACGCTGATCCGGGCCGCGATCTATCTGGCGCTTTGGTTCCGCCCGGAATACCGCCAGCCATTTCGAACCGTCGCCGGCTGCCGCTTCGACCGGCAATTATTCGGCCGGCTGTTGTGGTTCGGCTTTCCCAACGGCATGCAGTATCTGTTCGAGGTCGGCGCCTTCAGTGTGTATCTGCTGCTGGTCGGGCAATTGGGAGCGCAGGAACTGGCCGCCTCGAACCTGGCCTTCAACGTCAACAGCCTGGCGTTCATGCCGGTCTATGGCATCGGCATCGCCACTGGCACGCTCGTCGGGCAACACCTGGGCGAAAACCGCGCCGACCTGGCCGCGCGCGGCACGTGGTCGGCGTTCACCATCGCCGCGGGGCTGATGGCGCTGGTCGGCTCGCTCTACGTACTGGCGCCCGAGTGGCTGCTGGCGGCCTACGAGTCGGAAGTCGCCCGCGAAAGTTTCGCCGAGTTGCGCGAGCTGACGACCGTACTGTTGCGGTTCGTGGCCTTCTATTGCCTGTTCGACGCCATGAACGTGATTTTCTCGGCCGCCATCAAAGGCGCCGGCGATACGCGGTTCGTGCTCGTCACGACCTTGGCCGCATCGGCGTTGCCGGTCGTCATGACCTGGGTCGGCGTGAAGATCCTGGGCTACGGCCTGCTCTGGGCGTGGGTTTCGGTCACCGCTTGGGTGTGCTTGCTGGGCGTGATGTTTTTACTGCGGTTCGTGCAAGGCCGCTGGTGCACGATGCGCGTGATTGAACAAGCGGCCGAGACGTTGCTGGAATTACCTTCCATACAGAGATCGGTGGAGCACGTTCGACCCGCTTTGGAGAATTCCTTTCGCTCGTCGGAAGCAGAGGCGTGAATAAAAGTGCGCCCCTGAATTCGAGGCGTACAAATTACGGGTTCCTCTTCTCTGTTCACCCGGGTTCGCCGGACTCGCGCTGAATGGGCGGGAACGAGCGAGACGCCGTCCGGCCGTTCGGTAAGCGCAAATGAAACCGCGCGGGACAGAGAAGAGGAACCCGTAAGCGTCGAAGCGTGCCACGGAACGTCGCTCAATGCCGGATTATTCACAGCCCGGCTATTACTTGACAAAGCGCTCGATACCAACCCGAAGCGCCAGCGAGGTAAGTGCGTTGCTCCACCTCGCTTGCGCGTCGGGTTAGTGTGGGCTGATGAATAATCCGGGCTATGCCGTGGGCCATTCGAATCGTGGTCCTACCAAGTCGCCTGAAGGCCGGGTATCTTGGCGGCCAAGAAAGTAACGCGTTTCTGCCGCCCGAAGGATCCACCACGTGAGTCAAATCTCGAAAATCCACGCCCGCGAGGTGCTCGATAGCCGCGGCAATCCGACGGTCGAGGTCGAGGTGCATTGCACGTCGGGCGCGATGGGCAAGGCGATCGTCCCGGCGGGCGCCAGCACCGGCAAGGCCGAGGCCCACGAACTGCGCGACGGCGATCCAACGAGGTACGACGGCCGCGGCGTGCTCGAGGCGGTCGGCCACGTCAACGACGTGTTGGCGCCGGCTTTTGCGGGCGTCGATCCGGCCGAGCAGGCGCTCATCGACGAGCGACTCTGCGAACTCGACGGCACGCCGCTGAAAGCGCGGCTGGGCGCCAATGCCCTGCTGGGCGTGTCGCTGGCGGCGGCCCATGCCGCGGCGGCCGACCGGCGCGTGCCGCTCTATCGCCATCTGAATCAGCTTTGGCAAACCCTGCCGCCCCTGCCGCTGCAAACCGTCGACATGCCGGCGCCGCATACGGGCGAGCCGCACATGCCGCTGCCGATGACCAACATGATCTCGGGCGGTTTGCACGCGGGCGGCAATCTCGACTTCCAGGATTTCCTGATCATGCCGGTCGGCGCCCCGAGTTACGGCGTCGGCCTGGAATGGATCGTACGCGTGGCGCGGCGGCTGGGCGAACTATTGGCAAAGGCGGGCTACGAAGGGCGCCTGGTGGGCGACGAAGGCGGTTACGGTCCGCGGCTGGCGAGCAATCGCGAGGCCGCCGAGTTCGTGGTCCGCGCGATCGAAGCCGCCGGTCTGCAGCCGCAAGACGACGTGACGATCGCCCTCGACGTGGCCAGCACGCACTTCTTCGACGGCGCGCATTATCACCTGGCGGCGACCGGCGATGCGCGATTGTCGAGCGCGGAAATGATCGACCAGTTGGAAACGCTGGTGGATGAATTCCCGATCACGAGCATCGAAGACGGCCTGGCCGAAGACGACTGGGACGGCTGGCGCGAACTGACGCGCAGGCTTGGCCAGCGCGTCAAGCTCGTCGGCGACGACCTGTTCGCCACGAACCCCGCGCGCATCGAACGGGGCATCGCTTGCGGCGTCGCCAATAGCGTGCTGATCAAGGTCAATCAGATCGGCACGCTCAGCGAGACGCTGCGGGCGATGCAAATCGCCCAGGCGGCGGGCTACAGCCGCGTCGTTTCGGCCCGCAGCGGCGAGACCGAAGACTCGACCATCGCCGACCTGGCCGTCGGCGCCGCGGCGGATCTGATCAAGATCGGTTCGATTCAGCGCAGCGAGCGGCTGGCGAAGTACAACCGGCTGCTCGCGATTGAGGAAGAATTGCAGCTTACTGAAAAATAGCGGTCGGGGGAGTTTTAGCCACGGATTGAACACGGAAGAAACACGGATTAGAAAAAAGTCGGTGCGTTCGAACCCGTCATTCGTCCGGCCGAAGGTCGAGTTCCAAAAGCCTTTTATCCGTGTTCGATCCGTGTTCCATCCGTGGCTCTTTAGGTTCCGTGAGCGTGTTAAATTGGCGAACCTTTGCCAGAAAGGCGGATATTTCAAGATGCCCGGATTTTACGTCGATAAGAAAGATTGCTCGCACCACAATATCTTCCCAGGCGTGGATATTTTCACGACTTGCGGCGATTCGGTGATGCTGTCGCTGGTGGAATTCGAGCCGCACGCGGTGGTCGAGGAGCACAGCCACCCGCACGAGCAGATGGGGCTGATGCTGGAAGGCGAAGCCGAGTTCATGATTGGGGGCGAGTCGCGCAAGGTGGGGCCGGGCATGATCTGGCGGATTCCCGGCGGCGTGAAACATAAGGTCATCGCCGGCGACAAGCCGGTGAAGGCCTTGGATGTGTTTTATCCGATACGCGAGGACTACCGGTGAGGCTGATCGAAGGGGGATGGATGCTGGCCGCGGCGCTGGCTGCGGCGGCCTTGGGTTGCGAGAGCATGAATCCGCGGACGGTGCAAATCGACGCCGCATCGGGCCGCTATCATTCGGCGCAACTGACCTACGAATTGGATACCGGCCGGCTCAGCCAGCCCGTCCAAACGGCCCGCATCCAGGCGCAGCAAGTCTCCTATCAGCAACTGCCCAGCACGCCGCTGCCTGACCGTTCGCTCGCGCGGCTTTCCGTCAAATACCCGCATCCGCAGGGCAAAGCCGACTTTGCCCTGGCGGAAGTCGTGATCGTCTCGGACCATCCCAAAGTCAAATCCGCTACGAGCGCCGGCAAATCGGCGTTCGAGCGATTCGCGAGCAGCTTCGCGGAAGCGATGAACGATATTCTGCCGGGCATGACCTACGGCGATGGCGTGCGCGAAGCCTGGGCTCTGGATATACCCAAAGAACAATTGGACGACTTGGTGGGCCATCTGGCGAACAGCGGCTATTTTCAATACGGTCCGGCGCCGACGCCCGGCGTCGACGTGTTCACGCAGCTCAACGGCAGGACCATTAGTAAGCATTGGCGCCAGGTACCCGAACTGGACGCCTTCATCGAGCGCGTCCGCCACGAAGGCTCGTTGGTCTCCTACAACCGGCCGCAAACCAACGAAAGCGCGCCGGCCGACGCCGCGGGCGGCCGCAACGACAGCGTGGTCGCCTACCAACAGCAGCTCCAGCGCCAGCAGGCTCAAGCCGGCCCGCCGCCGCAACCCTATCCGATCGGCAACGTGCCGCCGCCGCGGCAATTCGGCCCGCCGCCGCAGCAAGGCCCCGACCCCAGGCTCGCCGGGCCCGGCCCTGTGCAGAACGGTTGGCGTCCGAACATGCCTGTTGCCGGCCCCTACGGAAATCCGCCGCAACCATACGGCAACGCGGCGCCGCCGCAGAACTTCGGCCCGCGCCCGCCCGTCGGCGGCGCGAACCCCTATCAAAATCCGGCGGTCGGGCCGGCCTATCCCCAGGCTTCGCAGCCAGGGCGGCCCAACGTCGATAATCCGCCTTCGTACTGGCGATAAATCGCCCTACATCTGCTTGCCCAGCGCCTCGGCCACCTTGCGGCACAACTGCATCGTCTGCCCGAACTGCTCGAAGTTGAGCGATTGGTAGCCGTCGCTCAGGGCGTTTTCCGGATCGGGGTGGACTTCCAGAATCAAGCCGTCGGCGCCGGCCGCGACGCTGGCGGCGGCCATCTGCGGGACGAGGTAGGTGTGGCCCGTGCCGTGGCTCGGATCGACGACGACCGGCAGGTGCGTCTTGGCGTGCAGGTAAGGCACCGAAGCCAGCGGCAGCGTGAACCGCGTGTGCGACTCGAAGGTGCGAATGCCGCGCTCGCAGAGCATCACGTTCGGATTGCCGGCGTCGAGAATGTATTCGGCGGCCAACAGCAGCTCTTCCATCGTGGCGCTGGGGCCGCGTTTCAATAGCACCGGCTGCTGGATCTTGCCGACGGCCTCCAGCAGGCGGTAGTTCTGCATGTTGCGAGCGCCGATTTGCAGCACGTCGGCGTAACGGGCCACCAGCTCGACGTCTTCGGTCGCCAGCACTTCGGTGACGACTGCCAGGCCGGTCGCATCGCGAGCGGCGGCCAGCAGCTTGAGCCCTCCTTCCTTGAGGCCCTGGAAGCTATAGGGACTGGTCCGCGGCTTGAAGGCGCCGCCGCGCAGGGCCGTGGCGCCGGCGGCCTTGACGGCTTCGGCGCAGGCCAGGATTTGCGGCTCGTTTTCCACCGAGCAGGGCCCGGCGATGACGCCGATCCGCCCGCCGCCGACTTTCAGACTGCCCGCCTCGATCACGGTGGGCTCGCTCTTGACCTCGCGGCTGGCGATTTTATAGGGCGCCAGGATCGGCATCACTTCGGCCACGCCGGCGCCGCTTTCCAACGATTCCTTCAGCCCGACGCGCTCGGCGCCGATAGCGGCGATCACCGTGCGCTCGACGCCGCGCAGCACGTGGGCTTTCAGGCCTAAACTTTCGACTCGCTCGACCATGTGGTCCACCTCCGCGGGGCTGGCGCCCGGTTTCATCACGACGATCACGGGAAAAACTCCTCTCAGCAGGCTGGTTTCGAAAAGGCTGTGTCCCAAAGGCCGTGCAACGGCAATAAAAAAAGCCCCGGCGACCGCTGAGGTCTCGGGGCTTGGCATTTGTCGCTGTGGTTGAGGTTACTGCTGCGAACCTCCTCCGGCCCCGCGACCCGACGGGGTAAAGCTAAACCAATAACCAAAGTAAAAGTCGCGGCTCGGAGTCATGGGGTTATTCTGCCCGGAGTGCGGCTCGGTTGCAAGCGAAAAGTTTCTGCCGTTACCCGATCAACTCGGCGAAGGCCTGCTTCGATTGGCGGAGCAATTCGCAATAATCGGCCGCCTCGATGTCTTCGCCCATCAACTCTACGTCGTAGAAGCCGTCGTAGCCGGCTTTGCGCAATGCGTCAACGATCTCCTTGAGCGGAATGGCGCCTTCGCCCAAGCGGCTGCGGTTTTGCTCGTGCTTAGGGGGGGCTTTGCAGTCGCCCAAGTGAACCACGGCGATCCGCCCGGCGACCTCATCCATCCGCTCGACGACTTGATGGTCTTGCCCAAGATGATAGGTGTCGAAGGCCAGCTTGAGCCAGGGACTGCCGACCATGTCCACCAAAGCCAGCGTATCGTCGAGACCGGTCAAAAAGGTCCATTCGGCGCCGCAGCCCAAGTGCATCGGCTCCAGGGCCAGCGTGACGTGCAATTCGCCGGCCAAGGGCGCCAACTCGGTCAAGGCTTCCTTGACCAGCCGCCGGGCGTGATTGTGGGTATGGCCGGCCCGGCCGCCGCTGTAGACCACCAGGCAGCCGGCCTGCATCTGGGCCGCCAGCCGCACGGCCTCTTCGGCGTCTTCGATGCTCTCTCGCAAGCTGCGGCCGTCGCTGCCGGTGAATCCGCCCGCCCACAGCAAGTTCGAAACCCGCAGGCCGCTGTCGGCGAGCAGTTCGATGCCCTTGTCTTCGCCGAAATCCGAAAGCTTTTGCCGCCAGACGCCGATCCCGCGAATGCCTGCCCGGAGGTACTGTTCGACGTCTTCCTCGAACGACCAGCGATAGGTCGTCATTTCGTTCATCGATAGCTGCGCCATCCGTGTTCGCTCCTCTTTCGCCGCCCGGGTCGACCGAGCCATGAACCGCCGCCGCCCGCGCAGGCGAGATAGTATGTGGAATCGGTGAGCCGCTGTAAAGCAACCCGATTGGGCGAACGAGGCGCCAGGCGCGTTCGCCACGGAGGGACGGGCGCCCTCGCCCGTCGTTTCGGCCCGGGCGCTATCGCCATGGAGGGACGGGCGCCCTCGCCCGTCGATCTTCGAGACGCGTAAGAATGACGCGACGGGCGAGGGCGCCCGTCCCTCCATGTCTTCGGGCGAGGGCGCCCGTCCCTCCATCTATTTGTGCTAGGGCGTTCCGAGAGCGGCGCTAGGGCGATCCGTGCTGCCAGATCGATTGTGGAAAGCCTGCGGCGCGCAGATTGACGCAACGGATCTGCGGCGTCGCATCTGCGAGCCGAGGCAGGAACTCGTCGACATAGCCCGCCGCGGCGGCATCGGCCAGCGTCCACGTTGCTTCAGGCAGCGCCGATTTGAGCAGCACGAGTTCGGCGGCGCCGATCGCCGCCGCAAATCTCGCGGCGATCGAATCGCTCGTCACTTGCCAACTCTCGGGCAGCGTTTGTCCGGTAACTTGCGGTTCTTCTTCGTGCAGAAAGAGCCAAGGATCGAGAACGAGGCAGGATGCCTCGTCTACTTTGGGCGAGCGCCAGTCGGCCAGCGAGCGGCAGAGGCTCGCTTCGGGGAGCAGCGCGGCTAGCAACTCGGCGTTGATTGTCATCACGCGGATGCAAAGCCAGTGCGAGGCGGTTTCTCCCAGGCGGTGCAAGCGGTCGGCGTCTCGCACCACGTCCGCCATCCGCCCGCCGCCGGCGACAAGGACTGTCGAACACGCCCGCTGCCGAGCCAGCCAATCGCGCAGCCGCGGCGCCAGATCCGCAAGATCGAGCAAGCTGCCGCCCAGTTTCACGACCGTTGGGTTTTTCATGGGATGGCTCCGATGTCCAAAGGCTTTCCAGAGCCGTCCTGCGCCGGCCTTGCGCTAATTGCAGAGTCGCTGTTACAACCCGGAGGCTGACGCCTCCGGCTCGCCGGTGCGATCGCTCGCCGCGCGGCGAGCGGGGGGCGTTAGCCCCCCGGTGACGCCGCGTTCGACGCTCATTGCGGCGTGTTGCTGCTACAACCCGGAGGCTGACGCCTCCGGCTCGCCGGTGCGATCGCTCGCCGCACGGCGAGCGGGGGGCGTTAGCCCCCCGGTGACGCCACGTTCGACGCTCATTGCGGCGTGTTGCCGTTACGACGCGGAGGTTGACGCCTCCGGCTCGCCGAATATGGATGCCTCCGGCTCACCGGTGCGGCGAGCGTCGTTATGATAACGCATGGCTCCTCTCTCCGAAAACGGAACCTCGAAATATGGATCGCTACTGGCTGCTGACGTCCACCTTTTACGGCAACTGGCTTCCCGGCGATCCACGCGGCTTCGTCGGCAAGATGCGCGACGGCTCAGGGGCGCACGTCACGCATAACGTTCCCGGCACGCCCTACGACGCGGATCTGCCGCGACTCGCCAGATTCGCTGCCGATAGATTGAAGTGTCTGCCGATCAAGCTTGACGCGGCGCAAGCCGAGGTATTGCTCGCCCAGTTTCAAGAAACGGCGAATTACCGGAAGTGGCTTTTATTGGCAGTCGCCGTCATGACGAATCATGCGCATCTGGTCGTCGGCGTGCCGGGCGACCCGGATCCTTCAGACGTGCTGGGCGACTTCAAGAGCTACGGCAGTCGCGCGCTCAATCGCCGTTGGGCGCGGCCGGCCAGCGGTACTTGGTGGACCGAGTCAGGGTCGAAAAGGAAACTGGGCGGCGAGGCCGAAGTATTGGCCGCCGTGCGTTACGTGCGAGAGCAGGAATTTCCACTCGTCGTTTGGATCAGTGAGAAGCTCTCGCTACGACCCGGAGGCTGACGCCTCCGGCTCGCCGAATATGGATGCCTCCGGCTCGCCAGTGCGATCGCTCGCCGCGCGGCGAGCGGGGGGCGTTAGCCCCCCGGTGACGCCGCGTTTGACGCTCATTGCAGCGAGTTGCCGCTACGACCCGGAGGCTGACGCCTCCGGCTCGCCGAATGGGCCGCCCCGCCGGCTTCCCTTGCCAGTACGGCCAGCGCATGGGCCGGCGCCGCACGCGAAAGCTCCGGGCCAAGCTGCTCGCGCAACGAGACGATTGCGGCGGAAAGCCGCATGCGATCCAAAAGCTGCCGGGCGAGAAACTCGCCTTGGCCCGAGATCACGATCGTGCCCGGCGCCGCCGGCAGCCGGCGCAAGACGCCTTGCGCCGCGACGGCGATCTTCGCCAATTGGGCCCGGGCGATGGCCGTCGCCGCGGCGAGCGCGTCGGCTTCGTCGAACATCTTGCGGTCGGCGCAGATCGCACGGGCCAATCGATCGCGGGCCGCCGCCTTGGTGGCCGGCCGGCCGTCGGCCGTGTGCGTGCAGTCGGGCTCTTCGGGCAATTCGCCGAGCGTCAAGTAAGCGTCCCAGGTCGTGGCGAACAGCTCGTGGGCCGTCGGCGTCTGTTTGCCGCGCCAGGGCAGCGCCGCCGCCACGGCGCAAACCGGGCTGCGCACGACGCCGGTGTAGATCAGCTCGCCGGCGGCCAGCCGATCGGGATCGGTCGCGCCGGCGGCCATCGGCCGGCCGTCGACCAGCGGAATCACGTCGCAAGTCGTCGAACCGATATCGATCAACAGCCCTGCGCCCCGCGGGGCGAAACGCCCGGCGAAACGGGCCAGCGCATGCCAATTCGACGCGGCGGCCGACAGCGGCCGCTCGAGCGCCTCTTCGGGCGAGACGAACGAGCCGTCGGTCAGATAAACCCGCGTCTCGCGCCCCGCGGCGCCGGCGGCCAGGGCCGCCAAGATCGCCGCCACGCCTTCGGCCTTGGTCGCAAAGCAATCGGCCAGTTCGCCCGTCATGGTCGCCACGTAGCGATCGGCCGCCGGCGCCGCGGCCATCAGCCGGGCCAGCGCCGCGGGCAATTCGCCCGGCTGTTGCCAGAGCGGAAAAAACCGGCTGGCGGCGAAGCCCAGGCCGTCGGCCGCCTTCAAGTTCGCGCCGCCGATATCGAGCGCCAACACGCGCAAGGTTTCGTCCCTTTCGTTACTCGCGGCCGGCGACTTGCATCTCGTCGAGCGCGGACTGAAGCCGCTCGAGTTGTCGTTCGAGATCGCTCAAAGCCTGAGGCGCCGCGTCCATTTCGCCCTGCTTGCCGATCATTTCCAAACGCCGCGCGGCGTCGACGGCGTCGCTGGCCGCGAAATTGACCAGCGCGCCTTTGAGCGTGTGGGCGGCCAGCCGCAACTGAGCCGCGTCGCCGTCGGCGATCGCCTGGCGGGCCTGGGTCAAGAGCCGGGGGCATTCTTCGCGAAACACGCCGACGATTTCTTCCAACAGCCCGCGATCGCCTTGCAAGCGATCGAGCGCGGTCGCCCAATCGACCACCGCCGATTTTATGGCCGCGGCCGTGGCGGCCGGCTTGACGTGCGCCCCGCCGGAAAGCACCTGTTCGATGATCGCCAGCAGTTCGCGGGCGCGAATCGGCTTGGCGAGATAGCCGTCCATGCCGGCGGCCAGGCAGCGCTCGCGGTCGCCGACCATGGCGTGCGCGGTCATGGCCACGATCGGCAGGCGCCGCGGTCCGTCGGCTTCGCTGCGGCGGATGGCGGCGGTGGCTTCCAAGCCGTCGAGTTCGGGCATCTGCACGTCCATCAACACCAGGTCGAACGGCTGCGCGGCGACGGCCGCGATGGCTTGATGGCCGTTGGACACGACCGACACCTGATGGCCCCATTTCTCCAGCAGGCAGACGGCCAGCTTCTGATTCACCAGGCTGTCTTCGGCCAGCAGCACGCGGAGCTGCTTGTGGGGCGTCGCGGGACCAGGCGCCGTTTCGTCAAGTACGACCGCCGCCAAGGCCGGCGCGCCCAGCGCGTGCATGATTGCGTCGAACAAGTCCGATTGCTTGATCGGCTTCATCAGATAGGAGGCGATGCCCAGCCGTTGACTGCGGGCGGCGTCGCCCGGCCGGTCGCCGGAGGTCAACATCATGATCGTCGCGCCGGCCAGTTGCGATTGTTCGTGGATTTTCTCGGCCAGCATGAAGCCATCGACGTGGGGCATGTGCGCGTCGAGCAGGACCAACGGAAAGGGCGAGCCGGCCATGGCGGCCGCGTGCATTTTCTCCAGCGCCTCGGCGGCGCCGTCGGCCTCGGCCGGACGCATTTGCCAATTCGAGAGCATCTCCGACAAAATGCGGCGGTTCGTGACGTTGTCGTCGACCACCAGCACCGCAAGGCCCGGAATGGCCAGCGGTTCGGGCGCCGGCCGCCTGGCCTCGCCCTCGGCGGCCAAACCAAGCTTGGCCGTGAAATGGAAGCGGCTGCCGCGGCCGGCTTCGCTCTCGACCCAAATCCGCCCGCCCATCAACTCGATCAGTTTGTTGGAGATGCTCAGCCCCAGCCCCGTGCCGCCGAAGCGCCGCGTGGTGGACGTATCGGCTTGCTCGAAGGCGCCGAAGATCAGTTGCTGCTTGTCGGGCGGAATGCCGATGCCGGTATCGGAAATGCAGAAGTGCAGTTCGACTTCGCGTTCGTTCTGCGAGGCGACGTCGACTTCGACGACAACTTCGCCTTCGTTGGTGAATTTGACGGCGTTGCCGACCAGGTTGACCAGCACCTGGCGCAGCCGGCCAGGGTCGCCGGTTACGGCGTCGGGCACGTGCGGCTCGACGCGGCAGGCCAGTTCGAGTTGCTTGTTGTGGGCGCGGAAGGCCATCGATTTCAGGGCGTCGCCCAGACTGTCGCGCAGGCCGAAGGCGACCCATTCCAGATCGAGCTTGCCCGCCTCGACCTTGGAAAAGTCGAGCACGTCGTTGATCACCGTCAGCAGCGAGTCGGCCGATTCCTTGACCAGCGACAGGTATTCGCGCTGTTCGGAAGTCAGCGGCGTGTCGAGCACCAGTTCGGTCATGCCGATGATGCCGTTCATCGGCGTGCGAATTTCGTGGCTCATGTTGGCCAGGAAAATGCTCTTGGCGCGGTTGGCGCTTTCGGCGGCGTCCTTGGCGGCCAGCAGTTCGCTCTCGGCGCGTTTGCGCTCGATCACGCGTCCAACCTGCTCGCCGACGCTGCGGACCATCATCAGCAAGTGTTCGTCGAGCGCCATCTCTTCGGTGCTGAAGAACTCGAGGATCGCCGCCGTCTTCCCGGCCACCTTGATCGGAAAGCCGAAGGCGCCTTTGACGCCCGAAGAGGCGATGAACTGGCCGCGGGCCGTCTGCGGCTTGCCGGTCGGAAAAGCGTCGGTTTGCATGTTGGCGACCCAGACCGGCTCGCCCGCGGCCCAAATGCGCCCCGGCAGGCCGACGCCGCGCTGGAAGCGCGTGCGCGAGGTCGCTTCGCGCAAAGCGGCGAAATGGCCCGCCGGGTCGAGGCGCCAGATGTCCGTCGGCACGAGATCGTCGGGGTCGTCTTCGCTGGGCAGATAGGCGTGGCCCACGGGCCAGCCGGTCATGTCGCAGACGATGTCGACGCACGATTGCAGCGCCTCTTCGAAGCTTTCGGTGTCGGCGGCCATCGTCGTGGCGCGGTGTACCAGTTTGGCTTCGAGCGCCTGCCGCGAAAGGATCTTCTCCGCGCGCTTGCGTTCGGTGATGTCGGTCGAAATGCCGCACAGCGCGTGCGGCACGCCCGCGGCGTCGTAGAGCAGGAATTTGGTCGAAAGATACGTGTGGGGGCCGTCGTCGTGCGGCGCCACTTCCTCGAATTGCAAAGCGGCCCCGACCGCCAGCACTTGCTGATCGTTGGCCCGAAATACGTCGGCCAGATCGCGAGGGAACATGTCGTAATCGGTCTTGCCGACGATTTCGTGCCGGTTGATGTGAAACAGCGACTCGAACGAGCGATTGACCAGCACGTAGCGGCCGTCGACGGTTTTGACGTAGATCACGGCCGTGGCGTTGTCCAGAATCGATTGCAGGCGCTGCTCGCTTTCGCGCAGCGCGTCTTCCGCGCGGCGCCGGGCGGTGACGTCCCAGAACATGGCCTGCGTGCCGACCAGGCGTCCCTTGCCGTCGCGAATCGGCGTTTTCAGCACCTGCACGTGAAGCTTGCCGCCGTCGGGCTTCTGATGCTCTTCGACGGTTTCCAGCACCTGGCCGCTGGCCAGCACCTGCTTGTCGTCCTGGCGATATTTTTCGGCCAGGTCGTGCTTGTAGAAATCGAAGTCGGTCTTGCCGATCACCTCCTCGGGCGAGGCGTCCAGGGTTTCGCAAAACAGCCGGTTGGCGAACGTGAAGCGGCCCTGCATGTCTTTGCGGAACACGTTCATCGGCAGGCTTTCGACCAGCGAGTGGTACAGCGCCTCGGAATCGCGCAGGGCCCGTTCGGCGCGTTTCTGCTCGCCGATGTCGCGCAGGAAAAAGGTGAACACCGGCTGGCCGTTGCTGCGGTTGATGGTCATGGCCATCTCGGCCGGAAACCGCTCGCCACTGGCCCGCATGGCCGTGACTTCGGTGCGGCGGCCGAGCATCGAGCCTTCGGCCGCCGTCACGTTGCGTTCGACGCGGTCGGACTGCCCGCCCGAGACGGGCGCAAACAAGATCGCGTCGGGCTTTTGCCCGAGTACTTGCGTACGCGAATAGCCGAACGTCTTTTCGGCGGCCGGATTGAACTCGGTGATCAGCCCTTCGTGGTCGACGGCCACGATCGGATCGAGCGACGATTCGAGCACGGCGTTCTTCAGCGATTCGCTTTCCTGCGCGCGGCGGAGGTCGACTTGTTCGCGGTGCACCAGCGCCAAGCAGACCGATTTCTTCTTGCGCGGGTGCTGCACCAAAAAAGCCGTGATTTCAACGTCGATGTTCTGGCCCGTTTGCAGGTTCCGCAGCGCGCCATGCCCCTGCCATTGCCCCTGATCGCGAACGGCGGGAAACACCGTCTTGCGCAGCCGCGAGCCGGTTTCATCGGCGTAGAAGGCCAACAGGCTGCTCTGCGAAACGTCCAGGTCGACGGCGCCCAGGCGGCGGCGACCGGCGGGGTTCAGATAGAACGGCTTTCCCCGCAGCGTCGCCAGGCAAACGAGGTCGCTGGTCTGGTCGTAGAGTTGGCAAATTAGCTTGACGGTATCGCTCATCGCGCGCTCTCCCCACTGCACCGCGGTCAGGCGACTTTCCTCGCCCGGAGCTGTTCTGGGCCCTTCAAGCTCCGCGGCGTTGCTCCTTGCGCCATCATCGCACAATCGCGGTTATTTCGCCAGCAGCGAGCTGCCGATCTCAGGCGAGCCGGAGGCGTCAGCCGCCGGGTCGGATCGCAGCGCACCCGGAGGCTGACGCCTCCGGCTCACCGACGCGCGGCGCCGAGAGCGCCATGTGAGACAAAACCACCCGCAGACTCTGCGGAAGAATCCAACGAATAAGCCAGCTTGGATTTGTGGACCGGGCACGTTATCTTAGCAGCGGGCATACGCATCGGCGGGACGAGCCAATTTCGCCTGGGAGGTTGAGCCATGCTGACGATTCTGGGGCCCGGCCAGCGGTATTGCGACGGCCTTTCGCGGCGCAGCTTCTTGCGAATCGGCAGCCTGGCGATGGGCGGCCTGGCCCTGCCCGATCTGCTGCGGGCCGAAGCAAACAGCGGCCAGTCTTCGCCGCACAAGGCCGTGATCATGGTCTTTCTCTCGGGCGGACCGCCGCACCAGGACATGATTGACCTGAAGCCCGAGGCGCCCCTCGAGGTTCGCGGCGAGTTCAGCCCGATCGCCACCAACGTGCCGGGGATCGAGATCTGCGAGCACCTGCCGCGGTTGGCGGCGATGAGCGACAAGCTGGCCTTCATTCGCTCGGTCGTCGGTTCCGAAGGGCAGCATGCGGCGTTTCAATGCCTGACCGGCCGCACGCAAGCCGCGCAGCCGCAAGGCGGCTGGCCTGCGCTGGGATCCGTGGTCTCCAAGTTGCAAGGCGCCACGCAGCCGGCGATGCCGCCGTTCGTCAGTCTCACGCCCAAGATGATCACGGCGCCGTGGGCCAACCCCGGCAATCCCGGCTTTTTGGGCGTGGCCCATGCCCCGTTCAAGCCCAGCGCCGAAGGACGCGAAGACATGGTGCTCAACGGCGTCACGCTCGACCGCTTGCACGACCGGCAGGCTCTGCTCGCGGGTTTCGATCGCTTTCGCCGCGAAGCCGACGCGGCCGGGCTGATGGACGGGCTCGATGCCTTCAACCGCCAAGCCTTCGGCATTCTCACATCCAGCAAGCTCGCCGAGGCGCTCGATCTGGAACGTGAAGACCCGCGGGTGCGCGATCGCTACGGCTCCGGTTCGCCCAAGCCGGCCGGCTACGGCGACGCCGGCCCGCTGCTCAACACCTACTTCCTCACGGCCCGGCGGCTGGTCGAGGCGGGCGTGCGTTGCGTCACGCTGGCTTACGGCCGCTGGGATTGGCACGGCAAGCCGCACGGCACGACCTTCGAAAACGCCCGCGAGCATCTGCCGATGCTCGATCAGGGCCTGAGCGCCTTGGTCGAAGATTTACGCCAGCGCGGCTTGGACCGCGACGTATCGGTCGTGGTTTGGGGCGAATTCGGCCGCACGCCGAAGATCAATCCACAAGGCGGCCGCGATCACTGGCCGCCCGTCTCTTGCGCCATGCTGGCCGGCGGCGGCCTGCGCACCGGTCAGGTCATCGGTTCGACGAACCGGCTGGGCGAACACGCCAAGGACCGCCCGGTTCACTTCCAGGAAGTGTTCGCCACGCTCTATCACCGCTTGGGCATCGACGTGAACACCGCCACGGTGAGCGACTTCACCGGGCGGCCGCAGTATCTCGTCGACCACGTGCCGCCGATCAAGGAGCTCGTCTAACGCGTTTCGCGATCGAACGTATTTTATCTTCGGGCGTACGAACGCGTTCGCGCGGTTGGTATCTGTAGGGAACGCCCTCTGCGGCGTTCCGAGAAGCGCGAATCGACCCGATCTCCGATTTCACGGCACGCCGCAGAGGGCGTGCCCTACAGGCATTGCCGCGAACGTCTACTTACGCCCATTTCTTTTCTACCAGATCCCTAATCCGTAGCCATACTGCGGGTAGTTGTAGTAGAAGCCGCCATACGACGGATAGGCGTAATAGGGCGTCACCGGCGCCGGAACGAGCAGCGGAGCGGCATAGCCCGGATAGTAGCCGTAGCCGCCGTACGGATAGCCATATCCGCCATAGCCCCCGTACCCGCCATAGCCATACCCGCCCAAGCCGCCGTGATGATGACCGCCATGGTGACCGTGGTGGTGGTGTTGGGCCTTCGCCTGCGAGCCCGCGAACATTACGCCAGCCGCGACGGTGAGCATGATCGCCAGTCGCTTCATGATGGGAATCCTTGCCTTTCTTGTTTTGCGCCTGCGCCCCGCTACGTTTATTCTTTGCATTACTACGGCGGGGGAACAGCGTTGGCCGAACGGGCGAGCCCAAGCTGACCGTAAAGTAATGGATTGGATCGCCCGTAAAACGGAGCTTCGCTGGCGTTCTGCATTTTTACCTAGCCCAGGCATTTATGCCTGGGAGGGGCGAGCCGTTCTCATCCGCGCGCCCGATTGGCGCCTCGGGGCCGCCGCCGGCGGCCCCGAGGCGCCAATCGAGAGAAAGGGTGCGATTTTTTTCAACCACCCGCCTGAACGACAGAAACTGATCGTCTTGCGAGGCGATCACGTGCCTGTGCGGCAGTTTGCCACATATTTGCGGAACCGATTTAGCAACTTGGCGGGTGGTTGATTTTTTTGCGGTTCCCAGGCATGAATGCCTGGGCTACGCAAAGGTTGTGGCCGAAAGGCGATAGCGGAAATTCAGTGGAAAAGATGTGTAGAACAACGAGGGGCTTGCCTCGTCCGAAGTCAGCGCCGTCGCAGCTCAGCCGGCGACGCGGCAGTGCTCGAGCATCTTTGCGGGCGTCATCACGTAGCTGACGTAGAACGGGCCGAATTCGGCGTAGCGGGCGCTGGCTTCGTCGAACCGCATCTTGTAGACGATTTCCTTGAGGAACTCGGCCTTGCGGGCCCAGAGCGTCACGCCCCACTCCCAATCGTCGAAGCCGGTCGAGACGGTGATGAGTTGCGTCACCTTGCCGCCGAAGGTCATGCCGGTGCGGCCGTGTTCGGCCATCAGCCGGTTGCGTTCGTTGAACGGCAGCAGAAACCAGTTCTCGCCCACCTTGCGCTTCTTGTTCATCGGATAGAAGCAGAAGCTCGGCCAGGGCGGCAATTCCGGCGTGAGCCGCTGCCGGCGCATCATCACTTCGCGGCCCTCGTAAGCCTTGAGCTTGGCCTGGTAACTGGGGCCGTTGGGGTCTTCTCCTTCTTCCACCAGCCGCTTGCCGTACTGCTCGACCGAAGGCACATATTCCGAAACTTCGGTCAGCGAGACGAACGAATACGTCGGTTTCAGCACGGCGCCCGCCGGGCCGGAGAGCAGCCGCTGGTGGACGGCGTCGATCTTGAGCGGGTCGGGGTCGAGCAACATCAGGCCGAAATCGGCCTTATGCCCGCTCACCACGGAAGTCTGCAAGCGGGCCGTGGCCTCGGGCCCGGTCGGATCGAGCACGGCGGCGATCGCCCGCGAGACGGCCTGCCGCTCGTCGCTGTTGAGGTTACCCAAAGCACGGCGATCGAAGCGGTAATACAGATGGCTGCAATGCCAACCTTCGCTCGGGATCAACGAAACTTCCGTGGAGGGCGCGGCCTGCGGGCGGCCGGCGGGGCGTTGAGGTTCAGACATGATGACTCTTGGCGGCGCGGGCTTGGGGTTTTGGGGCGGGAGTTCGACAAAGCCTTATCATACCAAGCCTGCGTCGCAGGTCAGGGGGGCGACGCGCTTGCCGACACACATGGAGGGACGGGCGCCCCCGCCCGTCTCGAGCAAATGGAGGGACGGGTGCCCTCGCCCGTCTCGAGCAAATGGAGGGACGGGCGCCCCCGCCCGCCTCGAGCAAATGGAGGGACGGGCGCCCCCGCCCGTCTCAAGCGTATGGAGGGACGGGCGCCCTCGCCCGCTGCGTGAAACGGGGTAGGCGTTCGCTTCGCGTCTGTTACAGAGGCGGGCGAGAGCGCCCGTCCCTCCGAGAAGGCGGGCGAGGGCGCCCGGAATCTCCGAGAAGGCGGGCGAGGGCGCCCGGAATCTCCGAGAAGGCGGGCGAGGGCGCCCGGAATCTCCGAGAAGGCGGGCGAGGGCGCCCGTCCCTCCACGAACATCCAATTCGCCTCGCTCGCCAGGGCGCCAGAGGTTATGCGCTGGGCAGGTTAGTACGCAAACGTCGCCAAAAACGCGCTCCGCGTGCCGGGGTTGGTCCACTTCTGGCCGAGGCCGCGGCCGGCGAAGCCGCCTTCAACCGTGAATGCCGGCGCCGAGTTTTCGACCGAAGCCAGCGGCGGATAGTAGATCTCTTCGTTCGTGCAGACGCAATCGCCTTTGACCAGCTTGCGCGTTTCGAGAAACGCTTCCTTGCCGGCCTTGAGCTTGGCGACCATGTCGACGTGATCGAACTCCATCGCAATCGGCTGCGTGCTGACGCGGACCACCTCGCCCGCCACCTTGCCGGCCCGCAGACGCACGAAATCGGCGAGCGCTTCGCGCTGCTCGTCGCTGGCCCGCTCGTCGACGATCACGATCGACTTGATCGGCTCCGGGTGTACCTCCATGCCGCCGCCGTAGCCCAAAGTGTCGTTCGCACGGACGACGAGCACCACGTTCAAGCCCGACAGGTCGACCCCTTCGTGGCTGCCTTCTTCGATGTTCCAGGCCAGAATGGCTTGCTGCCCGGCCAGGCCCACCTGGGCGTTGGCGAAGCAGGGTCCGGTGTAGACGTCGCAGGTGCGAGTTTCGAGATAATTGCCGCTGATCTGCGGCAGCGGTCGCGGCGCGGCGCCCAGCTTGCCGCCGGCGGCCCAGGCGCCGATTCCCAAAGCCACGGCCAACGCAACAAAAAGCGAGCGACGAAACATGGTTACGTCTCCTTCGAGTACGGCTTTTAATTCCCGAGCGAACGGATTCATTTTAGTGCCGCCGGCGGGCATGGTCTAGCCAGACGGCGGGCGCCGTGGGATTCGGGCGCCGTGGGATTCGGGCACCGTGGGATTCGGGCGCCGTGGGATTCGGGGCGTTTTTTAAAGGGGATGTGGGGATAAGGAGGAGATAGGGGGATGAACGATCAAGGGTGTGGGACAAGGATTTGAAGCAGGCCGTATTCCCAAGGTGCGGCCACAATGACGCCGAGCAATAGAGCGAGTGCCGCTAACCGCAATACCGTTCAATTAGTCAAAACGACGGACTGCATAAAGGTTTTCGTCGGCGGACGGGGGCCGCGATGCTGGGGCCGTTTTTTTGGCCACTTCGAGACTTTTTGTTTGATGACGCGCGGGTTG
>Ga0307372_10003116_pt1 | contig 26852 bp, 31 predicted proteins | sample OX1MG_FD_202533 | JGI IMG/M metagenome (GOLD analysis project Ga0307372, IMG submission 202533) | Soil microbial communities from Risofladan, Vaasa, Finland - OX-1 | ecosystem: Environmental > Terrestrial > Soil > Coastal area > Acid sulfate soil | place: Finland: Risofladan, Vaasa | collected... | reverse complement strand
GCGCCTGCCAGGACGAAGACGGCGACGAGGACGATGCCGAGCGACGGGTAGCGCGCGAGAGTCTCTGCCGGAGCCAGCATGCTCGCTCATTATACCCGAAGGTTGGGAGCGGGCTCCTGCGGCGAAATGCGCGAGGCGCCTCGTTCGGAGAGGCGCCTCGCGTTCAAAGATGATGGCGAATGAGCGCTAGGAGCGGCACTCGACGACGGCGAGCGCCCAGCCGGCGTCGGTGCGAATGCGCACCAGGTAGCCGGTCGCGGTCCGGTCGCAGACCTGGTAGCCTGCCTGGAGCGCGTCGGCGAGCGACTTGAAGACCACCAAGCCTCGCATCCCGTCTTCCTCCTTCCTCTGTCGTACGTTCATCGTACTCTACACAAGTAAACGGCAGAAAGAGTGAAAAGTTACACGGATAGTCTCCCGAAATTGGGAAATTGTGCGCATGGGCATGGGGGGCGGGGGAATCGGATGTCCTGGGCCGAACGGCGCGCCCATGACCGAGCTGATCGTTGCCCTGGACGTCGCGGACGCCGATCGAGCCGTCGCCCTGGCCGGCCGGCTGTCCGCCGAGCGGGTGATGCTCAAGATCGGATACGAGGCACTCTACGGCTATCCCGCCGAGATCCGCCGGGCCTTGCGGGAGCTGGGGGCGCAGGTCTTCATGGATGCCAAGCTCTGCGACATTCCGCGCACCGTGGGAGCAGGCGTGCGGGCGCTCGTCGAGCCCGGCGTTCGCATCGTCGACGTGCACGCGCTCGGCGGAGCGGCGATGATGCGCGCGGCGGTCGACGCCGCGTCCGGGCGAGCGCGTGAGCTCGGGATGGCGGTGCCTCCGAAGGTCTTCGCGGTGACGATCTTGACCAGCTTGGCCGCCGACGACCTCGACGACATCGGCTTGGGCGGATCGGCCGAGGAGCACGCGATCCGTTTGGCGGCCTTGGCGCGCGCGGCGGGGTGTGCCGGCGTGGTGTGCTCGGCGCTCGAGGTGCCGCGCATCAAGCAGGCTTGCGGCTCCAGCTTCCAGACGCTCTGCCCGGGAATTCGCCCCGCCGGAGCGGACCACGGCGACCAGAAGCGTGTCGTCACGCCGCGCGAGGCGGCCGAGCTGGGCGCCGACTACATCGTGGTCGGGCGTCCCGTCACGCAAGCGGCCGATCCCGTTGCGGCCGCGCGCGCCATCCTCGACGAGCTGGGCGCGGTCACGCGCGCGAGCTGACCCCGGCAACGGCGGCGCGCTCCACGAGGATGGCCAGCACGTCGTCGCGCCGCTGCGCCTCGGCCAGCGACGACTCGAACGCGTCGAAGTCCGTGAACGCGAGATCCTCGGGGACGCGGCCGTCGCTCATGAGCTCGGAGAGTCCGTCGCTGTAGAGCAGCAGCGCCTCGCCCGGCGAGATGCGCAGCTCGCGATCGCTGAGCTGCGGTTTCTCCATGACCCCCAGCGGGAGTCCCGCGTGGCGCACGCGCGCGACGGCGCCGTCGCGGCGGCGCAGCAGCGGCGGCTCGTGGCCGGCGGAGCAGAAGCGGACCATGCCGTCGTCGTAGAAGCGGCCATACCACGCCGTGCAGAAGAGGTCGGAGCCGCAGATCGGCATAAGGCGCTCGTTGAGCCGCGCCATCGTCACCGACGGCGTGACGTTGGAGTCGCCGCGAAGCGAGGCCTTCAGCGCCGAGAGCAGCATCGCCGCGCGGATGCCCTTTCCGGAGACGTCGGCGATCAGCACGTGGATGCCGCCGTCGACGGCCGCGACCTCGTAGAAGTCGCCGCCCACCTCGCGGAGCGGAAGGTGGGCGACCTCGATGCGCCAGTGGCGGCTCTCGGGGAGCGGATCGAGAAAGAGGTGGTCGTGAATCGTCTTTGCGTCGCGCAGCTCCGTGGACATGCGGGCCGCCCGCGCCGCGCTGTCGCGCGCGAGCAGGACCAAGACCACGGAGAGGCCGTAGCCGAAGGCGAGCAGGGCGCCGTTGACCATGACGTCGGCGTGGCGGGCGAATCCGAGGACCCGCTCGATGTCGGCGAACGCCATCCCCGAGACGACGGAGAGGGCGAGGCCGACGCGCATGCCGGTGACGGCGGCGATGACGAGGATGGGGATGGCGGCCAGCGGCGAGAGCTGGATCACGGAAAGGAAGTAGTCGCTCCCGGCGATCGCGAGCAGCAGCAGCGAGCAGACGCCGATGACGGCGGCGCGCTGCGCGGACGAGAGGCGCTCGAGCGTGACCACGCTTGACGCTTCGGCGCGGCGGGAGGAGGCCACCTGGAACTCGAACGCCATCGCGATGTCCGAATTGCAGCTTCATGACGAGCTCGAGCGGCGCGGCGCGCTCTTGACGGGGCATTTCCGCCTCTCCAGCGGGCGTCATAGCGGCCGCTTCATCCAGAAGTTCCGCATGCTCGAGGATCCCACGGCCGTGGAACCCGTCGCGCGTGCGCTCGCGCGGCGCCTGCGCGCCTACGAGCCGGAGATCGTGGTCAGCGCCGCCGTCGGCGGGATCATTCTCGGCTACGAGGTCGGCCGGGCGCTGGGCACGCTCGCGATCTTCGTGGAGAAGGAGCACGGCGTTCCCGTGTTGCGCCGCGGCTTCGCGCTGCGGCCGGGGCAACGCGCCGTGGTGGTGGAGGACGTGGTGACGACGGGTCTCTCCGTTCGCGAGACCGTCGACGTGGTCGAACGCGCCGGCGGCCGCGTGGTCGCCGTGGGTGCGATCGTGCGGCGCGGAGAGGTGACGTTCGACCGCCCGACCGAGGTCCTGCTCGATCTTCCGATCGAGGATTACGCTCCGGAGGAGTGCCCGCTGTGCGCGCGTGGAGAGCCGCTGCAGGAACCGGGTTCGCGCTTCTCCTCAACGCCGTCCTGAGCGCGGCGCCGGCGCGAGCCGCCGGCGTCTACGTCGCGGGCGTGCCCAACGTGCCTGAGGCGCAGTGGACGGCCAACTGCGGCCCGGCGTCGCTCACGGACGTGCTGCGCTTCTACGACCCGTCGATCTCGTACGAGCGCGTCTTCGGCGCCGTCTACGATCGTGTGACCGACTCCACGTTCTTGGTGAAGATGGCCGACGAGGCGGCCTCGCTGGGCTTTCACGTGGAGACGCTGGCGTTCGCGAGCGAGCGCGACGCGGGCTTGTCGTGGCTGAAGCATCAGCTCTCGCTCGGCCACCCCGTGATCGTCGGCGCCACGGCCAGCCTCGAGGATCCCACGCTGCACCTGCGCGTCGTGGTCGGCATCGACGAGCGCGACGTCTGGATGATCGATCCGCTCTACGGCCCGGGCTACGTGCTCTCTCGCGCTGACTTCCTGCGTACCCTGGCCGGCGGCGCGAACGAGGAGCTGGCGGTGTGGCGCGCGCTGCCGCCGGCGATGCTGCGGCGCGTCGTCACCCATGAGCTGCCCCGCTGGCCCGATCCCACGCCGCATCAGTTGGCGGTGCGCGCGGTGGAGCGGGCATACGATCGTGCCGAGCAGGGCGACCCGGCCGGGGCGGCGCGTCGCCTCCACCAGGAAGACGCCGCCTTCGCGGGGCGCGAAGACCGAGAGGTCGCCGAGTCGTGGGTGACGATCTGGGGGATGCGCGCCGGAGAGACGACGCTGGCGCTGCGCGCGCTGGGCGGCAGCCTCTATCGCGACGATGCCGAACTCCGCGCGCGGCTGCTGCTGGAGCGCGGAGAGGCGGCGCGCGCCGAGGCGTTGCTTACGGCGCGGAGGGAGAGCCTGGATGCCGTGGGCTGGCTCCTCCTGGGGGACGCGCGGCGCCTCCTCGGCAGGCGCTCCGCGGCGCGAACGGCCTACGAGCGGGCCGCCGCGCTCGACGATGTGGGGAGGCTCTCGGACGATCTCAGCTGGCGCATGACGCTCGTGACCCGATAGCGAAGGAGGCGCCATGCACCCGTTCGACCGCCTCGTCCGCGCGGCCATGCGCGACGTTCCACCGTACGTTCCCGGCACCCCGATAGAGGAGGTCCGGCGGCGCTACGGCCTGGACCGCGTGATCAAGCTGGCCTCCAACGAGAACCCCCTGGGCTCCTCGCCCCGCGCGATCGAGGCGCTGCATGCCATCGAGGCGCTCAACGTCTATCCCGACGACGTCAACCTCGATCTGCGGCGCCGCCTGGGCGAGCGCTGCGGCCTGAGCGCCGACCACGTGGCCCTGGGCCACGGCAGCAACGAGTTGCTGCGCAATCTGCTGACGCTGGTCGTCGAGCCCGGCGACGAGCTGGTCTGCGCCAAGGAGACGTTCTCGCTCTACCGCCACGACGCGCTCATGCTGGGCGCCGTGACGGTCGAGGTGCCGCTCGACGACGGCGTCCACGATCTCCCCGCGATGCTGGCGGCGGTGACGCCGCGCACCAAGATCGTGGTGCTGTGCGATCCCAACAATCCCACCGGGACGCGCGTCACGCGCGAGGCCTACCGCCGCTTTCTGGCGGAGCTTCCCCCCGAGGTGCTCCTGGTGGTGGATCAGGCGTACGTGGAGTTTGCCGACGACGATGCCGTCGATGCCACGCTCGACCTCCACGCGCGTGAGAACCTCTTGGTGCTTCGCACGCTCTCCAAGATCTACGGCTTGGCGGCGGTGCGCATCGGCTATGCCGTGGGCGATCCCGCCATCATCGCGTGGCTGATGCGGGCCCACGTCCCCTTCAACGTCACGCTGCCCGCCGTGCGCGCGGCCATGGCCGCGCTGGACGACGAGGACTTCGTGCGCCGGACGCGCGCCAACAACCAGGAGGGCAAGGCGTACCTGTACGCCCAGATCGAGCGCTTGGGCCTCTGGGCGTACGAGAGTGCGGCGAACTTTCTGTGCATCCACCTGCCGGTGGGCGCCGACCGCGCGCATCAGGATCTCATGCGCCGTGGCGTCATCGTGCGCGCCGGCACCAGCTTCGGTCTTCCGCGCCACATCCGCGTCACCATCGGCACGCCGGAGGAGAACCGGGTTTTCGTTTCGGCGCTCGAGCAGGCGTTGGAGTCGTGGGCGTCGGCGCGGCCGGCTTGAGGGTGCGCCCCGCGCTCGCGGGCGAGGAGGCATGGGCGATCGACTTGGCGATCCGCGTGGCGGGCGACCAGGTGCCGCCCATGCGCGACTCCGCGGGCCCGCTCCTGGCCGCGAACGTCGAGCGCCTCTTCGCGTTCTGCCGCGCTCGCGAGCATCGCTTGCTCGTCGCCGAGCGCGAGGGCAGAGCGGTCGGCTTCGTGCTCCTCTTGATCAACTTTCCGCACGAGGTCACGGGGATGCCCGAGGCGTACGTCGCCTACATGGCCGTGCTCCCCGACGAACGCCGGCGGGGGGTGGCGCGCGCGCTGCTCGCGGCCGCGGAGGCGGAGGCCAAGCGTTGCGGGATGGCGCAGATGGGCTTGATCGTCACCGAGAGCAACGAGCCGGCCAGGGAGCTGTACGACAGGATGGGCTATCGCGTCGAGCGGACGGTGAGATGCAAGGACCTGTGAACGAGCGCCGGCCGCTGCAGCGCTTGGCTCGCAAGAGCGGGCCGGTTCTGCTCGTCCTGCTGGGCGTCGCCGTTGCGCTGGCGATCCTGCTGCGGATCCCCAAGACGGCGACGGTCTTCGTGGTGGCGACGCTCGTGGCGTTCGGGGTCCACCCCGTCGTCGAGCTGCTCTCGCGGCGCATGGGGCGCGGAGCGGCCATCGCGATCGTCTACGCGATGCTGATGATGCTGCTGGTGCTCTTCTTTCTCGTCATCGTTCCCGAGGCGATCCTGCAGACGCAGCTCATCTTCGTCAACTCGCCGGACTATCTCGCGCAGATGCAGGCGGCGTTGGGCACCCTCGACCGCTCGATCCAGAGCCACTTCGGGCGCATTCCCCTGCCGCCCGCGCTCTCCGACCTGCAAGGGCACGCGGTCGCCGAGATCAGTCAGCTCATCTCGCGCTTGGTCTCCTCGCTGGGAGTGTGGGTGGTCAATACCGTCAACGCCCTGGTCATCGGCGTGACGGCGTTGATCCTCTCGTACTACCTGCTGGTGAACGAGGATGCGATCCTCAACGGCTTCAACAGCCTCTTCCCCGCGTCGCGGCGCGCCGAGGCGCGCGGCCTGGCTCACGAGATCTCCTCGATCTTCGGCGGCTTCATCATCGGACAGGTGATCCTGTGCGCGGCCACGGGGGCCATGACGTTCGCGGCCTTGTGGATCCTGCGCTTCAAGTACGCGGTCTTGATCGCCGTGGTCTCCGGGCTCTTCTACGCGATCCCATACATCGGGCCGCTGCTGGCCATGCTGCTGGGCGCGGCGCTGGGAGCGCTGCAAGGGTGGCCGATGGCCGGTTGGGTGACCCTGGTGGTCTTCCTGGCCGCGCGCGTGAGCGACTACGTGCTGGTGCCCAAGGTGATGTCGGCGCACGTCGGGATCTCGCCGATCGCCATCATCTTCGCCGTCTTCGCGGGCGGCGAGCTCTTCGGCCTGTGGGGTTTGCTGTTAGCCATTCCCGTGGCGGCGCTGATCAAGACCCTCTGGATGTTCTTCATCGCACCTCAGCTGGCCCGGGAGGGGCCGCCTGCGGCGGTGCCGGCGCCGGGGGCCGCGACGCCGCCTCGCGAGGATGCGGCCGAGCCGACGCCTCCGAGATCGTAGCCTCGCCGTCGGGGGGGAAGCCTCGCTCGCGCGCGAGTGCCCGCTCGCGGATCTCGAGTGCGTAGAAGCGCGCTTCCGCCTGCTCCTCCTCGTCGCTCACGGCGGCTAGCGCGCTCTCGAGCAGCAGCGCCGCGCCGTGCTCGATGCGGGCGCGATCCCACAGCGGAGGGGGAAGTGCCGCGGTGAAATAGTCGGCGCAGAGCGCGCGGTCGAGCAGCTCCCGCGCGCGCGGGTGCCCCTCGGGATCGCGCAAGGCCAGCTCGAGCGCATGAGCGATGAAGCGCCACTGCACGCGGTGCACGGGGTGCGCCGGATCGTGCCAGAGCAGCCACGGTCCGCCGTCAGGCTCGCGGATCTCAACCGCGGCGCCCGAGCGGTCGAGCGCGGCGATCCGCTCGCTGGGCGTTTGGCAGACGAGGGTCGCGTCGTCGAAGAGCGCGGCCAGGCGGCGCAAGCGCGCGGCGTCGTCTCCGAGCCGCTCCACGGGCAACACGCAGAGCACGCCGTCCCCGGCGCGATCGATGGCCGCCCGCAGGGTGGCCGTTCGCGTCGCCGTGCGCTCGGAGATCGCCTGCGCCAGCTCGCCGTCGGCCGGCAGCAAGGTCAAGCCGCCGGGGCTGCGCAGGCGCCGGTCGGGCGCGGTCGCCGGCGCGCCGCCGGCGTCGAGGGCGCGGGTGTCGCACAGCAGGTACCGGTGGCCCGCGCGCTGCGCCACCTGCGCAAACGCCGGGGAGGCCGAACAGGAGCGCGCGGCGGCGCCCGTGGGGCGATATGCCAAGCCGAAGAACGTGCGGTTGATCGCGGCGTTGCGGGCGAGCTGGCGCAGCGCCTCGTCGTCCCGCAACAGGGGGAGCGGTGCGCCGTAGGCCGAGGTGCCGACGGGCTCGAGCTGCGCGCGCTCCATCAGGGTGCGCAGCGCGATGACGATCTCTTCGTGGTTGTCGCGGCGCAGGCGCTCGGTGGTGCCGGCGTCCACGATCACGCCGCCGCGCGCCTGCGGGCGCCGCAGCAGCGCGCGCGTGAGAGGGCGGTAGGCCGTCTTCACCGCCTGCGCGACCGCTTCGCCGTCGAGATCCGGCGGGAGGTGCAGACTGAAGACGGGGCACCAGCGCATCACATCGCGTCGGGAGCGGAGACGCCCATCAGCCCCAAGGTCGTCGCCAGCACGCGCTTGGCGGCCATGGAGAGGGAGAGGCGCGCGGCGGAGAGCGCCTCGTCGTCGCCCAAGATCTGGCACTGCGTGTAGAATTGGTGAAAGTCGGCGGCCAGCTCCCGCGCGTAGGTGGTGAGCTGGTGCGGCTCGCGCGCGCGCGCCGCGGCGAGCGCGCGTTCGGCGAGCTGGGCGATGCGCCGGATGAGCGCGATCTCCGCGGGGTCGCCCAGGCGCTCGAGATCCTCGCCGCGTTGGGCGCGCGCCAGGCGCTCGGGCGGGGCCTTGCGCAGCACGCTGGCGATGCGCGCGTGGCCGTACTGCACGTAGTAGACGGGGTTGTCCTGCGTCTGCTGCTTGGCCAGATCGAGATCGAACGTCAGGTGCGAGTCGAGCGCGCGCATGATGAAGAAGAAGCGCGCCGCGTCGACGCCGACCTCTTCGAAGATCTCGCGCAGCGTAAGGATCTGCCCCTGTCGCTTGGAGGAGGAGACGATCTCGTCGCCGCGCTTGAGCGTCACCTGCTGCGCGATCAGCACCTCGAGGGCGGCATGGTGTCCCAGCGCCTCCACGAACGCTCTCATCCTCTGGATGTAGCCGTGATGATCGGGTCCCCAGATGTCGATGAGCAGCTCGTTGCCGCGGCGGAGCTTCTCCCAATGATAGGCCATGTCGCCGGTGAAGTAGGTCGGCCGCCCGTCGCTGCGGACCAGCACGCGGTCCTTGTCGTCGCCGAAATCCGTGGCCCGGAACCAGAGCGCGCCGTCCTGCTCGTAGCAGTGCCCGCTCGTCTTCATCGCCTCGATCGCCTGTTGGACGTGGCCGCTCGCATGGAGCTCGCGCTCCGACTGCCAGACGTCGAACTCCACGCCGAAGTCGCGCATGTCGAGCTTCTGCTGCTCGACGATGCGGTCGCGGCCGAAGAGCGAGACCGGTTCCATCCACTCGCCCGCGTCGGCGTCGATCCAGCGATCGCCGTCGCGCGCGCGCAACGCCTCGGCGATCGGCAGCAGGTACTCGCCGGGATAGCCGTCATCCGGGAACGGAAAGGCGGGATCCCAGAGCTGGCGGTAGCGCGCGTAGAGCGAACGGCCCAGCGTCTCCAACTGCGCCCCGGCGTCGTTCTGGACCCACTCGACGGTGACGTCCTCGCCGCAGAAGCGCAGCAGGTGGGCCAGCGTCGACCCGGCGGCCGTGGAGCGGCCCTGCACCACCACCACGGGCCCGGTGGGGTTGGCGCTGCCGAACTCCAGGCTGATCTTTCGGCCCGTCTTGGCATGGCGTCCGAATTGCTCGCCTTCGCGCAGCACGTCGCCGACGATCGACTGCCAATACGCCGGCGTCATGGCCACGTTGAGGAAGCCCGCTCCCGCCAGCGAGACCGATTGCACGCCCGCGGCGATAACGGCGTCGTCGGCCAGCGCCGCGTGAACGGCGGCGACCAGCGCCTCGCCGATCGCGCGCGGGTTGGCGCGGGCGAGCTTCGCCGCCTGCATGGCCACCGGGGACGAGAAATCTCCGAAGCGCTCGTCGCGCGCCGGCGAGAAGACCGTGGACGGAAGCTCCGCCAAGCCGTCGAAGCCGGGTCGCGCGCGCCGGACCGCGTCGGGCAACTGCGCGTCGACAAGGGCTTCAAGTCGCTTGAGAATGGACAAGGCGTGCTCCCGCGTGATGGGTCGAAGCGTGAGATGAAGCCCATTCCTTTGCGACGCCTCTCGCACTCCCCCTTCTCTGCTGCGGTTCGTCTGCCACGGAGGTCGGGGCTACCGTGTCCCGGATTCGGGACGCCCGTGAGGGTCGTCGCGCGCCGTCGGTCCCCCCACTCGGGACGCTCGTCGCCACGCTCTCCTGCGTGGCTCCTGCTCGTTCGCGCCCGCGCTCTCGCCATCCATGGCTCCGCGCGGGCGTCGAAACGCCCTCGAGGGGCACCGACGGCGCGCGACGACCGCGTCTGCGCATCGTGCGACCGACGTTGCGGGAGCGAAACTGTTGCCTCGGATGCGGCTGCGACATGGCGGGCGCCACAGACGGCCACGCGCTTCCCAAGCGGCGGCACCGACGATGCGTGGCGGGTGGCGAGAGTCAGTGGTGGTACGGCTCGTTGCGCAGGATCTTGTGGGCGCGGTAGAGCTGCTCGAGCGCGAGGGCGCGCGCCCACTCGTGCAGCAGCGTGAGCCGGGAGAGGCTCCACAGGCGGGTGGCGCGTGCGCGGAGCGAGGCGTCGGCACCGAAGGTCCCGGCGACGACGATGACCAGACGCGAGGTGCCTGTGCGCGTGAGGTCATCGATCCGGCGCGCCAGCTCCGGGCTCGACCACTCCTCTCCCTCGCGCTCGAGCAGCCAGACCACGTCGTCGGGCGAGAGCCGCGCGAGGATGCGCCCGGCCTCCTCTCGCATCGCCGCCGCCGCGTCGCTCCCATGCGCGGCCGGGACCTCGGCGAGGTCGAGCGAGGCATACGGCCGGAGGCGCCGCGCGAAATCGTCGACGGCGGCGGCGACGTAGCGTTCCTTGACCTTGCCGACGGCCAGCACCTGGATGCGCATCGGCCGTAGCTTGGCTACCCGGAGAGCGCCACCCGCCCGCCGCCGCGATCCTCGACGACCCCGTGGAGCTCGAGGATCGCCAGGGCTCCGCGGAGCAGGCCGATCGGCGCGCCGCATCGCTCGACGAGCTCGTCGTGGCAGCGCTCGCCGTCGGCAAGCGCCCCCACGATCCGCTCGGCGAGACCCCCTTCGACCCCGGCGATCCCCTGCAGCCGCCGGCGCGCTTGCCGCGCCGGAGGCGGGGCGCGGAGCCCCAGATCGTCGCAGACGTCGCGCCCGTCGCGCACCGCGCGCGCCCCCTCGCGCAGCAAGCGCAGGCAGCCGGCTCCCTTCGGGCGGTCGACGTCCCAAGGGAGGGCGAAGAGCTCGCGTCCCAACTCCATGGCCCAGCCTGCGGTGTTGACGGCTCCGCCGCGGTGCCCGGACTCCACGACGACCACGCCACGCGCGAGAGCGGCGACCAAACGGTTGCGTTCGAGGAACTGGTGCCCCAGCACGGGGTGCGTGGGCGGGTACTCGGAGAGCACGCAGCCGCCCGCCGCCACGATCTCCCGCGCCAGTCCGCGGTTGGACGGCGGAAAGAATCGGTCGTGTCCCCCGCCCAGCACGCCGATGGTGCGGCCGCCCGCGGCCAGGGCTCCGCGGTGCGCGGCCCCGTCGATCCCCAACGCCAGGCCGGAGACGACGACCACGCCCGCGGAGGCGAGCTCGCGCGCGATCGCCTCGCTGCGCGCGATTCCGGCCGGAGTCGCGGCCCGGGTGCCGACCACGGCGACGCCCACCCACGGCAGGGGCGGGGGCTCGCCCCACGCGTAGAGCGCCCCGGGGGGATCGGCGAGGTCGCCGAGGCCGGGGAGCAAGGATGGCTCGATGAGTTGAACACCGTTCAGCGACGGCGGGTCGAATTGGTTCACCAGCCGTCATCTGCCTGAACTGGGACCTTTGGCAAGGCTTGTCGCCGCTGAACCCCTCGGCGTATACTCGAAGACAACCATGGAGCAGCAGCGCACGGGCGATCTCCTTCAAGCCCTTCACGACGAGCTGGCGCGCGTGGAGGCGGCCCTCATGACCGCGTCCGGCGGGGAGGCGCGGCGCCTCCGCCGGCACCACCGCCATCTGCTGATGACGGCTGCCGAGGTCCAGCGCTGCGAGCAACGCCGCCTGCGGCACTACGTCGGCCGTCTACTCGGCCGCTCCGGGCCGCCGCGCCTGCGGCGCGTCTCGATCTCGCTGAACTGACCGATTTCGCCGAGCGGAACCAGGACGCACGCGGCGCCCCTGGAATAAGCGCGCCAACGCGGGGTGGTTTGCACCCCGGTCCAGCCGTTGGAGGATGCATGGCAGAAGCGTACTGCGTGAAGTGTAAGACGAAGCGCCAGATGCAGAACGAAGAGAAGATCACGATGAAGAACGGGCGGCCCGCCACGCAGGGGAAGTGCCCGGTGTGTGGGACCAAGCTCTTCAAGATCGGCGCCGGCTAACGGCGCGGCCGGGCGGGGCGGGCCACTGGTCCGCCCCCGGCACGCTGCGCCGAGCGGGGAGCGCGGCGCAGCGAGTGGGGATCATTTGACCTCCGCAACCGCTGGTGGCTATACTGTTCGCACACCACTAGGGGTCGTGGGTCCACCCACGGCAGGACGAGCAGGGTCGTGATCTGTCCGAGCTGCCAGAAGAGCGAGACGCGGGTCGTTGATTCGCGCGACGATGAAACCGTGGTTCGCAGGCGGCGCGAGTGCCTGGCCTGCAAGCATCGCTTCACGACCTACGAGCGCATGGAGGCGCCCCGCCTCTTCGTCGTCAAGAAGGACGGCCGCCGCGAGCAGTACAGCCGCGAGAAAGTCCTGGTCGGCCTGCGCAAGGCCTGCGAGAAGCGTCCCGTCTCGGAGACTCAGCTCGAGGAGGTCGTCGCTTCCATCGAGCGCGAGCTCTTTGCCCGCGGCGAGACCGAGGTCCCGACCAGCATGGTTGGGGAGAAGATCATGGAGGCGCTCAAGGACCTGGACAAGGTCGCCTATATTCGGTATGCCAGTGTCTATCGCGCCTTCCGGGACGTTGAGTCGTTCCAAGAAGAGCTTGCGCAACTCCTGAATCAGTAGGGCAGCATGATCGTCTCGATTCGGATCCTGCCGGAGGGAGAGGGGCTTCCGCTACCCGCGTACATGAGCGCCCAGGCGGCCGGCGCTGACCTGCGCGCCGCCGTCGAGGGCGAGCTGGTCATCGAGCCGGGTGAGCGCGCGCTGGTCTCCGCCGGCTTCTCGATCGCACTCCCGCCCGGTTACGAGGCGCAGATCCGTCCGCGCAGCGGACTGGCCCTGCGCCACGGCGTGACGCTCCTGAACAGCCCCGGCACCATCGACGCCGACTACCGCGGACCCGTCTCCGTGATCCTGGCGAACCTGGGACGAGAGGCGTTCGTCGTCCGCCGCGGCGACCGCATCGCGCAGATGGTGATCGCGCCCGTGCTGCAGGCCGACTTCCTGGTGGCCGGCGAGCTCCCCGTCTCCGAGCGCGCCGGAGCCGGTTTCGGGTCCACAGGACGATGAAGGTCTACGTCGTCGGGGGCGGCGCCGTCGGGAGGTATCTCGGCGGTCTGCTGGCCGATCACGGCGGCGAGGTGATCTATGCGCCTCGAGACCTCGAGCAGGTCGTGCCGATCGATGGCCTGGATTTGGCGCTTGTGGCGGTGAAATCGTACGACACGCCGGGAGCCGTCGAAACGCTGCGCCGCGCGCTTGGCCGCGCGATGGGGACCACCATCCTGACGGTGCAGAACGGGATCGGCGCGGAGGAGCAGCTCGCGGAGGCCTTCGGGGCCGATGCCGTGGCGTCCGGAGCACTCACCGTTCCTGTCCAGCTCGACGACGACCGCGTGCTCGCCACGGGCTCCGGCGGCTTGGGCATCGCGCCGGTCGGGGGCGCCTCGATCAACTGGCTCTTGGCGGCGTTCGGATCGACGGGCATCGAGGTGCGGTCTTATGCCGACTACCGCGCGCTGAAGTGGTCGAAGCTGGTCATCAACCTCGTCGCCAACGCCACGTGTGCCATCCTCGACAGCCTCCCGGAGCATTTGGTGAAGCACCCGGGAGCCTTTCGCCTGGAGGTGCACGCGCTGCGTGAGGCCGTGCGCGTCGTTCGCGCGCAAGGGATCGCGCTGGTCGACTTGCCGCGCTACCGCGTGCGTGCGCTCGCAAACGCGCTGCGCCTTCCCTCGGCGCTCGCGCGCCTGCTGCTGGCCTCCCGCGTGGCGGGGGCGCGCGGCGAGAAGCCGCCGTCGCTGCTCTTGGACCTGCGCTCCGGCAGGCCGCGCACGGAAGTGAGCGCGCTCAACGGCGCGGTGGTGCGCGCCGGCAAGGCCGCTGGCGTGCCCACGCCGGTCAATGCCGTGCTCACCGACATCCTCGAGGACATCGTGCGCTCCCAGGCGCTCTGGGCGAAGTACCGGCAGCGCCCGGAGGCGCTGATCGCGCGCGTCGACGAGGCGACCGGCGGCCGCTGGTAGGCTCCTAGGCTGGCGTTGGCGTGCTGAGCAGGCGCGGCACGGAGGCCCCTTCGAGGAACTCGGGCAGCTCGTCGATCGAGAACTGCAAGCCCGTGACGAAGGGTCCGAACTCCGCGTAGAGCGCGCTCGCGCGGTCGAACCGCATCTCGTAGATCAACTGCTTGAAGACCAATGGATCGTCGGCGTAGAGGTCGACGCCCCACTCCCAGTCGTCAAATCCTATGGAGCCGGAGATCACCTGCGTGACCAAGCCGTGGTACGAGCGGCCGATGGTGCCGTGCTCGCGCATCAGCCGCTGGCGCTCCTCATACGGGAGGGCGTACCAGTTCTGCTGCTCGCCCCGTTTCTTGTTCATGGGATAGAAGCAGAAGTACCGACGATGGGGGATCTTGCCCCACAGCCGCGTGCCCGCGGCCTGAGCCTGCTCCTCCAGCAGCGCGTCGAAGGCCTGATGCCACGCCGGCGAGTACGGTTTGAGCTCGCGCTCCCGCAGTTGCGCGTGGATCTTGGCGCTGGCCTCGTAGAGACCCAGCTCCAGCACCGAGACGTACGAGGAGCGTGGCGCGAGGTAGTCTTGGAGCTCCACGCCGTCGAGACGCAGCTCGGATTCGGCCAACGCGTCGAAGTCGCGCGCGTAGTGGACGAACATCACGTCGCCCTTGGCGCCCAGCACCTGCACCAAGGCCAGCGCCCGATTGGGATCCTCGGCCAGCGCGGCGCACGCATCGCGCGCGTCGCGCGCCAGGGCCGCGCGCCGGCTAACCGGCAGCGCCTGCCAGCGGCGCCGATCGAACGAGTAGAGCCGGTGGAGGATGCTCCAGCCGTCGAGAGTCTCGGGGACGTCCGGATTACGCATGGCCTTCCCCTTCTGCGCCCTGCGGCGGGCTCCCCGGTTGCGCCGGGTGCGTCAGCGGCGGCCGGCTGGGCAGCAGCGTTGCGAGCTCCGCCGGGAGGGCCGCGATCGCGGTCTCGACCCATGCGCACAACGCGCCCAGCGACGGGTCGCGCGAGGCCCGCGCGCGCAGCGGAGCCGCCGCCGCGCGCAGCAGCTTGCGCGTCCCCGCCGCGTTGCCGCGCCGGAGATGGTGGAGCGCGGCGGCGCATTGGATGAGCGCGCGCTCGCCGGGGTCACCGGTGCGCCTCCAACGCTCCTCGAGGATCTCGTGGGCCTCGAAATAGCGCTCGTCGTTCCAGTTGCGCACGAAGGCGCTCAGGGCGTCGTCAGGCTCGCTCATCGCCGCACGGCTCCTCCTGCGCGGCAACGCGCGGGCCCTGCCGCCGGCGCGACGCGCGACTCGGGAAGGCCCGGTGAAGGGGGCGGGAACCCCGGCTTCATCGGGATTGCTCAGCGGTGTGGGAGGCTGGCGCCATGGAGTTCACGCGAGGCCCTATGCCGCCCGACGGCGGACAGAGCGGTCGCCCGACCGGCTTGGACGCCGTCTTCGCGCCGCGCAGCGTGGCGCTGATCGGCGCGAGCGAGCGCCCCGGCAGCGTCGGGCGCACCATCTTGCGAAACTTGATCGATCGCCCGTTCGGCGGCCCCGTCTACCCGGTCAATCACAAGCGCGAGCACGTGCTCGGGATCAAGGCGTACCGCTCGATCTCCGAGATCGCGGCGGCGGTCGACCTCGCCGTGATCGCGGCGCGGGGCGCTGCGGATCGTGGGTCCCAACTGCGTCGGCGTGATGGACCCGATGCGCAACTTCAACGCTACCTTCGCCGCCGAGATCGCGCTGCCGGGACGCGTCGCGTTCGTCAGCCAGAGCGGGACCCTGGGAACCGCCATCCTCGATCGGTGTCTCGGAGAGCACGTCGGCTTCAGCAAGTTCATCTCGATCGGCACCATGGCCGACGTGGGTTGGGGCGATCTCATCGAATACCTCGGCGACGATCCCAACACGGACAGCATTCTGCTGGCCATGGAGTCGGTCGGCGACGCCGCTGCGTTTCTCTCCGCGGCCCGCGCGGTCGCACCCGGCAAGCCCATCATCGTGATCACGTCGGGGCGCACGGGGGCGGCCGCCAAGGCCGCCGCCTCTCACGCCGGTGCGCTCACGGGAAGCGACGACGTGCTCGACGCGGCCTTTCGCCGCTGCGGCGTGTTGCGCGTCGACCGCATCGACGATCTCTTCGCGATGGCGGACATCCTCGCCAAGCAGCCGCCCTCGGCGGGGCGGCGCTTGGCCATCGTGACCAACTCCGGCGGCCCGGGCGTCCTGATCACCGACGCGCTGCCCGCGGCGTGGACGCCTGACGAGGGACATCGGCGCGCCATCGCCGAGACGTTCGAGGCGGCATCGGCCGCGAAGCGCACGCTGTTGACCGAGCTCGAGTCCAAGCGGGTGCTGGCCGCCTACGGGATCCCCGTCGTGGAGACCCGGCTCGCGAGCAGCGCGGACGAGGCGGCGGCGCACGCGGAGGCGATCGGCTACGCCGTCGTCCTCAAGCTCAACTCCACGGCGGTGACCCACAAGGCGGCCGTCGGCGGCGTGCACCTGCATCTGTCGTCGCTCGCGCAGGTGCGCGCGGCGTACGCCGCGATCGAGCGCGAGACGGGGGCGGTCTGGTCGAGATCGCCGGCGATCGCGCGTTGGGACTTCCTCCGCTCACGACCACGCTGGCGCGCCGCATGATGGAGCAGACGCGGATCTACCGCGCGCTGATCAAGCCCGGGCGCGGGGGCAGCATCGACCTCGATGCGCTCGAGTCGCTGCTGGTGCGCTTCGGCCCGCTCGTGGTGGAACTGCCGCGCTCGGCGATTCGCGCCTACCCCTCACAGTACGTCGCGGAGTGGACGCTCGAGGGCGGAGAGCCCGTGCGCATCCGGCCGATCCGGCCGGAGGACGAGCCGGCTGTGCTTCATCGACTACGCGCGCGAGATGGCACTCGTCGTGGAGCGCCTGGATCGCCGGGCGCAGAGCCCCTCGATCGTGGCCGTGGCCCGTCTGGTCCGCCGCCGCGCGAGGCCGGAGGCGGAGTTCGCGATCCTGGTCAGCGACGGCTATCAGCACCGCGGCATCGGCAGCGAGCTGCTGCGGCGGCTGGTGGAGATTGCGCGCCGGGAACGCTGGGGCGCGGTGGTCGGCTCCATCCTCCGCGAGAACGCGGCGATGCAGGAGGTCTGCCGCAACCTGGGCTTCACGGTGCGCTTCGACCCGGTGGAAGAGGTGATGGAGGCGCGCTTGGCGGGCGTTCCCTACGACGAGCGGACGGCCGGCGCGACGCAGACCGGCACCTGAGCCCGCCGGAGCACCCCTTCCGTCTTGCTGCCCAAGAGGGCGCGCTCCAAGCCGCCGCGCCCGTGGCTGCCCATGACGATCAGGTCGCCCTTGGTATCGCGCGCGGCGGCCAGGATGGCCTCGACCACGTCGCCCGCGGCGGGGCGCATCTCCTCATGGGGAATCCCGGCGCGCTCCGCGCGTTCCGCCGCCTCGCGGAGCAGGCGCTCGCACCACCAGGCCTCCACCTCTTCGGCGTGCGCGTGCTCGAGCTCGGGAGGCACGTCGCCGACGCCGGTGGCAGGCAGCGGCTCGCGCACGCTGCAAAAGACGACGCGTCCCCCCTCGGCCCGGGCGATGCGCAACGCCAGGTCGACTCCCGCGTTGGACGGCGGGGAGCCGTCGACCGGAACGACGATGGTCCGGAACACGCCTCAGACGACGTCCCAGATCTCGCGGATGGCCTTGGGCAGGGCCTCCCTGACCTTCTCGCCCTCACCTTCCGAGATGCGCGCCGCAAGGGTCTTGAAGACGGCGCAGGCGGCGTCGTAGACGTCGTCATCGTCGGTGTATCCGGCGAGCGAGGGCCGGACGCGGTTGAGAAACGCCTCCAGCGTGCGGTCGCGCGCGGGGGTGCCGCCGGGCTTCCAGCTCTCGAAGTAGATCCCGCGGATCAGCGTCGGCAACTGCGCGGCCAAGTGCGCGGAGTGCTCGATGGTCAGCTCGTCGCGCAGCGCGTGGAGCACGCCGCGCAACGCTTGCAGCGCGCGGTGGCGGTCTTCCCACGCCAGCTCCTCCATGATGTCATTGAGCCAAGCGTAGGTGTCTTGGACGGCGGAGTCGAGCAGAGGCACGTGCGTGCTGGTCATGGTCGTCCCTTTCCCGATCATTGTCTGCCGGAGGGCTTGTAGAAGCCTTTGACGTCGCGTTCGTGGCGCGCGTGCTTGCGCGGAGTCGGCTCGTCGTGACGCGCCGCGAGCCGGGCTTCCACCACGTCGTATTCGTTCTCGTGGATCACCACGTCCAGGGCCAGCGACTCGAGACCGCGCTCGGCGAAGAGCTTGGAGATCGCCGGCAACAGGTGGCCGAGCATCGAGCGCGTCTGCCCGTCCGGGGGGACGACGTGGCTGGAGCGCAGCAGAGCGAGCATCTCCAGGGCGTCGAACTCCTCGATCGGGCACATGCGCCGGCTGGATTCCCGCGGCGATCCGTCCGCCCGGCTCCCGTACTCGAGGGAGAGCCAGCGCTTGCCCTCGTCGTCGGTGGCTCCGCGCAGGACCTCGACGGCGTCGACGATATCGAGCGTCTTCGTCATGATGCGTTGCTCTCTCGTTCTTGGGGTGCGGCCACCCGGTCCGGCTCGTGCATCACGGATCCCCTCATCGCCTCGTTCCGTCGCGTACCGTGTGGGATACCATACCCCACTCCGGAACAAGCGATTGCGAAGAATCGGGGAAGGGCTTTCTTCCGGTCCTCATATTGCCGCCATGCGGCCGTGGCATCATGTGGGCGGAAAGGGGGGACGTTGCCCGATGAGCTCGGAGACCATCGAATGCGGCCACGCCAAGTGCCGCTGCCACGTGACCGCAATCGCCGAAGTGAACGCGTTCTGCTGCGACTACTGCCGGGAGAGCGAGCTCACCGAGGAAGAAGAGGGGACCTGCGCCTGCGGCCACCCTCCCTGCGACGTGCCCTGATGGATTCCCAACACGGAACGAGGAGTCGATGACGTACATACTGGTCGAAGACGAGGTTGCCTGCCCGCCGGAGAGCGTGCCGGTCCGGCTGGCGGCGCACCTTGGCGGCGACGGCGAGATCCCGGCGCACTCGACGTACCACTTGGAGGTACCCTTCGAGGACGTGGGGCTCCCCAAGATCGGGGAGTTCACCGCGGAGGTCCAGCTGGACGTGGGGGAGCCCGAGCGCCATCGCGCCTTCGCGACCCTCTCGGTCACCCGCATCCCCATTCGTTGGAGCGTGCCCTCGAATTCGGCTCTGCCGACGTTCGAGGGATACATCGAGGTGACGCCGCTCTCGCGCGCCGCGGCGCAATTGGCGGTGATCGGTCACTATCGTCCGCCGGGAAGCCTCTTGGGGGCGGCGTTCGACGCCGCCGCCGGGCGGCGCATGGCCGAGGCGACGGCACGGCATTTCCTGCGCAACGTGAAGCGCGCCGTCGAGCGCACGCCGGCATCCGCCGGCTAGGCCTCTTGTGGGGTGGCCTTCGTCAGTTCCATGCGTGCGGCGGGGAGGGAGATCACGAACGTGGTCCCCTCTCCTTCGTTGGAGAGCACGCGCGCCGAGCCGCCGAGCTTCTTGAGCAGGTCGGCAACCACCGAAAGCCCGAGTCCCGAGCCCTTGGACTTCTCTGATCGCGCGCCGCGGAAACCCGCTTCGAAGACGTGCGGAATCTCGGCGGCGGGGATGCCCGGCCCCGTATCGCTGACCACGACGATCAAGTCGCCTTCGGCGTTGTCGCAGTCGAGCTCGATGCGCCCGCCTGGCGGCGTGTAACGCACCGCGTTGAGCAACACGTTCTGCAGCACTTGGCCGACGCGGCGGGCGTCCCCGCGGAAGTTCATGCACTCCCCGCGCTCCGTGATGCCGCACTCGCGGTAGATCAGCTGGACGCCCTTCGCGCTCGCCGCCCCCGAGACCGATGCGGCATGCGCGCTCATCAGCGCGCAGATGTTGAAGGACTCGAGCTTGATGGGCATCATCTCTTCGGCGTCGCGGGGCTCGCGTGCCATGTCGCCCAGGAGCGCGCCGGCGGCTTGCACGGCGTTGAGCACGCCCATGAGCCGCTCGCGGTCGGGCTCGAGCACCCCGTCGATGATGCCCTCGAGGTTCGCTTGCGCGATGGAGAGAGGGTTGCCGATCTCGTGACGCAGCGTGGAGAGAAACCGCTGGTGGAGACGCTCGCGGCGCTCCAGGAGCAACGTGAGCTGCAAGAGCCGCTCGGCGAGCGGGTCGTCGACGTCCCGCAGAAGGCTCTCGAAATTCGCACGGGCGTCGACGGGCCTGTCGATCAAGAGGGCGTCGATGCCGTGTAGGAGTCGCTCCATGGCTTCCCTGTACCCACCGGGCGCACCGCTGCCATGCGCCGCAAGGCTGACATTCTTCCAAGGGGTCCCCGGCTCCCGGTGTGACGGGGGAACCATTGCCTGCTGAGGGCTCAGCCGGCCGGACGCGCCAGCGTCCGCCAGAGATAGAAGGTGATCGCGCGGGGGCCCGCCATTCGCTAGCGGCGGATGGCGACGGGTTCCGTGGCGTGCGATGGCTGCATGGTTGGCTCGCTTGCCTTGCCACGGGCAGGCGTTGACTTGTGACGTGACGTGGTGACCAGGCAGAACGCGCGCGACCGCCGCGCGCCGTTTTGAGGGCGATGCTCGACGCGGCCAGCCCAGCCAAGCCACTCTCACGCCCTCCGTGGAGCGTGTACCGGAACGCGGCGCATCGCCAGCATGAGCGCAGCGAAGGAAAGCCAGCAAAGAAGGAGTCCCGCAAAGGCGACGCTCCCGTTTTCACTCGCTAAGAGCAGGTAGTCCAGACTCACGAAGCCGACGAGGAGTGGCGTTCCTCCGGGCAACGCCGTGCGCTGTTGCCAGAGCATCGCAAATGGGACGAGCAGCACCATCGGATAAGCGACCGACGTGGCCGGATAGACAATAAGACCGGTCGCCAACATGAGCGAGAGACGAAGCTCGCGATTGGAGCCTTCAACGAGTATGCAGAGCACGAGGGTGGCTACTACGACCGCCGCGACCAGCACGAGGAAGAGGTACTGTTGCGAGAACTGGTACGATGCCGCATGCTCATGGGTGAGCCGCAAGAGGACGGCGAAGAGTGAGGCATTGGGACTCTCCCAGAACTCGCTACCAGGATAATGCCCGGCAGGATTGCGCCTCATATAGGTCGCGAAGCCCGACATGCCGATAATCGGGATGGCAGCGACGGTCGATATGGCGAGCGCCACGATCGTCGCAACCAAGGTGCGCCATCGCCCGCGAGCGATAGGTTCAAGGAGGAGAATCGCAGTAAACGGCTTCAGGATGATGGCGATTGCAAGCCACAATCCTCTGCGCAATGCATTCGGGTCCGCGAAGAAGAGTAGCGTAAAGAGCGTCAAGATAACGAGCGTCTGCGTCCAGGCCAGGGTACGGAGGAGTGGCCCAAAGCTCAGGGTGAGCGCGAGGGCTGCAAGGAGTCCAGCCTTTCCGAAGGAGGCGAAGAAGCGACGCCAGAGCAAGAGGACGATAAGTGCGAGTGCGACGAAATGCATCGCATACCATACGGCGAGAGCAACACGGCTGCTGGTGCTGAATAGGCCAAGAGGTAGCAAAAGGAAGATCGTCGGCGGTGGATAAGGGAAGCCGATCGCCAGTTCCGGCCGCAATGTGTGACCTTCCACAAGTCGGAAGTTCGCTGGGTCGTCGACGTTGTGTAGGAGAACCGCGACGCGTCCATAGAGCCAAAAAACGTGGAAGTCCCAGAAGGGTGGATGCACGAAGTTCGCCGCTACGATGTGCGCGAAGTGTTCCACGAAGTACAGCGTAAGCAGACTTGTGACCGCGTACCACGTCCGCCTGAGGGCGGGTGAAAGGCGGTCGAAGCGAGAGAGGCCCGCCAACACGACGAGGGGTGTGAGCCCAGATAGAAGCGCGAAGAGCGCCAGCTTGAAAAGCGCCATTGTACCACCTGCTAAATAGCCCGCTCCGGGGTCTTCGGGATTCGCACGAGCGGCGCGTTGAGCGTGACCCAAGTCGGCCACGCATGGATTCCGGCGAAGATAACGAGCGCCGAGCAACCAAAAAATAGCGATACGAGCAGGCCCTTCGCCATAGGGTCATTTTCAGTTCTTACCGCCTATGAGAAACAGAGCCGGATGTCGATGCTTTCTGGTGCATTTAGCCCAACGGTAGTCTCTTCGTCGGCGGCTAGCTGACCACGGTCTCGTTCGGCGAGGCGGCCGTATACGGCTCAATCGCTTGCGAGGCGAGACCTATCCCGCGGGCTTAGAGAGTGTGCGCCAGAGATAGAAGGTGGCGTACGACTCCCAGCCGCGCCACCGGCGGGCCAGGCGGCGCAGGCCCTCGGGGCTGCGGTAGCGGGAGCCGTACCGCGTCGCCGCGGCGCGCTGCAGGGCCACGTCGCCGGCGGGGAGGCTGTCAGTCCGTCCGAGCCCGCGCATCGCCACGTACTCCGAAGTCCAGCGCCCGACGCCGTGCAGCGCGCAGAGGCGCTCGATCGCGGCCTCGGTCTCCAGGCCTTCGAGCGCGGCGAAGTCCAGGCTCCCCGCCGCCACGGCGCGCGCGGCTCCGACGATCGCGCGGGACTTCGCGCGCGTGGTGCCCAGGACCGTGAGCGCCTCGGGGTCGAGGCACGCCAGGCGCTCGGGGCGGGGGAGCGCATGCCATGCGGCGCCCCGGACGGTGAGGGGCTCGCCATGGGCCACTGCCAGGCGGCGCTTGAGCGCATGCGCGAACGCCGTGCTGATCTGCTGACCGAGTATCGCCCAGGTCAATGCGTCGAAGGGGGTGGGGGTCTGCGGCACCTTGACCCCCCGAAAGCGCGCGACGAGCTCGGCCATGAGCGGGTCGCCGGCGACGGCACGCGCGAACGCCGAGAGATCGACATCGGCGGAGACGATCCGTGCCGCGGCCTCCCGCATCCGCGCTCGCTCGTCGCGGTGCGGGGTTCGCTCCCAACCCGCCGTGCGCAGGCGGGTCTCGCCGCCCTCGAAGCGCAGCTCGACCGCGGCGCGGTTGCTCTCGAGATCGACGACTCGACGGTACGTGGCGCCCGCCACCACGTCGACGGCGTCGTGCGGGTCGCGTCCCAAGTATTCCAGCATCGCCCGCCCGTCGAATGGCGCGCGGTGCGGAAGCGCCCGGATCACGTGACGGCGCTGCGGCGCGGCCAGGCGGCAAGCCAGGCCTCGAACTCCTCGGCAGGCATCGGCTTGGCGAAGAGATAGCCTTGGGCCGTGCGGCAGCCCTCGCGGGCCAGCCACCGTTCCTGCTCGACCGTCTCCACGCCCTCGCCCAGCGTGTCGAAGCCCAGGCTCGTCCCGAAGGCGACGATGGCGCGGGTGATGGCCGCGGAGGTGCGGTCGGCGGGCAGCCCTTCCACGAAGCGGCGGTCGACTTTGATGGTGTCGATGGGGAGTTCGCGGAGGTAGGCGAGCGATGAGTAGCTGGTCCCGAAGTCGTCGAGCGCCACCCGCAACCCGAGATCCTTGCAGCGCTGGAGGATCGAGCGGGTGGCCAACAGGTCGCCGATCGCCACGCTCTCGGTGATCTCCAAGCCGATCAGCGTGGGATCGACGCCGCTCTGCGCCAGCGCGTCCTCGATCTCCGAGATGAACGCCGCGTCCTGCAGCTGACGCGCGGAGATGTTGACGGCCACGCGCAGCGCCATGCCGAGCGAGGCCCAGCGCTGCGCTTGAGCGCAGGCCGTGGTGAGTGTCCACGCGCCGATGGGGACGATCAGGCCCGACTCCTCCGCCAGCCCGATGAAATCGTCGGGCCGCACGATGCCGTGCCCGGGACGGTTCCAGCGGATGAGCGCCTCCGCGCCCACCACGGCGTGGGAGATGAGGTTGACGATCGGCTGATAGGCCAGATAGAACTCCTGCCGTGCGATCGCCGCGCGCATGCCGTTCTCCAATTCGCGGCGACGCGAGAGATGGAGCGCCAGGTCGTTGTTGTAGAAGCAGAAGCGATTGCGGCCATCGCGCTTGGCGCCGTGCATCGCCACATCGGCCCGCAGCAGAAGGTCGTCGCGCGTCAACGAGTCCTCGCAGATCGCCACGCCCACGCTCGCCGTGAGGTGCACGCGCTCGTCGCCGATGGCGTACGGCGCGGCCAGCACGCCGCAGATGTGGCGGGCCGCGCGCTCGGCTTCGAGCGGGGCGTTCAGCCGCGGCAAGAGCACGGCGAACTCGTCGTCTCCTAGGCGCGCCAGCGTCGCTTCGCCGCGCACCGCTCGCCGCAGACGCGAGCTGGCCTCCATCAGCACGCGATCTCCCACGCCGTGGCCCAAGGCGCTGTTGACCTCTTTGAAGTGATCGAGGCCGACCGCCAGCACGGCGCACCGCTCGCCGCTCGCGCGGTCGAACGTGATGCGGTGACCCACCTGACGCGCGAAGAAGGCGCGGTTTTGCAGACCCGTCAAGGGATCGATGGAGGCGAGCTGGACGATGCGCTCCTGCTGCTCCGCTGCCTGCAGATGGCGACCGAAGAAGGCGGCCAGGGACTCGACGTACGTATGATCGTCGGCGTCGAACGGCCGCGAGCGAGGATCCGACGAGGCGAAAGAGAGGACGTAGGTGCGCCGCTCGACGGAGAACGTGGTGCCGATGTAGGCGCGCAGGCCGTGACGCTGCACCGCGCGCCGCGCGGAGACCTCCGGCAGCTCGGTTAGGTCGGTGGCGGAGAACGTCTTGCCGGTTGAGACTGCCAGCTCGGCGGCGGACTCCGCGAGCGGAAGGCTGGCGTACGCCGAAGGATCGCCGAAATTCTCGAGATAGTCGACCACGCAGAAGTCGCCCTGCACGTGGACGATGCTGCCGCGGTCGAGCCCTAGCGTGCGCCCCCCCTCGACGAGGATGGCGTGCGCCAGGGCGTCGCGGTCGAGGTCCTGCCGGCCGAGCAGATCCCAGAGCGTCTTGAGCTCTTGCTCGCGGCGGCGGGCACGCTCCGTGGTAGCGATCAGCTCTTGCTGCATGGCGTAGAAATCGCTGACGTCGCGAAAGGAGACGACCGCGCCGAGAACGCTCCCGGCGGTGACGATGGGAGCGGCAGCGCCGAGGATCGGGAACCGCGTGCCGTCGCGGTGACGATAGTAGACGGGCGTGACGACGCTGCCGTGGTTGGGCTCGCCCGTTCGCATTGCGCGCAAGATCTGCGAATCCTCGCGGCGGATCGGCACGTCCGGCTCGCTCTCGGCGTGCGTGACCGCATAGAGCTGTCGCCCCAGGATCTCGGGCGCCGTCCACCCCAGTAATCGCTCCGCGGCCTCGTTGACGAACGTGATCCGCAGATCCGGGTCCACGGCAACCAATCCGTCGGCGAGGCAGCTGGTGATCGCGTGCGTGAGATCGACTTGCTGTCGGTAGGCGTCCTCCACGCGCTTGTGATCCGTCACGTCGACGGCGATTCCGACCGTGCCGACCACGTCGCCGGCATGCGTCAAGGGCTGGACGTAGCACTGGTAGTGCCGCCCGAATGTGTGCACGTCGCCGGCGGCAGGGGTACCGGCCAACGCCGTGAGGTGCATGGAGATGCTGGGATGGGCCGGATCCTCGGTCTGGAAGAACTCGTAGAGGGTACGACCGGTGACCTCGTCGGGGGCCAAGCCCAACTCCTCGAGCGCGGAGCCGCGTGAGGAGGTGAAGCGCAGCTCGCGATCCGTCGTCCACATGATCGCCGGGAGCTGGGAGAGCACAATGCTCGCGCGCTCGTCGGAGTCTAACGGTAAGTCGGCTGCCATACGCTTGTTTCTGAGAGTACGCCGTAGCGGCATCCCGTTCCGCCACCTTCCCTGGCCGCCCGGCGCGAGCGGCGACTGCGTTCACGATAGCATACAGCCGAGCGCGCCACAAGCAAGCGCCGCGCGTGCCGCCGTCCATGCGCCGTTCACCCTCACGCGGCTTTGGCTGAAAGCCGCTCGAGGGAGCGATACTGGATCGCCTCGCCCACGTGCGTGGCGTCGATGATCTCGCTGCCCTCCAGGTCGGCGATGGTGCGCGCGACGCGCAGCACGCGGTCGTACCCCCGAGCGGAGAGCCGCTTCGCGGTGGTGGCCGTCCGCAGGAGCGCCGCGCCTTCGGGATCCAGGCGGCAGTGCTGTGCGGAAAGCGCACTGGTCAGCTGGCCGTTGGCGTAGACGCCCGTGCCCGCGTAGCGCTCCTGCTGCACGGAGCGCGCCGCCTCGACGCGGGCCCGCACGGCGCTCGAGGGCTCGGCTGGCGTGCGCCGCAGCAGATCGTCGAGGGGGACGCGCGGCACGTCGATCTGCAAATCCAGGCGGTCCAGCAGCGGGCCGGAGAGCTTGGCGGCGTAGCGCGCCACGGTGGCGGCGTCGCAGCGGCACTCGCGCAGCGGGTCGCCGCGATAGCCGCACGGGCAGGGGTTGGTGCTGCAGACCAGCATGAAGCGCGCGGGGAAGGTGAAGGTGCCGCTGGCGCGCGCGACCGTGACGGCGCCTTCCTCCAACGGCTGACGGAGCACCTCGATGGTGGCGCGGCCGAACTCCAAGAGCTCGTCCAGCATGAGCACGCCATGGTGGGCGAGGCTGATCTCACCGGGCTTGGGCGGAGAGCCGCCGCCTGTAGGTTCTACTTAAGGATGATAATTGCCATGCATATATTTACACTTAACGGTGAGAAACTTCTACACTTAGCGATGAGAATTATTCGACAGGTCAGCGTTTTCGAGGATACTGAGCAGAGCATCGGCGCGGGCCGATACGCTTGCCGCCTCGGCTTTGATGCGCTTAACCTCGTCCAACGGAAAAGCCGCGGTAGGGCGGGGAGTTCCGGCGCTCGGTTCGGCACCCAATCCGGCTGCTGCCGCAACTTCATCTAGCGATAAGGATAGGGCTGCGGCGATCTTCGCGATGCTTTGAAATCCCGGCGACTTGCGGGTGCCGCCCTCGATTTGGCTGATCTGCGCTGGCGATATGCCGATCTTTCGGGCGAGGCCGCGCAGAGACAAGCCGGTTGCCTCGCGGGCCTGCCTGAGGGTAGATCCCAGGGAAGACTTCACCACCTCGGCCCTTCGACGCCGAGGAAGGATTTGCTGTTTGGTATCCATAACACTCCGTTTGCAATAGCGAACGCTATTCGCAACG
>Ga0307372_10003113_pt1 | contig 26865 bp, 25 predicted proteins | sample OX1MG_FD_202533 | JGI IMG/M metagenome (GOLD analysis project Ga0307372, IMG submission 202533) | Soil microbial communities from Risofladan, Vaasa, Finland - OX-1 | ecosystem: Environmental > Terrestrial > Soil > Coastal area > Acid sulfate soil | place: Finland: Risofladan, Vaasa | collected... | reverse complement strand
GTGGGCCGCGTCAGGACGTAACCAACGCAGCGGCAGGTACTTCCGGCAGGAGGTGCTGGCAGAACTCCAACGGGAAGTGTTACCCTGCTTTGAACCACGCCTGTTTTTCACAAGTGTTTAAGATCGCGACGATCTTCGCTTGGCTTGCCGGAGGGACGGGGAACGCCTGCTCAACTGTCGGAATCCGACAGTTGGCCAATGGTGGGGTTACCGCCGCGTTCTCGACGAGCGGTGCGGGTCAGAAACGGCCCCTGCGACTGCTGGAGTTGTCGAAAGTCGGCGGGCCGGCGCTCGCAAGCTCGCTCGCTCTCACCCTACAGAGCGCCAAAGCGAGTGATGCTGAAGGTGGTGGCCGTGCTGAAGGGAACGATGCCCCAGAGTCCCTGCGTAAAGAGCAGGCTGATCACGTTGTCGTACACCAGAATCCGGCTCTTCGGCACCAGCACGATGTCGGAATCGTTGAGCCAAATCTCGTCGGCCGGGCAGGGACGCTTGCCGTACAGCGGACCGCGCAGGTCGAGCTTCGTGGCCAACAGCCGCCAGTCGTCGCCACGGCGAAAGACCACCGTGTTCCACAAGTTGCCGCCGTAGATCCAACCGCCCGCCATGCTGATGGCCTGCATCGCGGTCGTGGGGCCGGTCAGCTCATAGCGCCCCGGCGTTCGTACTTCGCCGACGACGTAGATATAGCGCGGTGCCCGTGCGCCCAGCACCGGCGTGATCTCCATTCCCTCGAAGCGCCGGCCCAGACGTTCGTGCAGCTCGCGTTGCACTTCCATCAGCGTCAGGCCCTGCACCGGCACGTTGCCGAGGGCGGGCAATTGGATCGTGCCTTCGGGTGTCACCCGTGCGCGGCGCGACTGGCCGCCGAAGCCGAACCGGGCGTCGCTCGTCGCCCGCAGGTCTTCCAGTTGCGCGTTGAGCCGCACAGGGGTGATCGTGATCGCCGGCTCTTTGTAGAACTTCTTGAGCCGCCGCTCGACTTCGGCCCGAAGCTGAGGCACCGTGTGCTGCGTGGCGCGCACCTCGTTGACCAGCGGCAGCGTGATGTAGCCGTCGGGTTGGATCACCAGGTCGCGGTTCAGAGTCGCGTCGCTGAGCGACTCGACGCGAATCTCGTCGCCCACCGTAAGCTGGTAGGGCTGCGACGATTCCATGCGCGTCAGCCGAAAGACGAATTCAATCTCATCGTCGACGCGGAGGCGGTATTGATCGACGTGCCGCAACCGTTCGTGCCCGACATATTCGCCCTGGGCATAGCGTTGCCAGGGAATCGGTCGGGCGGCGTCCCAACCCATCTCGCCGCAGGCGCCCGAAGCGCAGTCGAGGCCCTTGATCGCGTACGGGGCGGCCGGACCGAGTGCCTGGCAGAGCTCGATTCCATTTTGGATTTTGGATTTTGGATTTTGGATGGGTGGCTGGGGCAGAGCCGCGCGGTGGACGAATTCTGTGGACACGCTATGCCGCGGCGATGCCCCGGCGCTCGAATCTCTGGGACAACGCTGGATTGATCCTAATTCAAAATCCAAAATCCAAAATCCAAAATTGACGCAGCCGGCGCAGAGGATGACGGCGACGATGGCGTGTTTCATCATGGCTTTCTTCCTTATTTGCATCGTCGGCGGAGCCTCTCGCGGAAGGCGTTCTAACGTAACCAGGGGAACCAGGCGGCGGCCGAACGACGCCGCGGCGGGGCCGGCGCCACCACGGGCTTCGCTTTCACGCCGCCCGCGGCCCCACTGGGCGCGGCGGGTTTCTGCGCGTCGACCTCGGTGCGGCTGGTGCTGGCAAACTCTTTGGCGTCGAGCCATTGGACGTCGGACGAGGCGACGATGCCGCGGGGGTTGTCAGGCGGTGCGCTGGCCTCGCGTTTGCCGGCGACCTCGGCCTCGCGTTGAGCCAACTCGGCGAGCTTCGCTTCTCCCAGCCGCTGATGGACCACCGCCAGGTTGCGCCACACGGCCGAATGCGGCAGCACGGCGATGCTGTGTTGCAACAGCGACCGGGCGGTGGCATAGTCGCCCCACCGTGCATAGAGCACCGCCAGTTCGTTGGCCGCCAGGAAATTGCCCGGATCGGCCGCCAGGGCCGCCCAGTGGAAGACCATCGCTTTCGGCTCCGCCACCGGGGCCGACAGCGTCTTCTCGACGGCCAGCGTGATGTAAGTCTTGCCCAGACCGAACAGCGCCATCGACGCCGCTTCTTCGCCGCCCGCGGCGACGGCCAACTGCTGCTGTGCGTAGGTGTAATAGTGTTGCACCACGACGACCGGCAACAAGTCGGCCGCGTCGATGGCTTTGCAGGCGGGCGTGCGGTGGACGGAGATCAAGCCCGGCACGTCGAGATCGGTTTCCAATCGCGAGCCTTCGGGCACAAAATCCTCGGCTTCTTCCAAGGCGGTCAGTCCGGCGGAAAGCGCTTGAGTGTGCTCTCGCGTGGCGAATTCCACGTCGAGCGCCTGCGAAACGGTCCGCAACGCCTGAATAAACTCGGCCCGTGCCGAATAGAGCGCGCCGCGCTGGCCAAGGTAATAGCCGTGCCGGATCAAGCGTTCGGCCTGCTGGTTGACGGCTTGCATCGCCCGCGAACGTGGCGCTCGACGCGGAGCAACCGGCCTCGCTGCGGGCGGCCCCATCCGTTGATCCGCAGCGCCCGCGGTCGCAGTCGGTCGCGCCTGTCCGGTCTGCGAAGTGAGGCTTGCCTGGGGCGCCGATTGCTTGGCCGTGGCGGGCAGTCGTTCCGGCGGGGCGAGTTGCTCGCCCGGCGGCAGCAACTGCGGGCCTGGGGCGGGCGGCTGGGGGGCCAGCGGCAATGCGGGCGGCAGCTCGGTCACGATCGGCGGCGTCAACGCCGATGCCGAGGGCATTTGAGGGCTGGCGAGCGGAAAGGACCGGGCCAACCGTGCCGGGCGATCGAGCTCCGCGGCCGGATAGGCGACGGGCAGCATGGTGGGCGAGGCCGCGCGATCGAGCGACGCGAGATCGGGGTCGGGGCAGACCGTCAGTCCGGCCGCCGGACAGTGCGGAGTCTCGGCTGTCCAGGTTGCCTCCTCGCGCGGCGGGGAGTCGCTACCGCAGCCGGACGTCGAGAACAAAGCGGCGCAGCTTGCCGTCAGACACGCCAGCCGGACAGAGAGGGGGCAAGTTGTCATCCGTGAAAGACCGTAAGCCGAGGCGGTGCGCTGGCCGGCCGCCATCCGGGCGGCGGCAAATTCATAATGGCCATCGGCCATACCGCGCCGGAGCGCTGAGAGAAAGCACTACACCGTGCCGTGGCTGGCAAGTCCGGCACCACACCACCCGCGCCACCCGATTCCGGCCGCCGGCAAATCCTTTCCGACCGTCAGAACCGTTTCCCCTCGTTGTGCTTACTACAAGAGCCCTGCTCACCCAACACGTCCTCGATATACAACTTCTCGATCAGCACCAGGGCCATCGCGGCCAGCGGCGTGGCCAAGGCCAGGCCCGGAAAACCCCACAAGGCGCCGAACGTCACTTGCACGCTGAGGGCGATCGCCGGCGAAAGGTGGACCATCCGCTGCTGCACCAGCGGAGTGATCAGGTAGCCTTCCGCGCTTTGCACTACCCCGAACAGAACGCCGACGTACAGCGCGTGGGCCGGACTTTGCACGAACGCCAAGAGCATCGCCGGTGCGAGCCAGATCAGCGGGCCAAGGTTGGGGATGAAGTTCATCAGCCCGGCGAACAAGCCCAGCATCAACGCCAGCGGCATGCCGATCAGCCAAAACCCGATCGTCGCGCCCACGGCCACCGCCGCCATCGACAGCAACCGGCCCAAAGTCCAACGCCACAGAGCGCCGGCCGCGCGATCGATCACCTCGCGGGCACGCGGGCGACGGTCGAGCGGAACCAGCCGCACCAGCGACCGCTTGTAGAGATCGGGGTCGAAGGAAATGAACACGCCCAGAAAGAGAATCACCACGATGCCGGTGACGGTATCGACCGCGGCCGACGCCGCCCCCGCCGCCCGCGAGATCGCCTTCTCCCCGTCTTCGGCCGAAGTGCGGATCTCTTTGAATTCGTCGGCCACCCAACTTCCCCACGGATACTTTTGCAATTGCTCGCGCACGTGAATGACGGCGTGCGGCAACTGCTTCGAGAACTGCTGGGCCTGCTCGGCCACGCGCGAGGCCATCGACCAACCCATCAATCCCAGTACGGCCAGCAACACGGTGCAAACGGCGATCAGCGCCAGGCCGCGGCGCAAGCGCGTGGAGCGTGCCACCAGGTCGGTCAGCCCGCTGAGAAACACGGCCAGCAGCAGGCCCGAAAAAATCAGGAACAGCGTTCCGGCGGCCAGCCACAGCAGCAGGCCGACGACGGCCACCACGACGCCCGCCGTGAACAGCGCCCAGTGATGATCGCGCTTTTCGGCCGCCGCGGTCATGTTGCTCGGTTCCGTGGTTGCAGGTCCACCGACCCATTTCCGCCCTGCTTGCCTGACGCCACCCGGTCCTGTTGAGCGTCGCGCCACTGCGCCGGACCACTTTGTTCGCCGGTCTTGCTGGGCGACAGCGTCGCGGGCTCCGGCACTTTCTCCAGCGGGTCGATGTTGGGCTGAGGCATCGACGGCAACGGAGCCGGAAACGCCGGTGGTGCGCCGAGCGGCGTCCCTGGCCCGGAAGCCGCGGCCGGCGCGACCGTCGCGGGGCCGCAGGGACATGGCCAACGGCGCACGCGCCGCTCGTCGATCACGCGCAGCGTTTGCACGGGGACCTGGCGAGTGTGCAGGCGAGGTTGGTAATTCACTTTGGGCACCGACAGCGTGACCATGTTCGGTTTCCAGACGCGGACGACTTCCATTGTATCAGGCCGCCGCACGCGCACGGGGCGCAGCATCGGCAGTTGCCAGTATTCACGGCCGGTTGCAGGATCGACCGTCCAGCCGCCCGACATCCAGCGCAACTCGATGCTCGTCCGCCCGGGCCGAACCACCTGTTGATCGACCCACGCTCCTTGATCGACTTGCTGCGGCACAAAGGTCGTGACCGGCTCATAGAGAACGTACTGCTCTTCACGGCTCGACGTCTCGATGACCGGCCGCCGCACCACGTGGGACTGATCGTGCGCAGAAGGCGGCTCGGCCGCGGCGCAGCGGTCCACGGCAAAAATTGCGGGCAGCACGATCGCTAGCAGCATGAGACGACAACTTTGGGTCCGTCGACTTGACACGGGGCCACCTCCTTGAGCTGGTAAATCGTAGGGTGGACCAGCGAGCTTGCGAGCGCCGGCCCACCGTTGAAGGCGTTGGGCAATAGGCGTTGGGCGTAAGGGCACTAGTAGAAGATCGTGCCTAAAGCCTAACGCCCATCGCCTAATGCCTCTGTCGTCCTACGCTGCCTCCAAAGCGGTCTCAATGGAGAAGCGAACGGCATGCCGCGACGGTTGAGATTGCCACGAGGCCGGCCTGTCCCCGCGAAAAATCGCCCGCCACCGTTGATTTACCGGCGGCGGGCACTGCGATGATCGGGCCGCAGTTGTAAGTTTTTCAAGCGGAGCGATTACGTCGTCCGGCCGGGCGTGACCGCCGCCGAGGGGACCGTGACCGGCGGTTTGCCGGAGAACAGGTCTCGCAAGGCACGCGCCGCCTGGTCCTGCGAGTTCATTTGCAACGTGCGGTCGAGCTCGCGGACTGCCTCTTTGGGATAGCCCAGATAGCCGTAGTGAAAGCCCAGCAGGAAGCGCACGGCCGGCGAGTCGTGGTCTTTCCGCATGGCTTCCAACGCTCGCAACTGGTTGGTGTAGTCTTGCGGCGATCGGTAAAGCTCGGCGTAGTTGCCCACCACCGTGCCCCACTTGTCTTGCGGCAGCATCTGCATGGCCTGCTGCACCGCGCCCGCCGACTCGTCGAAATGGCCGGTAGCGAACAACGCCTGGGCCAAGAGCATCAGCGCGCCGCCGTTCTGCGGGTCGTCGACCAAGGCATGCTGCCAGTTGCGAATGGCGTCGGTGTAACGCGCGGCCTTGAAGTCTTGCTCGCCCAGCGCGGCATAATCTCCGCTGGCGGGAGTCGCAGCCGCGGATTGCCCCGGCACCACGGCGCTCGCCGCAGGTTGCGATGCGTACGTCCCGTAACCGTAGGACGGGTATCCGTAGCCGTAACTGCCGTAATACGGATAGCCGTATCCATAGCCGCCGTACCCACCGTAGCCTCCATAGCCGCCGTACCCGTATCCTCCGTAGCCGCCCAGGCCATAGCCCAGTCCCAAACCATAGCCGAGACCGAGGCCATACCCGCCCAGGCCGTAACCCAGGAACGGGAAACCGAAACCGTATCCGAGGCCGAGACCGTAGCCGCCCAAGCCATAGCCGAGACCATAGCGGCCCAGGCCATAGCCGTAACGACCCAGTCCATAGCCGCCCAAGCCATAGCCGCCCAGTCCATACCCGAGTCCGCGCCCATAAAGACCATAGCGGCCGCCGAATCCGCCGCCGAAGTTGTTATACAACCGGTTGTAGCTGAGCGAGTTGAAATTGATATTGCGGCCCAGCGATTGTCCGGCAACGGCCATATTGCCGCGGCCAAAATTGCCGCCACCGCCCATCGCATGGCGCGTCAAGAACGTACCGCCTGCGGCACCGCCCAGGCCGCCGCGCATGCCATTCATGCCAGCCCCACGAAAACCACTGGTGACGCCCGCCGCGCCGCGGCCCGCGGCTGCTGAAAAGTGTCGCGCGGCAAAGCTCCCTTGCGAGAGGCCGCCATAGCCCGACATGCCGCGGCCCATGGCGGAGCCGCCATACATGCCGCGGCCGCCTAAAGCTGTGGCCCCGCCCATGCGACCACCGTAGAATCCGCCTCCCCGCGGCATCGCCATGCCACCGAAGCCGCCGCCACGATACCCGCCGCCGGGCATTCCCCGGAAACCACCGCCAGCCATGCCGCCGCCGTGGAATCCTCCACCATGGAATCCTCCGCCGCCGTGGAATCCTCCACCGCCATGACCGCCGCCGCCGTGCCCCCCGCCACCGCCGTGCCCCCCGCCACCATGGCCGCCGCCGTGAGCGTAAACCTCGCCGCCCATCATGGCGGCCAGCACCGCCAAGGCCATCACGCCGCCATGTACCCATATTGCACGAGACATCTTGTTCCTCGCTTTCGCCCAGCAAGCCCCCGCCTGCCGCTTTCATTCTACGCTGGACCGATGGCGGCGAGCGAATCTGAACGAAATGTAACCCGCCGTACGACAACGTAAGGTGGGGCAAGCGAGCTTGCGAGCGCCGGCCTATCGTTGGCGACGTCGATTACGGTGGGCCGGCGCTCGCAAGCTCGCTGGTCCCACCCTACAATGCTCTTTGAGCCATGCCTTAATGGCCGACTGGCAAAGCACTCCGCCCTACTCAAGCAACTTGGCCACCAACTTGCCGACGTCGCTGTACTTGGCATCCCCGCCTTCGAATTGCCGGGCGATGTTTCCTTCTCGGTCGTAAACGAATATGGCGGGCACGCTGGCCGACTTGAAACCAAGCTGCTGGTAGAGCGTCTCCGACGGCACGCTGGCGATGACGTTGTCGAACGTCGCCTGCTGGCTTTGGAGGAATTCAAGCACCGCTTCCTTGTGCTCTTCAGGCGTCTCCTTTTTTCCGCCCTCGAAGTTGAAACTCAACGAAATGCAGGCCAGCTTGTCGGGTCCATACTCTTTGCCGAGCGCGACGAGTCCCGGAAACTCTTTGACGCACGGACCGCAATAGGTGCTCCAGCAATCCATCACGACGACCTTGCCTCGCTTGCTGGCGATCAATTCCTGAATGCCGTCGAAATCCTTGATCTCGACGGTTACTTTGTCGGCCTGCGCATGGTCGTCTGCCGGCTGCGCGTCGTTTTCATCGGGCAGTTGCGTCGCTGGCTCGGCGGCGCCGCCCGCTTGGGCTGGCGCAGCGGGGCTTGGCGGCTTCTGACAGCCGACGATTGCAAACATGACGAACAACGCGGCGGCGTGCTTCATCGGCGGTGTACTCCTTTTTCTGCTCTTCGTGATGGTCTGCTTGTCTATCGCTTAAGGCGGTCCTTGATGATCGGCCAGGCGACCGGCGGACGCCCGTTGCGCGAACAAGCGATCGTGGTGTGGTCGGCCGACACGATAACGAAATCGTCGACGCCCGGCAACAAGGCATGGTCGATGGGCACCAGACCGTCGCCCGTGCCGGTGCGCGATTCGAGCGTCTCCGCCCAACGCTGCAAGTTGTCTCCCAGCGGCTTGCCCCAGCGACCATCGGGCACGCAGGCCGTCGTCCATCGCAGCGTGTTGGCGGCATAGCGCCAACCGCAATTTCGGTTGCCGGCCACAATCGTATAGCGCACGTCAGACCGCCGCGGCCTGGCGTTAAGCTCCGCGAGAAACTTGGAACCGGGCGCAATGTCGTTACGTGCTTCGCCCAGGCCGTCGGTGACGATCCAGGTCCAAGACCATTCGTCTTCCGTTCGCCACAGCCGGCAATGCTCGACCACTTCGCTTAACGCGCTGAACCGCGAATAGCACGAGCCGTGATTGGGCGGCGCCAGCAGCACCAGCCGCCCCACTCCGCCCGTGTAGGCGCCGCCTTCCAGATAGCAGCGAGCGATGATGCCGCCCATGCTGTGCGCCAAGATATCGAGCTTGACGTTGGGCCGGTCGGCGCGGAGCCGCGCGATTTCGCCGGCGAGCAAGGCGGCGCTCTCCTCCAACGGCTGATCGTTGGGATACGCCAGCGGCGCGACGGCGAACCCCTCCTGTTCCAACAGCGGCGACAGGTCTTGCCAATAGTCAGCGCCGGAATCGAGGCCGTGAATCAAGACGACCAGGCGATCGTCTGCCGCGACGTCACTGGGCAGGCGTAGACCACAGCGGGCGGCGGCCTGGGATTTCGCTTCGGGCGCCAGGTAAGCGACCGATTGACGCACCCAGCGGCGCGTGGTCTTGCCGCAGGCTTCAGTACAGGTGTCCCAGCATTGGCCGACCTTCACCGCGGCGACCGATGCGGCCCGCTTGACGCTCGTCACCCAGGCGTATTCGGCTTGTGCCGGTTGGGGAGCCAAGGCGAGACCCAGCACCAACGCGAGAATGAACCGATGCACCGCATTGTCCTCCCTACCTACTCGATCGCGCCGCCCGACAAGTGATTCGCCAGCGGCGTCGTGTTATTCGAGCCCACCGGGCCCGTTCCCACCTTACACCGAGACGCAAAAGCGACTCCCTCAGCCTAGCCGAAGCGGGCACAGAAAGGCAAATCCGTCTCTCCAACCGGGCTGCCGGAGGTGTACACGAGCGCCTAGCCCGGATGATTCACCGGCCCCCGAACTTGGCGCGCAGACTGCGCGAACACCAACCCGAAGCGCAAGCGAGCTAAGTCCGTTGCTGATCCTCGCTTGCGCTTCGGGTTGGTGTGGGCCGGTGAATAATCCGGGCTAGCCATCAGTTTGCAGCCACCGGCGCGCAACCGCCGGGGCCCCTTGTCTCACCCGAGCGCAGGCGACACGCTTGTCGCGTGCGACGAGGTGCGCGGCCAATGCCCCTTTCGCTCCGCGAGATGGGAGCCGTTTACTCGGCGGCCATGCGACACGCGTGTCGCATTGGCACGCGCTGCCGCATCCAATCCGTAGGAGGAATATCGGTGTCGCGCAAAGCGTCCGTGACGGCGCCGAAACAAAAGCGACACGCGCGTGTCGCTTTTGCTGCGGCACCGTCTCAAACGACCATTTCTGACCCGCACGGCTCGGCGAGAGACGCGGAGGGAACCCCCCACCATTGGCCAACTGACAGATTCTGTCAGTTGATCGGGCGTTCCGCGTCCCTCCGTTCGCCGCAGCTTGATGCGCAGCGGTGGGACGTTGGGCCGCCGCTTTTCCAGCACGCCGCCTAATTGCTTCATGGCGCCGCGGACGTTGCGCGTCAGCCAGCGCAGACACAGCCCGAGGATCAGCAAACACAGTATAAACGCCGTGAGCAAAGCGCCGACGATAATCAGAAAGAGCTTCATGGCTATTCCTCGAAATCAGGCGCCAGGTAGACGTCGGCGGCCGGGGCTCGGCGAGCTCGCCGATTTTCTCATAGCGCTGCTCGCGTTCAACCGCGGCGTTCCAGCGCGCAAACGCCGCGCGTGGTGAAGCCGAGCCGTCGCTCAGAGCGAGCGCGTTGCGCGCGTGGTGAGAACCCTCGTCGGCCTCTTCCTCCTCGTCTTCTTCGTCGAACTCCTGATGGCACCGGGTTGCATTCCTTGCCGTCCCGCTCGCACTGCCGGCGGACTTCTTCCTCGGTCGGCCCGCCGCGGGCGCATCTTTTCGGCCAGGCATCGTGAACGAGACTGCATGCCGCGTTATAATGCCGATGGCGAACAACGATTTCTGATTTGCGAGATCCAGCATGGAACCCCTGGTGGTTGAAGCGATCTATGAGAACGGCGTGCTCAAACCGGCCCAGCCGTTGCCGCTAAAAGAGCATGAGCAGGTACGGATCACCGTCGAATCGACAAGTTATCCGGTTCGGGCAACCGCCGGTTTAATTCCTTGCAATGATGCCACGCTCATCGAGCACATCGCCCTCGATCCAATCGAGGAGCTATGACGTTTGCCGACATTCCCGTGGGCACGTCGATATTCGTCGACGCGAACACGTTCGTCTACCATTACAGCCGCCATCCGGTCCTGGCCGCGCCCTGCACGGACTTGCTCGACCGTATCGCGCGGAGCGAATTGACCGGCATTACGTCGGCTGATGTTTTAAGCGATGTAGCGCATCGCTTGATGGTTTTGGAAGCGGCGACGGTTTTCGGCTGGACCGGAACGGGCATCACCGGTCGATTTCGGCGTCATCCGAGCGAGATTCAGAAGCTAACGCAGTTCCAGCGCTCGGTGCAGACGATCGCGACGTTCGGCATCAAGATCGTTGCCGTCTCCGCTCCCCTGGTCGACGCAGCCACAACCATCAGCCGCCAAGTAGGACTGCTCAGCGGCGACGCCCTGATTGTGACCGTGATGCGAAGCGAGGGCGTCAGCCAGCTTGCCAGCCACGACGCAGACTTCGACCGCGTGCCCGGCCTCGTGCGATACGCGCCAGTTTGACCGAGATCTGTTCGAGCACGAACTCAGCCAGCGGAAGAACGTCGTTGCCGTCGGGCTTATGCCGGCCCATGACGAATCGCCATCGGGTCGTGGTGGCCGCGCCTCGGCACGCGACGGCAGCAAAGCGCTTCGCGCCGGAACCCAAATGACAAATGAAACATTTTTCGCTAGCATTGATTGCGAGCAAATGGGAACGTACTCGGCCACGATTCTGCGGTCTCAAGGCGACGCTGGTGAAACCTGAAAATCCAACAGCATGAACTATCCAGGCGGTAAAATACTGCAATCGTACTCTATGGCGTTTGACGGTCACCTCTTGAAACGCGGCTTCTGGCTGTACGTTTGGGAGATCAAGGGGCCGCTGTCTCGTCATGTTTATGTCGGCCGAACCGGCGACAGCTCATCGGCGCGTGCGTCGTCGCCGTTCAAGCGTATCGGGCAACATCTCGATCCAAGTCCAAACGCGAAGGGCAACGCACTCGGCAAGCAACTTCAACGCGCCGGTGTCAATTATGAGGAGTGTTCCTTCGAGATGGTCGCAGTTGGCCCAGTTTATCCCGAGCAAGCCGACTACCGCCGAGGCCCACGGTTCACTCGGCGTCGTGCTTGGCTGGCGCGAATGGGAATGGCGCGGGTCCGAAACGCACTTGCTGAAGGCCCTTCGACCTCGATTCAATCGTCCGTACCCGGGGCCGCCCCAGCGGAGATGGTGCCTATACGAAAATGGCCCCCCTCCCCTTCACGTGCCCCCAATCGCGGCGGGGCTTTGCTGGAAGACTGCGGCGAACGAGCCTAAGTGTTGCCCTGCCGAGCCGTGCCGGCGGTGCAGTCGGCGACGCGACGGCGAGCAACGGCGGCCGGCAAGCTCCCCCCGGCGGCGGACAGGGCGCCCAGGCGGTGACGGACGCCGACCTACAAAGGACGGTGAAAGAATGGGCGACGCGATCTCAGCTTTACCATGTCTTCAACAAGCACGGCATCGACGTTTTATGGGACGGCCACAGACGGCTGGCCGACGTGTGCCGAGAGAAGGGGCTCAATCCACGGCATATCGCCGATGATCTCGCCGCGGCTTCCGTGCCCGCGTACCGCGAAGCGGGCACCAGTTGGCATCAGGCGTCGATCACCGAGTTGTGCGACCATATTCAATCCACGCACCATGATTACCTGCGGCGCGAACTGCCGCGGCTCAGCGCGCTCATGGCTGAAATCGATGCGGAGAGCCGGAACCGGCATCCCGAGCTGGAAGAGCTGGCGGACGTTTTCGATGGTTTTCGTCGGCAATTGTCGGATCATATCGAAGTGGAAGAGACGGTGCTCTTCCAGACGATGCGCATGGTTGAGGCCGGCGAACTGTCCGCGGGAAACAAGGTGGTTGACCCGCCTGGTGTGGCACGCCAAATGACAGACGACCACGATCGAATCAGTACGACACTCGTGCGAATCCGGCGGCTGACGAACGGCTACACGCCGCCACCCGATGCCTCCGTCGCGTATCGCAAGTTGGTGGGCGGGCTTTGGGAACTGGAGGCGACGCTCCAACTCGCCATACGCGAAGAGGACGACATTCTCTTTGGCAAACTCACGCTCGCGTAGGTCAGGCTTTCGAGCCTGACTGGCGTCACCAAGGTGGCCCGAGTTTTCGGCCGGTTTTTTCAGGCTACAGAGCCTGATGTACGACTTAGCGCTTTCGTATTACGTGATGCCGTGTCGTTTCAGCAAGCGGTAAAGGCTGCGGCGGTTGATGCCCAAAGCCCGTGCCGCCTGGACTTTGTTGCCCTTTTCTCGCTCCAGCACATCGACCACGTGCGCCCGCTCGATCAGGTCCAGACTGCTGCTGACGCAATTGCGCCCCTGTCGGGTCTCGTGCGAATGCTGCACTTCCACGGGCAAATCGCCAAGGCGAACCAACGAATCCTCGGCAAGGATCTTGGCCCGCTCGATGACATTGATCAGTTGTCGAACATTTCCAGGCCAGGAGTACCGCTCCATCGCCTGCAGGGCCTCGGGCTCAATCCGCCACGACGGCGCCAAGAATCTTTCGACCAGCAACGGCACATCGTCGCGGCGACGCCGTAGCGGCGGCAGTTCCAGCGACATGACGTTGATACGGTAGTAAAGATCTTCGCGAAACCGCCCGGCTTTGACCTCTTGACCCAAGTTGCGGTTCGTTGCCGCCAAGAGCCGCACATCCACGCGGCACTCTTGCAGCGACCCGATTCGCCGAAACGAGCCGTCTTCCAGCACGCGCAGCAGCTTGGCCTGTAGCGGGCCGGGCATTTCCCCGACCTCGTCGATCATGAGCGTGCCGCCGTCGGCCAATTCGAACAGCCCCTGCTTCGCATTCACCGCACCCGTGAACGAGCCTTTTTCGTGTCCGAACAGCTCGCTCTCCAGCAGCGTTTCCGGCAGGGCGGCGCAGTTGATGACGATCATCGGCTTATCTGCCCGCTGGCTGGCGCGGTGCAGCGCCCGCGCGATCAGTTCTTTGCCCGTCCCGGTTTCGCCTTGGATCAAGATCGACTTGTCGGTTGGTCCGGCGCGCTCGACCAGCCGCAGCACTTCGGTCAGCACGGCCGAGCGGCCGATGATTTCCGACGCCGGCTCCGTGCGCCGCAGCACCGCCTTGAGCTGTCGGTTCTCCTGACGTAGTTGTCGCTGCTCAAAGGCCTTTTGCACGACGACTTCCAACTCGGGCAGCGGAAACGGCTTCGTGAGAAAATCGCATGCGCCGCGCTTCATCGCCTCGACCGCCGTCTCGATCGTCCCCTCCCCGCTGAGCATGACGGCTTCGCAATCGGGGGTGCGCGCCTTAAGACGCACCATCGTCTCCAGCCCGGACAGTCCCGGCATGACCAGGTCGATCACCGCCACATCGAACTTTCGCCGGGCCGCAAGCTGGAGGGCCGTCTCGCCATCGGCGGCATCTTGAGTGCGATAGCCGCGGCGCGAGAAATGTCGCGTGGCCATCGAGCGATAGATCTCGTCATCGTCGACGATAAGCAGGTCAATGGTCTTCATGGTTCCCCGCGGCCAATTTCTTCTCTCGCCGCCATCGCTGTACGATGCCGATCGATTCTCATTTTATACCGCACGCGGGCAAGAATTGCACGTGCCCGAGCCGCGTCGTTGGGGGCAGTGTGCGGATTTGTCAAACGAGCGGGTGTGCGGATAGCTCGCCGCCGAAACGATGGTATATGCCCCTTCAATGGCCGTCGCGCTGGACGAAGAGCGTTGTCCGGCCGTCAAACCTTGTGGCGCACGATATGCTGTATCGACCGCTCACCGGCCTTTGTGGCCAAGGCTCAAAACATGGAAAAACGACTGCCAGACAAGGAGCTTGAATGATGGAAAACGCTTCGACGTTGGAACGACCGATTCGAGCATACTTCACCAAGGAGGACGAGATGAATTCCAACCATCATGCGGATGACAAAAACCTGCGTATCAGCGCCGAGGAATTCAAAGCCCGGCTCGAAGCGGGCGAACCGGCCACCGTGCTCGATGCTCGCAACAGGGAGCCGTGGCAATCGAGTCCGGTCAAAGTGAAGGGGGCGCGGCGCTGGACGGGGCAGGTGGATCCCGCTTGGCCCAAAGAACGCTTGACCGTCGTGTACTGAACGTGACCGCGCGAAAAGGGAAGCGCCCGTGCGGCGCTTGAGCTACGTACACAAGGCTTCCGGAAGGCTTACGCCTTAGAGGGTGGGTTCGACGTCTGGGTGGCGGCTGGCGGAGCTACCGAGCCCAGATAGCATGCCGGAAACGTAAAACTGGACCTTGACGTCCCGCATTCTCCGACCGATCTTGAAGACTGGTATCCGGCCCCACGTCGCGGCCAGGAGCCGAAGCATTCTTGATGTGGAATGGAGAACGCGATCATGGACATCCTCATCATCGAAGACGATCAAGACGCACTGGCGAACCTCCGCGATATCCTTGAAGAGGACGGCCATTGCGTCGAGACCGCGGGCACGCTCGCTGAGGCCTTCGGCCGCGACGACTTGCCGGCCTTTTCGGTCATCCTCTTGGATCGCCGATTACCCGATGGCGCCGCCGATCCACAACTGTCTCGTTTCAGGGCATGCGCGCCCGACGCCGCCGTCGTCATCATCACGGGCTTTGCGGACTTGAACGGCGTCATCGAAGCGTTTCGCGAGGGCGCCGTCGACTTCATTGCCAAGCCGCTCCATGCAGAGCAACTGAAGCTGCGACTCAAGCGGATCGTCGAATTGCGCGAGGCCGGCGATCGTGTTTCTCAAGCCGAACGATTGGCCGCGATCGGCCAGATGCTGACGGTGTTGAGCCACGAGAGCCGAAACGACCTGCAACGCGCCATGGCCTGTCTGCAAGTGTTGTCTTCTGAGGTCGAGGACCACCAAGAGGCGCTTGATCTCGTACGAGAAACGGGGCATGCCCTCGATCATCTTCGACAGCTTTATGAAGATTTGCGCGGCTTCGCGGCCCCGATTCGGATTCATCGCCGACGACAGAACATCGACGACGTGTTGCTTGAAGCATGGGATTCCCTCTTGCCGCTGCGCAGGGGCCGCTCCGCGCGGCTCACCATCGTCAACGGGGGCGAGCCGGTCTATTGGGCCGCGGACCGTTCGCGTCTCGAACAGGTCTTTCGCAACATTTTCGAGAACGCCCTGGCGGCGTGCTCCGACCCCGTCGAGATCACATGCCGCATTTCGGAAGCGCGGCTCGACGGTCGACGCGTGGCACGGATCGTGCTGCACGACAATGGACCGGGAATCGCGCGCGATCAAAAGCGGAAGATATTCGACCCGTTTTTCACAACCCAGCCGAACGGTACCGGGTTAGGCATGACGATCTCGAAGCAGATCATCGAAGCACACGGAGGCAAGATCAGCGTCGAGAGCCGACCCGGCCGAGGCGCCGAATTCATCATCACTTTGCCTGAAGTCGAACTACCACGAGCGGCAATCGCCCAGTAATACAACGTTAGAACAGGAGGGCCGCCGTTGAACGTGATCGTGACCGCAAGTGGCGACATCGATCCAAGCTGCCATGTCTTTCAATCCGGCGTTCCCGTGCTCATCGTGATCAACGAAGAAGGAGCCAGACTGCTTGGAACCGATCGCTTCCCACCCTCGATCGCAGTGATGCGGGCATCGGAAAGCGGCCGGATTACCCCGCGCTTGATTCTGGCTGCAATCAACCGCGTGCGGGCAAGCCACCTGGTTTTGTTGGAGGGCGGTCCTCGCCTGCTGGCCGGTTTTTTTGCCGACTCTTGCATGGACGAGCAGTTCTTGACCCTCTCACCGCAGATAGCCGGCCGCGACGATCACTCGCAGCGACCTGGATTGGAGGTCGTATGTCCTGCCTTAGCGTGCTTAAGTTATTGATCGTCAGCCCCATTTTCGCGGCGAACGAGTCCGGCCAGCGCGATCTGGCCAGGGAGGTGCAAGCAGTATTTCAGGCCAAGTGTGCCGAGTGCCACGGTTCCCAGGTGCGCGAGCCTAAAGGAGATTTCGGCTACGTGCTCGATCTGAAAAGGCTGGCCACCGTTCCGGAGAAAATCGTGCCGTACAAGCCGGAGGAATCGCAACTCTGGCGTCTGGTCGACGAGGATGAAATGCCGCCGGAGGAGGCCAAGGCCGGCCCCCTGACAAAAGAGCAGAAGCGGATCATCCACGACTGGATCGCGGCCGGGGCTCCTATCACACCGACTCGACATCAGGATCCCTCGCCGGCCAGCAAGGCAACCGAGAACTTTGCTACTTCGGTCAGGGAGAAACATCTCCTCGATTGGCTCGGCAAGCTCCACGTGGTTGTGATTCACTTCCCCATCGCGCTTTTGCTGGCGGCAGCGGCCGGCGAAGCCTGGTTCGCCGGGCGAGCTCCAGAACCTGCGTCCTGCGTTCGTTTCTGCATCCTATCGGGTGCGATCAGCGCCGTCGTCGCCGCCGCGCTGGGATGGCTCCACGCCGCAAATGGCTATGGCAGCGGTTCTCCCTTGATCCTGACGTGGCATCGCTGGCTCGGCACGGCAACTGCGGGGGCGGCCGTCGTGCTTGCCGTTGTCTCGGAAATTGACACCCATCGCGGTGTTCGGAGCTGGCGGTTTCGGTTCCTGCTTCTCCTCGTTGCCCTGCTGGTCGCCCTGGCGGGACACTTCGGAGGCCTTCTGGTGTATGGAGTGGACTATCTCGACTGGCAAAAAGCGATCCCTTAACGCGGAGGAAAATGTCAATCAACCCCACAGACATCCTGATGAACGAGCACCGTGTGATCGAGCAGGTGCTCGATTGCCTGGAAGCGATCCTCGACCGATGCGCGGCCGACGATAGCCTCGACCTACGATCGGCCACGCAAGTCATGGAATTCTTAGGCGGCTTCGTTGAGCGCTGCCATCACCAGAAAGAAGAACATTGCCTCTTTCCAGCGATGGAGGCGAATGGCTTCTCCGGGGAGTGCAGCCCCGTGACGGTCATGTTGCGCGAGCATGAACTGGGGCGCGTCTACGTTCAGGGAATGAGATCCGCAATTGAGTCCATGGCGGCCGGTGATTCCGGGCCGCTGAAGTTCCTTCAACCTGGCCGAGCTTATCTGAATCTGATCAGGGAACATATTCGCAAAGAGGACACGTGCCTGTTTCCCGCCGCCAACCATCACCTGGCAGAGGCAGACCAGCAGCGGTTGTTAGCCGAGTTCGACAAGGTGGAGGCCGACGAAATCGGGCAGGGGATCCACGACCGCTTCCTGCGGCTCGCAAACGAGCTCGCCCATCATTTGCACGTGCCGGTGGCTGAAGTCGACCATCAATCTCACGCAGGCCATTGTGGCCATTAGTAAAATCTAGCCTGTGCAGGGTGTGCTAGTGGGCGGCGTGCGGTCACGCACGCAAGCGTAATGTCGCCTTTCGCTCTCAGCGAAACGGCGCGCTTTCGCTGAGCGCGAAAGACGACATTGACCGATTTTCAGACACAGCGTGCGGTGTTTCTGTCAGTGGCTGCGTGGATGCTTTTTGTTCACGCGAAATGCGGGCGGCCGCCGGGCGACACGCGAGGCAACGTGGCTGGCACAATTCGTGCTATATCGGCCCTCCCGACTGAGCAACGACGAGCAAGGCCTTCATTCCACGAAAGGAACAAGCGTGTCGCCTAAAAAATCCAACAAACGACCGCCACCAACGACGGCATGCGACGTACCTCCGCCGGGAGCGAAGGGGCCGTCTGTACCCGTCGAGCCAGCGCCGAAACCCTCCAGAGGACAAAAACCCGGCGCAGGTTTTAAGTGGTGCCCTGTCTGCCAGGACTGGGTAAAGCCGAGGCGTCGGTGACATTGACCAGCGTGGAGCGCGTGTCGCTCCTTCGCCAAGACTCATCGACGATCACCACTATGCCCGAAGCGACGTTGAAGGCTTTCGCCGACCATGGAAACCCCGATCATTTTCTGCCGATCCACGCGAGTTATTGCGATCACACGCTGGCCGAGTTCACCGAGGCGGGCATCGACATCGATGCACTTGGGCAGCGGCTCCAGGACGAAGGAGTCGAAGGGTTTGTAAAATCGTGGCAATTGCTCCAGCAATGCGTGGCGTCGAAGCGCGAGTCGCTTATGGCACCAGGGGCGATGTAGTGTCCACCCTCGAGATCGAGCCGAAACTTATGCCCTTGCACATTCGACGGAAAGAGCTGTTCATCTTTGCCGGGCCGTTGCTGCTGGTGGTCATGGCGGCCTATGTCCAGTGGGCGATCGCCGGTCTACCGGCGATACCGCCTGCCGATTCGGCACTTGCCGAGGCGACGGCGACGTCTGGCTTTCCCGCGTGGTTGCGTATCACCCACTACGTCAATCTCCTCTTTATGATTCTGCTGATACGCAGTGGCCTGCAGATGCTCATGGATCACCCGCGGCTCTATTGGAACGTGCATTGCACGCCCGGCACCGAATGGATCCGCTTTACGCCTATCGACGTGCCGAAAGATCAGGTGTGGACGGCCAAGCAGGACTCCCGCTACCTCTCGCCCTGGATCGGTCTGCCCGGCTATCGGCACACAATCGGCATGGCCCGGCACTGGCATTTTCTTAGTGTGCTGGTTTGGGTAGCGAACGGCGCGATCTACGCGGCGCTGCTGTTCTTGGACGGACATTGGCGCCGGTTGGTGCCGACCTCGTGGCAGGTTGTGTCTGACGCCTGGAAGGTCTTCGTGTACTACGCGACGTTTCACCTGCCGCCCGAGCCAAACGGCTATTACCACTACAACGCTTTGCAGCAGCTTGCCTACTTCGGCGTAGTGTTTGTGCTGGCACCGCTGGCGATCGCGACGGGGCCCTCAATGTCGCCCGCACTGACGAACCGCTTCACTTGGTACCCTCGACTTCCCGGCAATCGGCAAATCGGCCGGTCGTTGCATTTCTTGATCATGTGCGCGTTCGCCGTGTTCATTGTGATGCACGTCAGCATGGTGATCATCAGCGGGTTTGCCCGGAACATGAACCATATCGTGCTTGGCACGGATGCCACCAGCCTGCGCGGTGTCTATGTCGGCCTGCTCGGTCTGGGCGTGATAGTGGGGGCAAACGTCTTCGCCAACTGGACGGCGTGGCGGCGGCCGCGGATGGTGCAGCATGTCGCCAAGGCGATCGTGACGCCCATCATGTGGCTTTTGCTCGATCGGGCGTCTCCGCGGGCGGAGTTTCGCCGCGAGGACATCTCCCCGTTCTTCTGGGCCAACGGCAAGGTGCCGACCAGCGAGGAATGGAAATCGCTGGCGGCCGGCAATTTCGAAGATTACCGGCTCAAGGTCTACGGCCTGGTGGAAAACCCCGTCGAGCTATCGCTGGCCGACTTGCGCGCACTGGGCACGAAAACTCAGATTACGCTGCACCACTGCATCCAAGGCTGGTCGGGCATTGCCGCCTGGAGCGGGCTGCCGCTGACGGAGCTGATGCGGCTGGTTAGGCCGACGGCCGACGCCACGGCCGTCGTCTTTTATTCGTTCGGCGAAGGCGGCGAGGGCGGAGAGTTTTACGACAATCTTCCCCTGGAGGACGCCAGGCACCCGCAGACGCTGTTGGCCTACGACATGAACTACGAGCCTCTGAACGTGCTGCACGGGGCGCCGTTGCGGCTGCGCGTCGAGAACCAGCTCGGATTCAAGATGGTGAAGTGGATTCGGGCCATCGAGTTTGTCGCCAGCATCCAGAGCGTGGGTCAAGGCGAGGGAGGTTACAACGAGGACCGCGAATACTTTGGTGAGCTAGCCAATATCTAGGAGCGAACGATGCCCGATTATACTTACTTGATCGTCGGGGGCGGGATGACGGCGGCGGCCGCCGTGGAAGGCATCCCGCTGCGCACCAGCCATCCCGATATTTACGCCGCCGGCGACGTGGCCAACTTTCACAATCCCCTGCTCACCCAACGTCTGCGCGTGGAGCACGAGGACAACGCGAATACGATGGGCAGACTGGCGGGCCAGGCAATGGCGGGCCGGAGCGTCAACTACGACCACCTGCCGTTCTTCTACTCCGACCTGTTCGATTTGGGATACGAAGCCGTCGGCGAGACCGACTCGCGTCTGGAAACGGTGGCCGACTGGAAGGAACCGTTGCACGAAGGCGTGATCTATTACCTGACAGAAGGCCGCGTGCGAGGCGTGCTGCTGTGGAACGTCTGGGAACAAGTGGACGCCGCGCGGCGGCTCATCGCCGAGCCAGGACCGTTCAATGCGCACGACCTCAAAGGGCGTCTGCCTCCGCGGGCCGCGTGACCGCTCTCCCGCATCAGCCGCTATTCGCCGCGCAATCGCGAGACGGGCGCTCTCTCCGGGCGAGTTTCACGCTCGTCGCCGGTATCGATGGTTGTACCGCAGCAACCGTTTTCTCTTTCGGCGGGCGATTCGACATGGGCCCCTCGGCACGGCGGGGCACACAAAATCGGCAGGTTGACGACGCTCCATTCAAGCCACGGCCGCCGTGCAGCCGATAATACCCATCGCGTGCGGCGCCTTTGGATCGCACTCGTCGTAGCCAAGAGCGTCCACGATACTCCAGCCCGCGATCTCGCCAGGTCGCGGGTTTATTTACGCGCCTCGATTGGCGCCAGGCGGCGTGCTTAGTGGCAGAAGCGGCTGCGCGCCATGCGGAAACCTCATTGACAGCTTCCCGACCTGACCAGAAGGCGGATCAGGCTTGGCTCGGAGTATCCATAATGTGTCGCTTTCCGAAGGTCGCGTGGGCGATTTCTGGCGGGTTTCTCTTATCGGTCGCGCTGGGAGCCTTGTCGGCTCAGGAGGCGGCAAGGCCGTCGTCGGGCGAGCTCGCGACGTTAACCACCGATGAAGACCACCAAAATATGATGCGGCAGTTGGGCATCACTGCGCTGCGCCCCGGACCAAGCGGCAATGAAGCGGCTGCGAACCATGCGAATTACGACGAGTCGCTCGCCAATCCGTATCCCAAACTACCGGAGCTTTTGCGGCTCAAGAGCGGCGGACCTGTGACGACGCCGGAAATGTGGTGGCAGCGGCGCCGGCCGGAAATCGTCGAGGACTTTGAGCGCGAGGTCTACGGACGCGTGCCGAGCATGGTTCCCGCCGTGACATGGACCGTCACGGAAACACGTGAAACGATGCTGGCCGAAATCCCCGTTATCGAAAAGCAGCTTCAAGGGCACGTCGACAACTCGTCGTGTCCGGCGATCGAAGTGAAGATCGCCATGACGCTCGCCACGCCGAAGAATTCTCAGCGGCCGGTTCCGGTGCTGATGATGTTCGGCGGTTTCGGCTTTGGAGGCGGGCGGGGTGCTCCTGGTGCGGGGCGGCCGGCCGGCGCGGGGGCTGGAAACGCTCCCGCGGCGGGCCGCGCGCCAGGGCGGCGGTTCGGGCCGCCCGGCCCATCGAGGACCGACATGCTCATCAAAGCCGGCTGGGGATATGCCATGATTTCACCGGCCAGCATTCAGGCCGACAATGGGGCTGGTCTGACGCGCGGCATCATCGGGCTGTCGAACCACGGACGGCCTCGCCGGCCCGACGATTGGGGCGCGCTGCGCGCCTGGGCCTGGGGCGCGTCGCGCGGGTTGGATTACCTTGAGACGGATGCGGCGGTCGACGCCCGGCGGGTCGGCATCGAGGGCGTGTCGCGTTACGGAAAAGCGGCGCTCGTGGCGATGGCCTTCGAGCCGCGCTTTGCCATGGCGCTGGTCGGATCGTCGGGCGAAGGAGGCGCCAAGCTGCATCGTCGCAATTTCGGCGAAGCGGTCGAGAACCTCACCGGCTCCGGCGAGTATCACTGGATGGCCGGCAACTTTCTGAAATATGGCGCCAGGGAATCGAGTTTCGGTGCTATGACGGCGGGCGACCTGCCGGTCGATGCTCATGAGCTGATCGCGCTGTGCGCTCCGCGTTTGACCTTGATCAGCTACGGCATTCCAGAGAAGGGCGATGCCAAGTGGTTGGACCAGCGTGGCAGCTTCATGGCCGCCGTCGCCGCCGGTCCGGTCTTCCGGCTGCTGGGCGCCAAAGACCTGGGCATTTCGGACGATTACCTGACGGAAAAGATGCCCCCGGTAAATCAGGGCCTGCTCGACGGCCAGCTCGCCTGGCGTCAGCACGACGGCGGCCACACCGACGCTCCCAACCTCGAGCATTTCATCGCCTGGGCCGCGAAGCACCTGGCTGACGGCCGCGGAAGAATCAAATAAGCGGTCCGGGCCCGTTGTTTGCAAGCGTAGCCAGTACATCTTGCTCGAAAGAGGAGGGAATCATGAAGTCGCGGGAAAACGATAACTTGAAGGAGTCCTCCAGGCGCGAGACGAGCGAACGCCGTCCGGCACAGCCGCCACGGCAAACCGTCGACCGCCCGGCGGGCCAACCCGGTCAGGGAAGTGCCGATTCGATCATCGACGAGGCGTCGGAAGAGTCGTTTCCGGCCAGCGACCCGCCCGCCTGGACGCATTGCGCATCGACCTAGCGAGGTCGGCGTCGGCGCGGCGGAAGATCGCGGGGTAGTCGGTCGCCCGACATCAAGGCGCAAGACGACCGGCCGAGAGGGCACTAGGCCTCGATCTTGCTGATCCGCACGCGGGTGTGGATTTGCCGATGGCCGTTCCGGCGTCGCAGGTTCTTCCGCCGCCGCAGCTTTTGAACCACCAGCTTGGGGCCTTGCAGCGGGCCGAGCACCTCGGCCTTGACGGTCGCACCGGCGAGCACCGGTCGACCGACACGCAACTCATCGCCGCCCACGGCCAGCACGCGGTCGAACGTCAACTCCTCGCCCGAGGCCGCGTCGCGAAAATCGACGACCAGCTCTTCACCTTCGGTCACCTTATATTGGCGACCACCATCTACGAAAATTGCGTACATCGTTGCTCAGCCTTGCACACGGCCCATTGGGAAACGTGTCAACTTACCAGACCAACGACGCCAAGTCCACCCGTAACTATCGCTGCCGCGCTGAAAACCAGCCGTTCTCGATCTTTTGCCAGCCCAGGTATTCATAATACTCGCGGGCGATCTGCGAAGCCCGGACCACGAACTGCACGTCGGGCTTGCCGCTGGTCGCCAGTTGCAGCAGCTTGCGGCCCACCCCCTGCCGCTGCACGTCGGGCGAAACGGCCAGGTCGCAGATGTAGCCGTCGAAGGCGCCGTCGGTCCAACCGCGCAAAATGCCCACCAGCCGCTTGCCGTCCCAGGCCGTCACCACGAGGTTCGAGGCGGCGTACATCCGGCCGATCCGCTCGACGTCGTCGAGCGGCCGATTCAGAGGCGCGGCGGCGAAAAGCTGGGCTATCACCGCCGCGTCGGGACGAACGTCGCTGCGATACTCGATCATCTCGGTTTCGCCTTGGTCTTCGCCGCCGCCTTCTTCGGCGGCCCGGCCTCCGCTTTGGCCTTGTCGTCCTCCTTGGCCACGTCCTTGAAATCGCCGGCCACGACGATCGACAGCCGCGCGGGGTCGATGTGCTTCTTCAGGGCTTTCAGCACCTGCTGGGGCGTGAGCGCTTTGACGTTCTTCTCCAGGTCGGCGTAATACCGCATCGTGCGGCCGACATAGGCCGTGTCGGCCAAAACCGACGCCAGGTGGCTGTCGTTCGTGCGGCTGACCTGCTGCTCTTCGACCCAACCCTTCTGCGCCTCGTCAAGTTCCGTCTGCGTCACACCGTCGGCCAGCAAACGGTCGAGTTCTTCGCCGATGGCGGCCAACACTTTGTTGACGTTCTGCGGATTGTAGATGGCCATCAAGGTGATGCTGGCCCGCTCGTCGAGCGATTCGGCCGCGAAGTGCGACCGCACGCCGTACGACAGACCTTCCTGCTGCCGCACGCGGTCGCCCAGCCGCGAGGCCAGCGTGCTGCCGCCCAGAATGAAATCGCCGATGACCATCGCCGGATAATCCCGGTCGCTGTCTTTCATGGGCATCGCCAGGCCGGCCATGTAGACGGCGTTCGCCTTGTCGGGCGTGTCGACCTGCTGCTTGCCCCCCTCGATGTCCGGAAAGTAGAGCTTGGGCAACCGCTCATAAGTCTGCGATGCTTGCCAATCGGCGAACATGTCGGCCAGCAGCTTTTCGGTCTCGTCGGCATCGAAGTCGCCCACGACGGCCACTTCGGCGGCCGTGCTGCCCAGGTATTCGTCGCGCAGCTTTTCAAGCTGCTCGCGCGTGGCCGACTTGTATCGGGCCAGGTCTTCTTCGATCGTGGGATTGTACCGCACGTCGCTCTTGGGATAGGGCGACACGTTGCGGCGCAAACGCGTGATGGCCAGATATTGTGGATCGGTCAACTGCTGTTCCAACTGAGCCAGCGTCTCGCGCCGCAAGATTTCGAACTCTTCGGCCGGCAGCGACGGCTCGCGCAGGATCTTCGTGAGCACCTCCAGCACCGTGCTCAAGTGGTCGCGCTTGGTCTCAAGATGAAAGACGGCTTTGCCCGCGTCGCCGCTGGCGTTGAGTGTGGCGAAGTGGCGGTCGAGTTGGTCCTGAATCTCCTGCCTCGTCAGGCTCTTGGTGCCCCGCGTCATCAGTTCGGGCAACAGATCGCAGGCCGCCACCAGGCCCTTGAGATTGTTCAGATCGCCGTAGCGAAGCGTAAGATTGACGTGGACCGTTTGCCCGCGGGTCTTCTTGGGAAGCAGCACCAGCTTGACGCCGCCGACCAAGTCCTTTCGCGTCAGGTGCTGTTCGATGTTTTCGGGCGAAACGTCGAAGGATTCGCCGGCAGCGACTTGCTCGCGGCCTTGATAGCCGGCCAGCAGCTTGTCCAGATCGGGTGTTTCGGGCACGGGCGTCCGCTCCGATTTCTGCGACGGCACGAACAGCCCGACCGTGCGGTTGTTGCGCGTCAGATACTCCGCCGCCACGCGCTCGACGTCGCCGGCCGTGACCTTCTCCAAGCGGTCGCGATAGAGAAACCACAGCCGCCAATCGCCCTGGGACGCCCAATTGCTGAGCTGCACCGCCAGGCGGCTCGTGTCGGCCTCGATCTTGACGCGGTCTTTCAAAAGCTGCTGCTTGGCGCGTTCGACCTCTTCGTCGCTCACGCCTTCTTTGCCCACCGCCTCCGTTGTTTCGATCAGAATATCGCGGGCATCGTCCAGCGAGTCATCGCGGCGCACTTCGGCTTGGACCTCGAACACGCCCGGATCGTGGCCGGGAAATACATAGGCGGTGACGTTCGACGCTTTCTTCGTCTCGACCAGCGCTTTATAGAGACGTGCCGAAGGCCCCTGGCCCAAGATATTGCTCAGCACGTCGAGCGGGGCCATGTCGGGATGTCCGCCGGCGGGAATGTGATAGGCCACTTCCACGAGCCCGAGGTCGCCCACGCGGCGGAGCGTCACGGTGCGCTCGCCGTCTTGCGGCGGCTCTTCGGTATAGGTCTGGTCGAGCTTGCGCTTGGGCGCCGGGATGGCCCCGAAATACTTCTGGATGTATTCGAGGGCCTTCGTCCCGTCGAAGTTGCCGGCCACGATCAGCATGGCGTTGTCGGGCTGATAATACTTGCGATAGAAAGCTTGCAGGTTCTTGATCGGCACGCGTTCGATGTCGCTGCGGTTTCCGATGGTGGACTTGCCGTAGTTGTGCCACTCGTAAGCCACGGCCATGACCCGCTGGTTGAGGATGTTGTGAGGCGAGTTTTCGCCGCGCTCGAACTCGTTGCGGACCACGGTCATTTCCGACAGCAAATCCTCATGCTTCACGAAACTATTCACAAAGCGGTCGGCCTCCATGCGGATGGCGAACTCGAGGTTGTCGTCGCTGGCCGGCAGCGTTTCGTAGTAGTTGGTGCGATCGACCCAGGTCGTGCCGTTGAAGTTGGCGCCGCGGTCCTTGAGGGCCTTGGGAATGTGCGGGTGGTCCGGCGCGCCTTTGAACAGCATGTGCTCCAGCAGGTGGGCCATGCCGGTTTCGCCGTATCCCTCGTGCCGCGAGCCGACGAAGACGGTGAGGTTGACGGTGACCTTCGGCCTCGAGTCATCGGGATAAAGGAGCACACGCAGGCCGTTGTCGAGCCGGTATTCAGTCATCCCCTCGATCGTGACGATCTTCTCGGGCGTATCGGCGGCCGCGGCCGGCACCGCCAACCAGATTGCCAGCAACATTCCTATCGCGTGAAGCCGAGCTTTCATGAGCATCCTCTGTCCTGGGGAACGGGTTATGTCTGTTGGTTGGCCGCACGGGGGGCGCGGTCAACGGGGATGATTATACTTCACGCGGCCGAGAATGAAACATTGGCGGTGGCTGGGGCAGAGCCTGGCCGAGTGGAGGCTGGCACTTCGTTCATCTCGGCGGCCAGGCGATGCCCCGGTTGGACGCACCGGGGCATCGCTTGGC
>Ga0307372_10003112_pt1 | contig 26872 bp, 22 predicted proteins | sample OX1MG_FD_202533 | JGI IMG/M metagenome (GOLD analysis project Ga0307372, IMG submission 202533) | Soil microbial communities from Risofladan, Vaasa, Finland - OX-1 | ecosystem: Environmental > Terrestrial > Soil > Coastal area > Acid sulfate soil | place: Finland: Risofladan, Vaasa | collected... | reverse complement strand
CGATGCGGGTATCAGCCGCGAGGCCATCCGCGACTGGGTGTCGCGCACCCTCTCCTGGTTCGACGACCACAAGACCATCGCGCTCGTGTGGCAGGAGATCTCTGTCAGCGAGCCGGAGTTCGAGACGGAGCCGGCCGTGTGGGTGGCCGGGCGGATGCATCGCTACCTGGACCAGTGGCCGCCCGACCAGAGGGAGGCCGCTCGCCTGCGGATCGTGCTTCTCATCCAGCAGCTCGCTCGGGCGTTCCTGCTCTCTCACGTGAAGCATGCCATCCGGGTTGACAACGATCTCCTGGTGAGCGTCCTGTCCGACCTTTGGGCCGACTCCCTCCGCCCTCCCAAGAAGTCGGCCTCGACCCGCAAGACCGCTCGCTCCCGCAGCTAGGCCGCTTCCCGTTACACCCCCGCCGGGTCGGCAACCCTCCGGGGTGCGAACCGCAGTGCATGGGGGCGGTACTCGCCGACGATCGTGCCCCTAGCCAGTGAGGACAGGAAGCTCTCGGGGCCGTCGAAGTCGGGCATCTGGACCCATGCGGCTCCGATCCCCGGGGGATCGTGCGCGTCCGAGCCGGCCGCGACTGGGAGGTCGTACATCCGGGCGGTGCGCCACGCCTCCGTGTTGTGGGCGTCGTCGTCGATCTTGGAGTTGAAGGCCTCGATCACGTCCAGCTTGCCCTGCTCGCACAGCTGCTTCAGGGGCACATCTCTCAACCCCGCCCTGATGGGATCGTAGGGGTGGGGGGCGTACACCAGGCCACCCTGCTGGCGGATCCGCGACACGACCTCTTCCGCGGGAAGCACGTAAGGGATTCGCTCCCGGAGGAAGAGCCCTATCAGCTCGCCTACCGGTGTCCTGATCTCCTCCCCCACGATCACGCGTACACCGAGATCCCGAGCGAGGGCTTCCTGGGCGGCGTCGACCGCGTGATGATCGGTGATGCACACGACGTCGAGCCTCGCCGTTTCGACCCTGTGCTCCAACTCGTCGAGCGTCGTGCAGGCATCACCCGAGCGCGCCGTGTGCAGGTGGCAGTCGACCCGGACCCATCCCGCCGGCAAGGGCGGCGCCTCACCCGGGACCACGGCAGATTGCACAATGGAGTCAGGCACAGGACATACTGACCATTCTCCAGTCACGTTGCTATCATAGGCCAGTTGTTTTCAGCACGGCTGGCTTCGGGGGGACCCATGTACGAGACGATTTTGACCGACGAAACAGACGCGGTGGGCATCGTGACACTGAACCGGCCGGAACGCATGAACGCGTGGACGCCGCGGATGGGGGCGGAGTTGAGGCACGCCGTCACGGCTTTCGACTCCCGCGACGACATCCGTGTGATCGTCGTGACCGGCGCCGGAAGGGCGTTCTGCGCCGGAGCGGACATCAGCGACGAAGCCCAGTCGGACAGGTCCGGGGGGGAATCGCTCGTGGAGAAGGAGGTTCCCTTCTGGCAGATGAACACCCCGATCATCGCCGCGATGAACGGTGCGGCTGTCGGCGTGGGCATCACCCTTGCCATACAATTCGATTTCCGCGTGATGGCCGAGGACGCAAAGTACGGCTTCGTCTTCAACCGCCGGGGCCTTCTCCCCGAGCTGGGCTCGACATGGATCGTCCCGAGGCTGGTCGGCTTGGCGAAGGCCATGGATCTCCTCCTGACGGCGAGGATCTTCAACGGGGCAGAAGCCGCGGAGATGGGGCTCGCCAACCTCGCCGTGCCTGCAGAGTCGGTCCTCGACAGGGCGATGGACCTAGCTCGCGACATCGCTGTGAACGTCGCTCCGGCCTCCGCCTCGCTGACCAAGCTGCTGCTCAACGCCTTCCTCGTCGAGCCGGATCGCGAGAAGGCAGAGGCGATAGAGCACGATCTCTTCGCCTGGACCCTTTCGCAAGAAGACGCCAAGGAAGGCATAGCCGCGTTCTTCGAGAAGCGGACCCCGCAGTGGAAGCACAGCAAGCATCAGCTGCCCGAGGACCTCTTGGGCGGCCTCGGCTAACCCTGTGTCAAGCCTCTCCGCCGGTCAATATGGCGGCTGAAGTGCTCGTGTAGTCGCCACGGTGGAACACCAGCGCATGCGCGTCCCGCTGGTGTTCCATGGCACGGACTCGACCGACCACCAGGGTGTGATCACCGACTTCCATTTCCGACTCCAGGTCGCAGTCGATCCACACGATGCAGCCTTCGACAATCGGCGATCCCGAAGGGCTCGGCCGCCACGCCACAGTGGCGAATTTGTCACCTCCGCGGGCAGAGAACGTCCTGCTGAGCTGGACCTGATCCTCTGCCAGGACGTTGATGCAGAACCGTCCTGCATCCCGAATGGCCGGCCAGCTGGAGGAAGTCTTTGCGGGAAAGACTCCTACGAGGAGCGGGTCGAGCGATATGGAGACGAACGACCCGATCGCCAGAGCAGCCGGACCCGCCGGGGCGACTGAAGTAACCACGACTACGGGGGTCGGGACTTCACTGAGAATTCGGCGGAACTGCTCCGGAGTGACGTCAACCATCATCTGGCACCAATTGCCTCGTCGCGGGCATGCCCTATGTGGCCTCGACCTTCTCTGCCTCGGAATTCTTTTCGGACTCCTTGGGAGCGGCCGCGTACCGGGAGACGGTCTCGAACCGGACATCGGTCACTGTGGGACGGCCAGGGATGCGGAAGCCGCGGTACTCGCTGTTGGCGATCTCATCGCAGATCTTGCGGTAATTGCCCACACCGCCAATGTAGGGGAGGAAGGTCCGGGGCTTGCCGGGCACGTTGGCTCCCATGTACCACGAAGCGGCTCGCGGGTACAGCGTCTTCGCTGCGACCTGGTTGACATGGTCGGTCCATGCGTCCTCCGCCTCGGGGGTCGCCTCTATCTTGTCCGCCCCGCAGTCCTGCAGGAAGCGCAGGCAGCTTTGGATCCACTCGACGTGCTGCTCTATGGACACCGGCATGTTGCTGAGGACGGAGGGGCTGCCGGGACCTGTGATGGTGAACAGGTTCGGGAACCCGGTGGTTGCGAGCCCGAGGTAGGTCCGGGGACCTTCCGCCCACTTGTCTTTCAGCTCGATTCCGTCACGCCCCACGAGGTTCATCCTGAGCAGGGGGCCGGTCAGGGCGTCGAACCCGGTTGCGAAGATGACTATGTCGGCGGGGAACTCACCCTCGGTGGTGCGTAGCCCCTCTTCGGTGAACCCGACCAAGGGTGTCCTGCCGAGGTGCACCAGTTTCACGTTCTCTCTGTTGAACGTCTCGTAGTAGCCGCTGTCGATGGGTATCCGCTTGGTGCCGATCGGGTAGGACGTCGGCTTCAGCATCTCCGCCACCTCGGGGTCACGGACGATCTCGTCGATCTTCGCACGAACGAAGTCGGCGGCGGTCTGGTTGGCCTCGACGCTGACCATGATGTCGGTGAAAGTGCCCAGGAATTTGGCACCCCCCTGGGCCCACGCTTCCTCGTAGGCCTTCCGGAGGTCGTCCGGGCTCGCTTCGAGCGCAGACCTGTCGCTCGGCGCGTAGGGCGTGCCCACGGGGGACTCCCGGCACCGTTGCCTCAGGTCCGGGTAGCTCGCCTTGATCTCGTTGACGTAAGTCGGCTCGAGCCCCCGGTTGTAGGCCGGGAGGGTGAACTGCGGCGTCCGCTGGAAGACCGTCAGGTGGGCGGCGGTCTTCGCTACCTCCGGTATGAGCTGTATCCCTGTCGACCCGGTACCGATTACGGCCACCCGCTTCCCGGTGTAGTCGACCCCGTCGTGCGGCCACTCGCTGGTGTGATGGCATTCGCCCTTGAACCGCTCCTGGCCGGGCATCTCCGGTTTGTTCGCAGCCGACAGGCAGCCGACTGCGGTGATGAGGAAGCGCGCAGAGGCTTCCAGCCCGGTGTCCGTCCGGACCGACCATGAGTTCCGTTGCTCGTCGTATGTCGCACTCACGACGCGGCTGTTGAAGACGATGTCCTTGCGCAGATCGAAGCGGTCCGCCACGTGCTGCAGGTAGCTGAGCATCGTCGGCTGCGCGGGGTAACGCTCGAGGAGCGGCCACTCCTGCTCCAGCTCCTCTGAGAATGAGTAGGAGTAGTAGATGCTCTCCGAGTCGCAGCGGGCGCCGGGGTACCGGTTCCAATACCAGGTCCCCCCGACATCAGAGCCTGCCTCGAACACGCGCGCCCGGTAGCCCAGCTCGCGGACACGGTAGAGCATGTAGAGGCCGGCGAAGCCAGAGCCGACTATGACGACGTCGAACTCGTCACAAGTTGCCCCCCGTAGTGCATTTGATCCATCGCTCATAGTCGGCGTTCTCCTACCGCTCTTTCTCCATGTTCTGGTTCGGGCTCTTCATGCTCAGGAGACGGCGACGGGTCTCGCCGCCTTGGCCTTCGCGGCCACCCTCTCCTGGCTGACAGCCGGCGTCCAGTGATCCGGCTCGTCTGCCCAGATGTCCCGAAGCTTCGGGATGACCTCCTGGCCGAACAGCTGCGTGTTCTTCATCGCCACCGCCTCGGGCAGGTTGCCCACATGCATGCACGTGATCAGTTGACCGATGCGAAGGTCGACCACCAGCTCCCGCACCCGCTGCTCGACGCGCTCGGGTGTGCCGGCGATGATGTAGCCGAGCTCGTCGTACTCCCAGAAGCCCAGCTCGCCCTTGCTGGCCTTGCGCCGCTCCTCGAGCGACGCGTTACCTGCGCGGACCAGGGACGCCCGCTGCGACTCTGCCGACGTGTAGCCGGGTGGCCCGGCGAACTCGCGTGGAACCGGGTTGTTCCTGTAGAAGTACTTGACACCTTCGTAGAAGTCGCGCTCGGCGTCGCGGTCGGACTCGGCACAGCAGATGATCTGCGTGAAGGCCATGCGGTGAGGGTTGGTGCTCGCACCATCCTCGGTGCACTGGTTCCAGAAGCCCTCGACCACCGGAATGGCGCTCTGCTTCCCCCAGAACGAAAGGTACCCGTAGCAGTAGTTGTAACGGTTGACCAGGTCCCAGGTTTCCACGCTTCCGCTGCCCGGCACCCATATAGGGGGAGGGGTCTGGACCGGCCTCGGCCAGACGTTCACGTAGCGAAGCTTCGTGTACTTCCCGTTGAAGGAGAAAGGCTCCGGCTCGGTCAACGCTCTCGTGACGAGCTGGCGTGCCTCCTCGAACCGCTCGCGTAGCTCGACGGGTGGGATGCCGTAGGAAAAGCCTGTGTCCATGGGCGTGCCATTGACCATGCCGGCGATGATCCGGCCGCCTGACAGGCAGTCGAGCATCGCCACCTCCTCCGCCACCCGGGTGGGCGGGTTGTACAGGGCCAGCGAGTTCCCGCAAAGGGCTATGGCCGCTGTGTCCGTCGTCGCGGCGAGGGCGGCCGCGATGAGGTTCGGCGACGGAGTCATAGCCATCGACGTCTGGTGGTGCTCGTTGAGCAGCAGGGAGTCCCAACCCATCTTCTCGGCGAACTGCATCAGCCGCAGGTACATGTGGTAGTCCGCGCCGACCTGCTCGGGGCTTGCGATCGAGGTGGGGGCGGTGATCCAGGAGCTCCGGACCGTATCGCCGTAGTCGGGAGGCAGCTGTGTGTAGTACTGCTGGGCGAACCAGTGGAATTTCATTCGCTCGCGACTCCTGCCTGCTCTACTTGATGGCGAGGGGGTTGATCGGGGAGCCGACCGCCCCGGTGATGAGCAGTGGCTGCGAGACGAGCAGGAACTCGTAGACGTGGTCTTCGGCGCAGTCTTCGCCGAGGCTCTCGAGATTCCACATCTCCCCCAGCATCATCCCCATGTCCCGCAGGGCGAGCATGTGGAACGGAAGCATCACCCCGGGGAACTCCATGGTGCTCGTCTCCACGGCGATGTTGTCACATGCGATCGCGGCGGCTCTCCGCTCGTGGAGCCACTGGGCGCACCTCCACCCGATCCCCGGGGACGTCATCGCCCAGCTCTCCCCGTCATGGGTCTCCAGGAAACGAAGCCACCATCCGGTCCTGACGATGACTATGTCGCCCTGCCCGACCTCCACACCCTGCGCAGAAGCAGTGGCTTCGAGGTCCTCAGGGTTGATCACCGTCCCCTCGGGCAGGTGGGTCACACCCCTGTGTCTCGCGACGTCCAGGAGCACGCCCCGGCCGACGACCTTCCCGGCGGCGGCGACCTTGTCGATGCTGTCCCGGCTGGCGCCCAGGCTGGTGACGGCGTCCGCGCTGTACCCGTTGTACAGCTGCTGGTCGTAATAGACGTGGGACAGGGCGTCCCACTGCGTCGCCGCCTGCAAGGGCATCATGATGTAGTCGTCGTTGAACCGCATCGGGCCACGCCAGATGTGGCTTATCTGCTGTTCCGTCTCGCCGCCCCATCCGCCGAGTCTTTCCACCATCTCCCGGTCGCCACCATCCAGCGACATCAGGTGGATCGGGTTGCGGCGGAACCCGTGCGCCCCCTGGGGTCCGTAGGCGTCGAACGGCACGCTCAGAGAGAAGGTCACACCTTTCTTCACCAGCGTCGCCGCGCTGGCGACGAGTTCGGGCGTGATGTGATTCAACGTGCCGAGCTCGTCATCGGGCCCCCAGCGGTTCCAGTTCGAGACCTGGCGCGACGCCTCCCTCAGCTCCTCGGGAACCGCTACCTCGCCGGTGGATGCCTGGCTCTCAGTGCTGGCCGTCATGTCAAACCACTCCTCTCAGCTCGAAGTTCCTGTCAGTTGCTCCAGCCCCACCTATTCGGGAAGAGCTCGCCTGAGGATGTTGCCACCGTCGGACCAGATGGTTTGACCGTTCACATAGCTGGCCCAGTCACTGTTCAGGAAGATGAGGATGTTCCCCTGCTCTTCTGCGCTGGCCATCCGGCCGAGCGGCTTGGGCGGCGTCTTGAAGAACTCCTCGCCGTACACCTTCATGGAATCCTTCAGCATGGGGGTATCGGTGACCCCTGGGCCGACGCAGTTGATTCGCACCCCGCGCTCGCCCAGCTCGAAGCAGCGCTCGAGCGTGTAGAGAACCAAGGCCTCCTTGGAGAGCGGATACCCACCTCGTTCCTTGACATAGGTGTCGTGCTCCTTTGCCCACTGCACCGCCTCGTCGAACCCTGAGGTACGGACCAGCCCGATGACCTCGTTGCGGTTCTTCTCGAAGTCCTGCCCCGCACCTGATGCGGTGCTGACGATGGCACCCCCTCGAGGTATCCGCGGCGCGACGGCTTCGGTCAGTTCCCGCAGGCCGATGAAGTTGACGCGGAGGACCGTCTGAGGATCCGCGGCACCGCCGGACAGCCCGGCGCAGTTGAAGAGTCCCCAGACCTCCCCCGGCATCTCCGAGACGGCGGCTGCGATGGACTGCCGGTCCGACAGATCCGTCTCTATGAATTTCGCCAGGCCCGTGCTCGGCTTGTTCCGGTCGATACCGATGACAGACGCTCCCGCACCGGCGAGCTTGTCTGCGACGGCGCCGCCGATGCCCGACGTGCAGCCGGTCACCACCACGTCTCGACCCTTGTAGAAGTCCAGGACGTCGCTCATTGTCTCCATTCCCCCCGTGTCGCTAGGTGGCTGTTGTTCGAGATGGACAAGAAAATCACTTCAGGGCCGGCGCCTTCGCCGGCTCTTGAGCTGTTGTACGCAGCCGCCGGGCCTTCGACGAGATGCGCGGTGTCGCACGGGTGAGAACCGAATAGACGGTCATCCCCTCACCCCATCCGATCACGTTGCGGCCCGACGCCGACCGACCGTAGTTGTGCACTTCCGGGTACTGCGCGATCACGCTGCGCGAGAGCCTCTTCTGCACGATCCGGTTGAAGACATCCATGACGCTCTTGCGCACTTCGATGGCGGTGACACCGTCCTTGATCATGCGCCTCAGGTTCGCCAGGACGAAGTCGACCTGGCGCTCGTGCATGAACATGATCGGCGCTCCGTTGGTGTTCGGGCCGTAGAGCATGTAGAAGTTCGGGAAGCCGGCGACAGTCAGTCCCAGATAAGCCTCGGCATCCCCGTTCCACACATCGTGGATCTCCCGCCCGTCCCGGCCGACCAGCTCGAGTGTCGCCAGGAAGTTGGCCGGCTGGAATCCGGTGCACATCACCAGCACGTCTATGTCGCGGCGGTACCCGGTGTCGTCGATGATCCCCGTCTCGTCGACCTCGCACACGGCGTGTGGCACCAGCTCCACGTTGTCGCGCAGCAGAGCCGGATAGAAGTTGCTGTCCTTGACCGGGCGCTTCCCCCCGAAGGGATAGTCCGGTGTCACCGTCTTCTGCAGGTCCGGCCGGTCCTTGAACACCGATTCGATGTACTTCTCACAGGCACGCTGGGCGGCGACGTTGTTCTTGGTGCCTTCGACCGTTGTCCCCCGCGCCTTCTCGTATGTCAGCGCCTGGGTGAGCCGCGTCCAGCGGCGGTACGTCGGCCGCAGCATCTTGGCCCGCTCCGCGGCTGTGAAGTCCCGGTCGCCCTTTGGGAGCACCCAGCCGGGCTGGCGCTGGAACACGTAAAGCTGCTCGACGATGGGAGCTATCGCCGGAACCAGCTGCGCGGAGGTGGAACCGGTCCCCACCACGGCCACCCTCTTGCCGGTCAGGTCGACACTGTGGTCCCAGCGAGACGAATGGAACTTCGGTCCCTGGAACTTGTCCAGGCCGGGCCAGTCGGGGTACTTCGGGTGGTTGAGAAGGCCCACCGCCGACACGATCACGTCGAAGTGCTGCCGGGCGCCGTCGGAGGTGACGACCTCGTAGGAGTGGGTCGCCTCGTCCCACACCGCCCGGGTGACCGCCGTGCGGAACCGGATGTGCGGCCGCAGCTGGTAGGTGTCCGCCACGCTCTCGATGTAGCGCTGCAGCTCGGGCTGCTTGACGTGGGTGCGGGAGAAGTCGTAGGGGTGGAAGCTGAAGGAGTAGAACGGGACGGCGGTATCCACCTCCGCGCCGGGATACACGTTGTCCCACCACGTGCCCCCGATCCCGTCGCTCTGCTCGAAGATCGTGAAGTCCTTGATTCCCAAGCGGCGCAGGCCTGCCCCCATGCAGATGCCCCCCGCTCCGGCTCCCACGATTGCCACCCGGGGCGTTGGCACCTCGGATACCTCGTCGGGAACCGTTCCTTCCTCGACGGAAAGAAACGCCACGCTACACTCCCCCTACTCGGAAGAAGCCTATTATAGTCGCTAGACACTCCATCTTGTCAAGGTCCCCCAGCTCGTCTGCGACCCGGCTCAAAACGGACCAACCGACCGCAGACAGCTACTAATTCCGATGGCTCGTCGGTCGCTGCTGGCCCGTCAGCCGTCGAAGACGACAACCCGCCGCCCTTCCTCGCCTCTGCCGAGCTCGTCGAAGAGATCGTTTATCTCGTCGAGCCCTCCTCTGCGGCCCACCATCTCGTCGAGCTTCAGGCGCCCCGCCATGTACATCTCGACGATGTGGGGGATGTCGAGGGCGAAGCGGTTCGAGCCCATCAGGCAGCCCTGCACGGTCCGTTCCTTGAAGCGGATGTCCGCCGATTTGAGGCCTTCGGAGGACCCTCCGATGATCGTGGCGACCCCCCTCGGTTTCAGGACCTCGATGCATTGTTGGGTGGCCGTCGGGGCTCCCGGCGCCACGTCGAAGCTGTAATCGGCGCCTCCGTCACCGCATATGGACACCACCCTCTCGACCACGTCTTCCTGGGACGCGTCGACCGTGTGCGTCGCACCGAACCGGCGGGCCACGTCCAGCTTGTGCGCGGATACGTCAACGGCAACGATGCGGCGGGCGCCCGCCAGCAACGCACCCTGGATGGCCGAGATGCCTACCCCGCCTATCCCGAACACGGCGACGGTGGACATGGGCTTGACAGCCGCCGTGTTTATGGCGGCCCCGACGCCGGTCATCACGGCACAGCCGATGAGCGCAGCCACGTCGAGCGGCATCTCCTCCGGGATCCTGGCCACCTGGCGTTCGTGCAGCAGCATCTTCTCCGCGAAGGCGTTGATCTGCGACACCGATCCCCCCAGGCGGTCGCCGTTCCAGGTCAGCTGTGGTGGGTCGTCGGGAGTCCGCAATGGCCTGCGCAGGCAAAGGGTGGGATGACCCAGCAGGCACTGCTCGCACTGGCCGCACCAGGCGTTGAAGCAGACCACGACGTGATCACCCGGCCGGACGGTACTGACCTCGTCCCCGACCTCCTCGACTATGCCGGAGGCCTCGTGGCCAAGGACGGCAGGGGTGACCATCGGAAGCGAACCGTCGACGTAGTGATAGTCCGAGTGGCAGACACCGCTGCCGATTGTGCGCACGACCACTTCGTGGGCCCGCGGCTGATCCATATCGATCGATTCGACCGTCATGGGCTTGAAGGCTCCATGGTAAATTGCAGCCCGCATTTCCAATCCCCCTTTTTGGTTTATAAATACTGCATCCTGGACGTGATATACGTCCCAGTTACCGCGATTCTCGGTCCGTTTTCACGGTCTTACCACCACCGACCTGACAGGGACCGGTATACTCGTGAAAGTGCCGTATACGAACATTCGTCCGCGCCGAAAGGCACGGTGCTAGGTGGCGACCCGACAGAAGGTCCGCCAGGAGCACCGCCTTCTGACAAAGCGGAGGATGCTCGGCGCTGCACTCGACGTATTTGCCGAGCGCGGGTACAGCGCTGCCACCGTGGAGGACATCGTCGCGGCAGCTGGCGTTGCCAGGGCCACCTTCTACCTCCATTTCAAGAACAAGATGGAGGTTGTCGAGTGCCTCACCGAGGACGTGCACCCGGGCGTCGTCGCGCTCTATAACGATCTCGACGAGCTGATCGCCGCCAACCCGGCACGTGTCCGGCAGGCTATCCGGGCGTGGATCTTGCGGGCGATGAGCTGGTTCGACGAGAACCGGACCGTGGTTCTCCTCTGGCAGGAGATATCGGTGTCCGAATCGGAGTTCCACATTTCGCCGGCGATCTCCGTGGCCGAGGGCATGCCCCGCTACCTCGCCCAGTGGCCGGAAGAGCTCCGCGAGGTGGCCCGCCTTCGGGTCGTCCTCCTCATCCAGCTGCTCACCCGGGCCTTCCTGCTCTCGCGGGTTCGCCATGCGTTGAGTGCGGATGACGAGACTCTCGTCGATGTCGTTGCCGACTTGTGGATCGCTGGCCTTCGCCCGCCGCCGTAAACGATTCAGGCACATCCCACGCATTTCGCCGGGTGGAACACGCCGAGCCACAGTCATGCGGGCTGGAATCGTGGGAGGGCGGGGCCCTCTCCTGTCGGCTCGAACACGACCTTCACCGACTGGCCGATGGATACCTGAGAAGGGTCGATGCCGACGATGTTGGTCATCATCCTCGGCCCTTCCTCGAGCTCGACGTAGGCGAGGACATAGGGAGCGGCCCTGTACGGGCCGTCTCCTTTGTAATTGATGGTGAAGCTGTACACGGTGCCCTGGCCCGACGCGTCGAACCACTCGGTTTCCATGCTCCCGCACTCGGGGCACATCGCCCGGGGATACCAGATGACCGACTGACAGGCGGTGCAGCGCTTGAGCACGAGCCGGCCCTCTGCTGTCGCGTCCCAGAACGGCTGCGTCTCCGGATTCACCGACGGCACCGGTGCCGGGAGTTGAGTGGTGTCGGCCATCAGTCCCTCCCCAGGATCACGGTCGCGCTTCCCATCCGGGTTCCGAGGCTTCCGCCGGTGCCCTGGGCGAGTGCGAGCTCGCAGTCCGGGACCTGGACGTTGGGGTTGGCTTCTTCGCGGAGCTGCCTTACCGCCTCGATCACCTTCGTCACCCCACCTCGGTTCGCCGGATGGTTGTTGCACAAGCCGCCTCCATCCGTGTTGAAAGGCAGGCGTCCTGCGGGTGCCACGAGGGCGCCGTCGGATACGAACGAGCCGCCTGCTCCCTTGTCGCAAAACCCCAGATCCTCGATGGCCTCGAGCACCGTGATGGTGAACGAATCGTAGATGGACACGTAATCGATGTCGTCGGGGCGTACGCCCGCCTCCTCGAAGGCACGGGGCCCGGACCAGACGGCGCCCGTGTAGGTCAGATCGATCCGTCCGTTGGCTCCATGTTTGGGGGCCTCACCATGACCGAGGATGTTGACGCTCCTGCGGCTCAGGTCCTTGGCCACCTCGGGAGCCACGACCACGAGCGCCCCCCCGCCGTCGGTGACCACGCAACAGTCGAGACGGTGCAACGGGTGGCTGATGATCGGCGATTCCAGCACCTCTTCGACCGTCACGGCCTTCGGCACGAATGCGTTCGGGTTGTGCTGCGCATGCAGCGATGCAGCGACCTTTATTTCGGCAAGCTGAGCGCTGGTGGTGCCGTACTCGTACATGTGGCGCTGTGCCGCCAGGGCGTACATCGCGACCGTATTCGCTCCGAACACACCCTCGAACGCCGCTTCAGGGGCGTCGGCCATCGACCCGGTCCATGGAACCGAGCGGGGGAGGCCGGCCAATGTGATCAACGCCACCCGGCACTTTCCCACTGCGATCGCAGACGCGGCGTGGCCCAGGTGGGCTATGGGTGAGGACCCCCCGATCTCCGTCGAGTCGACGTACGACAGGTTCTTGAGCCCGAGATACTCAGCCATCGAGATCGGGCCGAAGCCGGGGGCGTCTCCCGCGCAGAAATAGCCGTCGACGTCGTCCAGCCGGAGACCCGCGTCCGCGAGCGCACCGAGTGCCACCTCGCCATGCACCTGTGCGATGGACTTGCCCGGAATGACTCTCTCGGGATGCTCATAAGCCCCGACGATCCTTGCCCGGTTCCTGATAGTCACTCGCTATTCCCCTGCCTTCGGCCGGCGTGATCGCCTTTCGGTCCTATTCCCATACCTCGACGCTCGCATTTCCGAGTGTGGTCCGCGTACCGTCGGCGGATTCGCCCCACACGTCGAGTCCGATCAGCGCCGAGCCCTCACCCTTGTGCTCTACCGACGTGATGGTGCCGTTCAGCCGGTAGTCGCTTGCCGGAACGTCGGTTCCCCGGTACGACGCCTCGAGCGTCCGGACCATGCTGTTGGGGCCCGCCCAGGAGCTGACCAGTTGCCCTAGCCACGCGACCTTCAGCAGACCGTGCACGATGACGCCCTCCAGCCCGGCTTTCTGGGCGAACGCCGTGTCATAGTGGATTTCGTAGAAGTCCCCCGAGGCCCCTGCGTACATGACCAGCTGGCGTGTGGTGGGGTGCTTCACCACCACCGGCAACGTCTGGCCTACCTGGAGCTCCTTGATGCTGGGGCCGGCGGCGACATCCGGAATGGTCATCAAGACATCACCTCTGTATCCCAGTGAGCCGGCAGGTGGCCACGACGTCACCTGCCTGGTTCGTATAACGGATCTCTCTCTCTGTTATCAGCATTCCCCCGCTTCGCCCTGCGACAGCCCGCACCTCGGCGAGGCGCGCTTGCGCAGCGATCACGTCACCCGGGCGGACCGGCCGGAAACATTCGAATTTGTTCCCACCGTTGAGGCCCATCGTGCCGAACTCCACCGGAGGTAGCGGCAAGGGGGCCAGCAGCGTGCACAGGAACGTAGGGGGGGCGACTACGCCACCCCATTTCGTCTGGCGGGCGTATTCCTCGTCGAAGTACAGGGGGTTGGGATCGCCGATCGCCTCGGCGAAACGCCGGATGGCGCCTGCCTCCACCGTCATGGTGACCACAGGCCCGGTCATTCCGACGTGCTGGCGAATGGAAGCGGCCGCTTCCTCCAAGGATGACACGAGGCGGTCAGCCGGCCGGTGTGGCGGCGCTCGTGTCGAGCCCGATCCCGATCGCGGGCACGGCGTTCACCTCGGCTGCAGGGCGGAACACCGCCTCGATCATGTGGAAAGCGGTCTTCAGGTCCCACGGCCCCGGCGACACGATTTCGCGGATCACCTGGGGCACGTTGAACAGGCCGATCTGGTAGCCGACGGCCAGCAGGATTTGACCGTTGCACCAATCGGAACGCTCGCTTGCCAGATAGGCGACCGAGGGAGCAACGTTGTCGGGGGACATCTCGTCGTCGCTGCGCAGCCGCTTCCGATCCGTGGGAACGGTGTTGGTCATGCGGGTGGTGGCCGCCGGGCTTATGGCGTTGGACGTGACACCGTAGCGCTGCAGTGCGTTGGCGCAGGAGTAGGTGAGACCGACTATTCCCATCTTGGCGGCCGCGTAGTTCGGCTGGCCGGGGGCGCCGTGCAACCCCGAGCCGGAAGTGAAGTTGATGATGCGGAAGTGCCCTTCCGGGTTGCGCAACTCCCGCCAGTAGGCCGACGCGTGACGGGTCGTGTTGAACGTACCCCGCAGGTGGACCCGGATGACTGCATCCCAGTCCTCGGGAGACATGTTGAAGACCATCCGGTCGCGCAGGATCCCCGCGACATTCACCAGCACGTCGAGCCGACCGTAGCTGTCGATCGCCTGCCGTATCAGTTCCTCGGCCGCGTCGAAGTCCGACACGTCGTTCATGTTGGCGACCGCGTCTCCCCCGTCGGCCCGGATCTCGTCAACCAGCGCCGAAGCGGCCGACTTGTCCTCACCTGTGCCGTCGACTGACGAACCGAGGTCGTTGACGACCACCAGGGCACCCTCGCTCGCCAGAAGCCTGGCGACGCTGGCCCCGATGCCTCGTCCTGCACCGGTCACGATCGCAACCCGGCCATCGAGCAATTTGTCCATCTATTCGCTCCTCCCCCTTACAAGACGACGTGATTATCGTCTAGTCAGTGCGTCCTGTCAAGCTGTGGCGCGGTTGCGCCACTGGATGCGGACGTCAAGCGGCATGGGCCACCTGTTCGCTCTTCTTCACGTTTCCAACGATGGCCTGACACGCGACGGGCCGTAGAGCGCGCATGAGCAACCAGTACACGCTCATTCCTTCACCCCAGCCGATCACCTCACGGCCGGACTCCGAGAAGGCGTAGTTGTGGACGTGGTACTGCGTCGTGACCTTTCGCGACAGACGCTTGTCGAGAATGGAGTTGAAGCGATCAGTGACGTCCTTACGGACCTCGAGCGCAGGGATCGACTTCTTCGCCATGCGGGCAAGGTTCCCGAGTACGAACTCCGCCTGGCGCTCGTGAAGGAACATGATCGGGGCCCCGTTGGTATTCGGGCCGTAGAGCATGTAGAAGTTCGGGAAGTTGGGCACCATCATCCCCAGCAGGGCATGGGGGTTGCCGCTCCAGTACTCCCTCAAGGTGCGCCCGTCGCGGCCCACGACGTCCAGGGTCGCGAGGAACTCAGGAGCGGTGAATCCCGTGCACATCACCAGGACATCCACCTGGCGCTCGGTGCCGGTGTCGTCCACGAGGCCCGTCGGCGTCACCCGGGTCACAGCGTGGGGGATCAACTCGACATTGTCCCTGAGGAGGGCCGGGTAGTAGTTGCTGTCCTGCACCGGCCGCTTGCCGCCGAAGGGGTACTGCGGCGTGACCGCCTTTGCCAGATCGGGGCGGTCGGCGAAGACTGTGTCGATGTACTTGAGGCAGGCCTCCGTGGCCCGGACGTTGCCCGGGGTGCCTTCAACGCCGGCAGAGCGCAGCCTCTTCTCGTAGTCGAGGTACTGCCTCCACCAGGTCAGCCATCTGAGCCTCGGGTCCAGCAGTCTCGCCCGCTCCGTTGCGTCGTATATCCGCTCACCCTTCGGGACGACCCAACCGGGCTGGCGCTGGTACACGTACAACTGCTTCACATCCGGGGCGATCGCTGGAACTATCTGCGCGGCGGTGGACCCGGTACCGACTACAGCAACCACCTTGTCGGTGATGTCACAGTCATAGTTCCATCGGGCCGAGTGGAACTTGACGCCGGAGAACTCGGAAAGCCCTGGCCAATCCGGGTATCTCGGATTGTTCAACAAGCCGACGCAACTGACAACCACGTCGTACTTCTCCGAGCTCCCGTCCTCGGCAGAAACGAGGTACGAGCATTCGTCCGGATCCCACTCGACCCGTTTGACCCGGCAGTTGAGCCGCAGGTTGTCCCGCAGGTGGAACTTGTCGGCTGTGTTCTCCAAATAGGCAAGGAGCTCAGCCTGCTTTACGTGGGTCCGGGAGAAGTCGAATATGTTGAAGGAAAAGGCGTAAAACGGCTGCGGGGTGTCGACCTCCGCACCGGGATAGACGTTGTCCCACCAGGTGCCGCCGACGCCGCTCGACTGTTCATAGATCGTGAAGCGTTCGACACCGGCTTTTCGAAGCCCGACCCCCATGCAGATGCCACCTGCTCCTGCTCCGATAACGGCAACAGAGATCTTTTCCATTCCACTGCATCGTGGAATACGCATGTCCCCACTCCTTGCTATGGGTCCCCTCTATGTCGGCACGACGGCAGAGTGGAGTGGCGCCCTGGCTCTACAGGCTCCAACACCGCCGTATACAGGGCTCTCCTATCGAATGCAACACTCAGTGCACTACCGAAGTTCACCCGATCCACTAGCTACCTATTATACTTACTAGACACACCATCTTGTCAACGACGTAGACCTGTCCATCGACCCCGGCTACGTGGCAACCGGGAGCGGTTGTTTCTCCTCATTCACCCAGATAGCGGGCGAACAGCGTGTCCGCCTGCACCTCTCGCGCCGGCGCCGAGTGGACGACAGTTCCGCGATTGATCAGGTAGACGTAGTCGGCGAACTCCACGGCCCGCGTCACGTACTGCTCGACCAGGATCAACGCCACGCCGGATTCGACGATCTGCTTCAAGGCTTCGTAGATCCTGTCAACCATTGCGGGCGACAGACCGAGCGACGCCTCGTCCACCGCCACCACGCGCGGATTGCTCACGATCGCCCGCACCAGGGCAAGCATTTGCTGCTCGCCGCCGCTCAGGCTCCCCGCTATCTGTCCCAGGCGCGAACCGAGGACGGGGAACATCTCAGCGGTGCGCTCGATCGACTTCGATTCTTCGCCCTTCGGAGACACGAGAACGATGTTGTCCCTGACGCTCAGGGACGGGAAGATCCCGCGGCCTTCGGGGATGTGGAAGAAACCCTTCCGCGCGATCGCATGCGCCGGCCTCCGGGTGACGTCCTCTCCGTCGAGGAGTATCTCGCCGGCTCTCGCCCTCACGAGCCCGGTTGCGACCCGGAGCAGGGTTGTCTTCCCCGCCCCGTTCGGGCCGAGCACTGCTACGACGCTGGACGGTGCGACCGTAAGGCTCACACCTCGCAGCACCGGCACAGCGCCGTAGCCGGCGTGCACATCGCGCAGCTCCACTACATTCCCCCCGCCGGGGGAACCGGGCTTCGCGTTCTCGGTCACCGGACTTGTCATATCCGCTCCACCGTCTTGTCCTCCTCGACCTCCAGCACGCCACCCTTGTCGGTGGAACCGAGGTATGCCGATCTGACAAGGTCGCTCTGCAGCATCTCATCGGCACTGCCTTCGAATATGAGCTGCCCGAAGTCGAGGACGTAGATGTGCTGGCAAACTCGGCGCACCAGTGCCATGTCGTGCTCGACCAGGAGGATGCTGTTGCCCCTGCGCCGCACCACTTCCTTGAGCAGATCGCCGAACTGGAAAGTCTCGTCCTCGTCGAGGCCGGCGGAGGGCTCGTCCAGCAGGATCGTGTGGAACGACCCGGCGAGGAGCCGCGCGAATTCCACCTGGCGGCGCTGACCGGTTGTCAGCAAGCCCGCCTGCGCGTCGGCGAGGTTCTCGACTCCCACGAGTGCAAGCGCCTCGTCGACCGCCCGCTTCACTTGGGCACCCTCACCACGGCTCATCCTCAACTGCAGCCTGGGATTGCTGCCCGCCAGCGCGGCTTCCCGGCCGATCGACACGTTCTCGCGGACGGTCAGCGAGTCGAACAGCTCCGTGCGCTGGAAGGTACGGCCGAGACCAAGCTGAGCCCGGCGCGCACGGGACATTCCGGTGATGTCCCGGCCGTCGAGCAGGACCTGGCCGCCGGTAGGCCTGATCAGGCCGGAGGCCGCGTTGAACAGGGTGGTCTTACCCGCGCCGTTCGGCCCGACCAGGCCGGTTATGACGCCGGGTCTGGCCTCGAGCGACACGTCTACCAGCGCGCGGACTCCTCCGAAGGAGACGCTCAGGCTCCTGACCTCTATGCCCGTGTGCGCCCCGCCGGAGCCGGAGGCATCCTGCTCTCCTGCCCCAGCCGGAGCCATCTGTCGATCTGCCGGGCCGGCGGGAGACGCACCTGGCTGGTGCCCGGACCGCCCCGCTGCCACGGCGACCCCGTTGCCGGCGCCGGCCAAGGCCACGGCGGGCAGCGGGCCGCCTGCGGGAACGGTTCGCTTCCCGCCAAGCAGTGCCTCCAGCTGGTCGAAGGCCCGTCGCACCGCCAACGGGATCTCCAGTGCCTTTCCTCCCTGGACGGCGTAGGCGATCGCGAACACCCCGAACAGGATGAACAGGTAGTCGGAGATGTTGTGGAAGGTGAGGTAGTTCGGGATCAGCACCTGGCTGGCGGCGGCCATGAGGGCGTACCACGGCGTACCCCCGACCACGATCAGGATCAGGACGGCGAGCACGAGGGACTGGAACCAGTCGAACTCCGGGCCCACCGAATAACCGTACAGGGACCCCGTGAGACCGCCTGCAGCACCGGCGATTGCCGCCGACACGCAGAACACGACCGTACGAACCACGTTCACGTCGGTTCCGTGCACTTCCAGTGCCGTCGGCGAGTCGCGCAGCGCGGCCAGGAGACGGCCCATGCGTCCGCGCTCGATGGCGATGACGAGAACGGTCAGCAGCGCTGTCGCAACGACGACCACGTAGTAGAAGCCCCTGCCGGTGCTCAGGTCCAGGCCCCCGATGCTGACGTGCGGTCCTGGGGTGGGAATCCCGCCTACTGACGGGCCGAACATTGCGTGGGTCGTGAAGAAGAGGTTCTCGACCAGGATCGCTAGCCCGAGCGTGGCCACGGCCAGGAACACGCCGCGGAGTCGGATGGCGGGAATGGCGACGAGGGCGCCCACCGGCACGGCCACGAGAGATGCCAGTACGAGCGCGAGAAGCCAGGGGATGTGCCAGTCCGTCAGGAAGTGCCCGAATGCCGCCGCTCCGATCGCTGCGAACGTCATCTGGCACAACGAGATCTGGCCGGAGGTGCGTAGCAGCAGGCCGAGGGAAATGAAGAGGATCGTGGTGATGAGGAGATTGCCCCAGACGTGAAGATCCCAACCCACCGCCGGGGGCACCACGGCCAGGAGCACCAGGGCGACCACACTGACAGCGACCCGCGAACGGACAGGCGCATGCCACGATCGCTGGACAGGAAGCGCCAAGCGGGCCCTGCGGTCCACGAGCTTCCGGGCAGGGGTGAAGATCAGAACCAGGAACAGCAGGATGAACGGGATGCCGCTGGCCAGCCCCGACAGCCAGGAAACGCTCACCGTGTATTTGGTCGCCAGCGAGGCCAGCACCCCGATCAGCAGGCCACCGGCGAAGGTGAGCGGAAGGCTCGAGAAGTAGCCGATGGCGGCGGCTCCGAAAGCCTGGACCACGAGAAGGGTTATGACCGTCGCGTCCAGGCCCAGCGACGGTGCTATCAGCAGCCCTGCCAAAGTGGCGAAGACCGTTCCGATTATCCACGCCAGGCGGCGGATCCGTCCCGGATTCTCGCCCGTCAGGGCAACCAGATCGGCGTCGTCGACGATGCCCCGCATGGCTATGCCGAGCCGCACGTAGCGGAAGAGGTAGTACAGGCTCGCAGAAGCGATCACCGCGATCCCGAACACGATGATCTGCGCGTAGGTGAGGAAAACCCCGGCGACCTTGACCGTCGTGACGGGCAGGAACTGTTGGAATACCAGAAACTGCGATCCGTACCAGATTGCGCCGACGCCAAAGACGACGAGCATGAGACCGACGGTGGCGACGACCTTGACCGCTGTCGGCTGGCGGTCGATCAGGCGGGCCAAGAGCTCCAGAACAAGGCCCTCGACCGGAGAGAGGACAAACAGGCATATGAGGGCCGCGAGGGGCCACGCCATCCCGTGCGTCGTGTGCAGCCAGTAGAAGACGAACACCCCCACCGCTGCCACAGAGCCGTAGGCGAAGTTGAATATCCCCGACGTCTTGTAGGTGAGGACCAGGCCCGTGCCCGCTAGCCCGTAGACGGAGCCGCTGACCAGGCCTATGACTATGAAGGGCAGGAGGTCGTGCATCGGAATCTCTCTTCGGTCACCTTGGAGAGTGCTAATCCAAGGCTGGAGGTTGGTCGAGCGTGTACGGTGCCGAGCCGCCGCGAGGCGGCGGCTCGGCCACTCGTACAAAGGTGAAGCGTCACGGCGTCCCGGCCGGCGCCCGCAGAAGGTGGTCGATCCGCGGGGCCGACTTGGAACGGGTCATCACATTCCCGGAGGGATGATGTTCGCCGGTGCCTGAGCGCACTCGGGCGTCAAGCCGTACGGGGTGGTGAACTTGCCGTTCTGGATCCTGACCCAGAACCAGCACTGACTCTCGTGCGGCTGGTTGGGCTCGAAGGTCAGGGTCGGCGTCATCCCATCCACGTTCGTCGTGTGCAGCTTGTACATGCCGGCAATCAGGGCTGGGCCGCCGAGGGGGGCTGTCGTACCCACGCCACCGGCCTCGGCGCCCTCCTTGATCAGCATGCCCGAAGTCCACGCCAGGACGGCCTCTTCATCGAGGTTGGGAGACGACTCGATGCTGGGCTCGTACTTGTTCCAGGCATCGTGCATCGTCTTGCTCGCCGGCGTGCTGGTCACGAAGAACGGGATGTTGTCCTCGGTGGCGACCATGCCCTCGAATCCCGGGGCTTTGGCGAACGACTGCGAGAAGGCGCCGTCGTCAGATATCTGGATCGGGTTGTAACCCTGCTGGATGCAGTTCGCGGCGACGGCCAGCACCGGAGCAGGTGCATCCGCGATGTACATCACGTCGGCACCGGCCGCCTTCGCCGCCAGGCACTGAGCGGTGTAGTTGGGAGAAGACGCGTTGATCGCTGCCGTGTAGACCACCTGGACACCCTGCGCCTGCGCTGTCTGCTTCAGCGGCGCCACCTCCTGCGCGCATACCGGCTGCTCTGCGCAGTACAAGAAGGCCATCTTCGTCTTGCCGACCTTCTTCGCGGACGCCACCAGCTCGAAGTCGAAATAGAACTCCGAGGTGGCTGGCGAGAAGTTGTTGTGGCTGATAGTCATCGCAGGGCTGTTGAAGCCGGTCGCGTACACAGGGATGTTCTGGCTCTCGATGTAGCTCGTCCACGACGCGTCGTCTCCGCCATCGTTGTCGATGATCGCGATGACGCCATCGCTCACCAGCTTCTGCACGTCGGTCAAAGCGACACCGGGGTTCGAGGGCTCGAGCTGGACGTCGAGCTGGACCGGGTGCCCGTTGATGCCGCCATTGGCGTTCATGTAGTTGGCCCATGCCTGTGCCGAGGGTTGGACCCCGGTGACGGCGGATTGCTGAGCGCCGCTCTGCTGCGCGATGAATCCGACCTTGAACGGCGTTCCGGTCGGCTTGTTGCCTCCCGAGGCGCTGGTCGTCGAGCTCGTGCCCGTCTTGGTGGACGACGAGCAGGCCGACAGCGTGAGGCCGGTCAGGGCCACGACGCCCACTACAGCGGCCAGTTGCATTGGCCTGTGACGTTTCTTCATCCTTTTCTCCCCCATCTGCCTTTCCTTCATCTAATTAATTGACGACAACTAACTGGTGCTTCTCTCTCGGACGTACAACCGCCGACGGCGGGCTTGCATGCTGCCCCGTGCCTCGCTAGTCCTCTCGCGAGACACGAAGAAAAGTCACGTATCCCCCCTCCCAAGAACTCCGCTTGTGGAAAGCCGAGACGATAGCCTGTCGTCAGTTCGGCGTGCGGAAGCCTCTTGCGGCAGCGGCCTCGGCAGGCAAGCTGTCATCACGTCAGGAACCCTTCGACGGCGTCAAGAAACGCGGCTTCCTGCTCGATCATCGGGTAGTGGCCGGCTTCGTCTATCACGGCGAGTCTCGCATCGCTGATGAGCTTGGCCATTTCCTCGGCGTGGGCAAGGGGGACGAGGCCGTCGCTCCTGCCGTGGACCACAAGCGTCGGCGCGGTCACGAAGGCCAGCCGCCGTCTCAGACCCCGGTCCGGCAACGGCCAGAGGAGCCTCGTTGCGGCCGCCAGGTTGCGGGAGTCGTAGAGGGGCTGCGCCAGCGGATCGTCCGGGTCCGGCCGGAAACTGGACGTCTTCGGCTTCCCGGCGTACTCCGGATCGTGCCACACGGCACGCCGGACCTGGCTGGCCGCGCCGAACGGATCCACGCCGGCGGCATCGTCCGCCCAGAGACCGAAGGCATCGACGAGAACGAGCCGGTGGACGAACCGAGGATCGGCCGCCGCGAACTCCGCGGCCACCATCCCACCGAGGGAGTGCCCGACGACGTCGGCGGTCGGGACGCCCAGGGCTTCCACGAGCGACCTGTAGAACAGCACCACATCGTGGATGTCGTTCAACTGCTCGGCCCCAGTGGAGTAGCCGTAACCCGGATGTTCGGGTGCGAGCACCCGGTGGTCCTGAGCCAGGTGCTTGAGGAACGACGCGTCTCCGGGGTGGCGTTCGAAACCGTGGAGGTACAGGAGCGGCTGTCCCTCGCCGGCGGCCCACACGGGGACCTCGAACTTCCAGCCGTTGCTGATGTCGAGGGAGACCGTTTCCCACGACCCTTCGATGCTTGCCAGCTGGCTCTCAGTGGACGTCATACGCCTCTCCTGCCTTCTCAGTTCGACGCCACTGCGAGGGCGTCCAGATATATCTGCCGCCGGAGCTCGTACGGCTGACCGTAGAGCCTCGAGGAGGAGACCCACTTCTTCAGATAGAAATGAGCGGGGTTCTCCCAGGTGAAGCCGATTCCTCCGTGCAACTGGATGCATTCTTTGGCCGCAAGCCGGAACGCGTCGCTCGCCGACGCCTTGGCCATACGGGCGAGCATCAGGTAGTCGGGATCGTCGGGCGCAGCACCCGCGACCTTGGCAGCTCGTTCGGCGGCGCGGTAGGTGAGAGCACGTGACGATTCCAGAGCCACGAGCACATCGGCGATGCGGTGCTTCACCGCCTGGAAGGTGGCGATCGGCTGACCGAACTGCTTCCGCGAGATCGTGTAGTCGACGGTGCGGTCGAGGCACGCGCGCGCGCCCCCAACCATCTCGGCCGCGAGGACGATCGAAGCCAGGGCGATCGTCCCGGTGTACGCGCCTACGGGCACGGGAACGAACTCACACGCCTGGCCGGAAAGCGCGACGTTGCTGAGCGGGCGGAACACGTCAGGCGACGCGACGGGCGAGATTTCTGTCCCGCTCTGATCAACGTCGCGGCGCACCACAGCGAACCCTGTTTCACCGCTCCTGCTCGCCGGGACGAGCAAGACCGCCGCTTCGTCTGCTTCTGGTACTAAGGAGAACTCCCCGCTCACCGTGGACCCCTCGACGACGCCGCCGCTGATCTCGTCGATGTTCCAGCGGGCTCCGGTCCCCGGCCAGAGCAGAGCGCTCTTCGTGCCCTTCCCGGTGAGCTCGAGCAGGACGTCTTCTGCGACCTGCCCGCCGGCAAGTGACAGAAGGTAGTTCGTCATCGAAGAGCCGAGCAGATTGGAAGGAATCAGCGCCGCACCGAGCTCCTCGGCCGCGATGACCGCTTCGACGCAGCCACCACCGAGCCCGCCGTGCTCTTCGCGAACCATTATCCCGTTGAGGGCCATGCTGTCCTGGAGTATCGAGAACGCGTGGAGGCCGGGTTCCTTGTTGCCGTCCGCGTACTCCCGCATCTGCTGGTCGCCCCAGTTCCGTTCGAGGAGGCGCCGGAGCTGGCTTCGAAGCTGCTCTCGTTCCTCTGAGTCGACCGGCGTGTCGCCGACCTGGGTGTCTGTCACGCTATACCTTCCTTCGAGCGGCCTCGATGCCCGGCCTCTGCTGCCAACTCGGCTTTCATCCAACTGTCGTCCTCGCCCAAAAGTGGGGGACGGCGATAACCGCTGCGCTCCGCTCCGGCCACCTTCCACGGCAAACCGAAGAACGTCGCCGTTCCCAGTTCCGGATGGGGTACACGAACCAGGAAGCCCCGTGACCGGAGTTGCTCGTCCTCGAGCAGCGCCGCCGACCCCTTGGCCAGGACGGCGGGGATGCCCGCCTTCTCCGCCCTTGCGAGGACCTCCGCCGTGTCGGGTCCGTCCGGCGACATCTCCCATATCTCCGCACCCGCGGCCCTCGCCCGCCGCACCGAGTCCTCATCGACTCCGAGAGCGCCGAGGAGCCCGGAGCGGTTCGCCGGCGGCCGGTTCACGAGAGCCACGTGGCCTCTGTCGCCGCACCTGACGAGCAGGTCGGCGACATCGCCTGATTCATCCACGGGCGATGCGGGCACCGTGGGGCAGCCAACCAGCTTGCTGGTGATCACCTCAGCCATCGACAGATCGAACACTCGGGCCGGGGTCCCCCCGAGCCACCAGGCACTGAGCAGGGTGGCGGCCCATACCGCGGCGCAGTAATCGGCAAAAGACGTGCGGATCGCCGCGTCGGGTGAGGACAGCTCGATGACCGCTCCCGCCAGCCCCGCGAAGGCGTGCACATTCGGTGCGTAGGCCTTGTAGTCGGCACAGGGGCCCGTACGCCCGAAACCGGATATGGAGAGGAACGACTTTCCCTGCCCGGCCATCTCCTCCGGTCCTGGCACACCGGTGCGATCCACCCTGCGCTGGCCGACATTCTCCAGCACGGCGTCCGCCCAGTCGCCGATGTGGCGGCCGTAATCCTTGTCCTTCCCGATCCCCTCGGTGATGCTTCTCTTGCAGTAGTTGGCGAACAGGTAGTAAGCGGCACGTTCCTGGCCTGCCTGCCCGAACTGGAAGGGCCCGTTGCGCCGGTAGATGTCGAGGCGCTCCTCGTCCTCGAGACGGACGACGGTGGCCCCTACCGCCCCGAGTATCGCCCCGGCCAGCGGTCCGGCGAGCACGTTCGTCAGTTCCGCGACACGCAGGTCGCGCAGGCTTCGCCTCCCCTCGTGCGAGCGCGGGGCTCCGCCCGTGTCTACGAGCGCTGGAAGCGGTTCGGTTTGCAGAGTGCTGTCGGAGTCGGGGAGAAGGAACTGGCGGGACCGGAACTGCTCCGTGTCCGCGGCCTCGGCCAGGGTGCGGATTGCCACGGCGGCGACGCCCTTTTCCTGCATCAGCCGCTCGCAGAGGAACTTCGATCGGCTGGCGGTCCACTCCTCCACCGCTCCGTTTATCTCGTCCGCAGCCTCGACCCTGTCGGCGACCCTCGGGTACTGCTGTGGCCACTCGGGGCGCTCCATGGCCGCCGAGACCCGCTCCCACTGATGGTCGTCGATCACGATCACGCCGATCTGGCCGTCCGCGCAGGTGAACACGCCTGAAGGGGCGGAATAGCGGGAGGCGCCGGCGATCCCCCCGCATTCGTACACTAGGTGGGCGCACTCCTGCTGCACGGAGCAGAAGGCCACCGCCTCCTGTACCGAGAGATCGAGATGAAGCGGACCCGAGCCGTCCGCCAAGAGGGAGACGCCCTGCAAAGCGGCGAGGGCTGCGGCCTGACCTGCCACCTTGAGCGACTGGTTGCCGGGCATCGGGTACATGCGGCCGTCCGCATCCGCCACCGCGTTCAACACGCCGCCTGCGGCCGCGCACATGAGGTCCGACCCGGGCTTACCACCGAGCGGCCCCTCGAGCCCGAAGGCCGAGATGGTGATCCACACGCCGTTGCGGCGCCGCGACACTTCCTCGAGGTACGACCACTCGCACCCGTCGCTCACCAGATCACAGACGACGACGGGCCTGTCACCGAGAGTGCTGACTCCGACCTTCGTTATGGGTTCGGCGAGGCGCTGGACGGAACCACCAAGGGTCTCCAGAATCTGCGCGGTCATTTCCGCCGCCTGACCCTCGCCGACCACAACGAATGGCCCGATGCCGCCGAGCAGGTCCGCAGACCTCGAAGCGGTCATGTGCGAGCTAGCCCGAAGCGGCGGGTTCCGATGATCTCCCTCTGGATCTCGTTGCTGCCTCCCGCGATTCGGAACAGCAGCGAGTAGAGGAACTCCTGCCAGAAGTCCCAAATACCGGTCTCGGGGGTAAACCCGGTCACCTCCAGGCCGAGGACCTCGGTCGCGATCTCTGTGAGTTCCACGCCGAGCTCGGATCCGAAGATCTTCAGGACCGACGGCATGTGCGGCGGGAATTCACCCTCGTTACCGCTGCGGACACGGGCGACGTCGTAGGCCATCGACCGGGCACTTTCCACCTTCTCTATGAGCTGCCCGATCTGGACCTCGGTTACCGGGTCGACGCCTCCCCGAGCAGCTACGACATCCAGCATGTCGTCGAGGGCCCGCCTGTACCGGGCGGCGGTCCCTACGCCGGCGCGCTCGTGCTCGAGCAGGGCGCGCGACGCCCGCCAGCCTTCGTGTTCCGGGCCGACCAGGTTGCTCACCGGTACGCGCGCGTCGAAGAAGTACTCCTGGCAGAAGGTGACCGCACCCGTTAGAGAGCGTATCGGGTGGATTTCCACGCCGGGGGTGTCGTGCAGGTCGACGAGCAAGAGGCTGAGTCCCCTGCTTCCCTTCGACTCCAGATCCGTGCGGCAGAGGAGGATCATCCAGTCGGCTCGCACGGCATGGCCGGTCCATATCTTGGAACCGTTCACTATGTAATAGTCACCGTCGCGCCGTGCGGTGGTCCTGAGCGACGTGAGATCCGAACCCGCGTCCGGCTCCGAGTACCCCTGGCACCACAGACGCTCCATGTGGGCGATCTTGACCAGATGCTCCTTCTTCTGCTCCTCGGTCCCGAACCGCAGAAGTATCGGCGCGAGCATGTCGAGCCCGTTCGCGTTGGCGATCGGCACGCGCCTATAGGCCAGCTCCTCGCGAATGAGCATCTGGTCGACCGCTGTGAGTCCCCGCCCCCCGTACTCCTTGGGCCAGTGCGGCACGAGCCAGCCGTCTCGTGCCAGCTGACCGTTGAACTGG
>Ga0307372_10003111_pt1 | contig 26879 bp, 25 predicted proteins | sample OX1MG_FD_202533 | JGI IMG/M metagenome (GOLD analysis project Ga0307372, IMG submission 202533) | Soil microbial communities from Risofladan, Vaasa, Finland - OX-1 | ecosystem: Environmental > Terrestrial > Soil > Coastal area > Acid sulfate soil | place: Finland: Risofladan, Vaasa | collected... | reverse complement strand
GTGGCGGCAACTTTGGCTTGACTGGGTCTTCGGTCACCGGGCCCGCCGCTCCTGCCTTGCGAAACAGGAAAATGTGTACCGCTATGAACGAAAAGATGAGGCCTGGAATAATGAGAACGTGAAGCAGGTAAAAGCGGGAAAGCGTCAGGGCTCCCATCATTGCGCCGCCCCGCATCAGCATTCTCAAGTAATTTCCTATGATAGGCACTTCTCCGACAATGTTCGTGCCGACCGCACCGGCTGAATATGCACTCTGATCCCACGACAACAGGTATCCGGTGAACGTCATCCCCAGGACGAGAAGAGCAAGCGTGCAGCCGGCAATCCACAGAAGCTCGCGTTTACCTTTGTAGGACCCATAGAGGATCGTCTGCAAAAAATGCAGGAGCAGAACGATGAGCATGGCGGTGGAACCGTAGGAATGTAGGCTTCGCAGAAAGGATCCCGCCGCCACTTCCTTGACGATATAGGCCACGCTGGCATGTGCTGCCAAAGGAGAAGGGACGTAGTACAACGCCAGGCATATGCCCGTGACAATTTGCGAAAGGAAAATAAAGAGAAGCGCTGATCCGAATACATATGCGAAGCGCGCGCCTCCCGGGATTGGTTCGTCCAGGGACTGGCGAAGAATCTGGTCCACTCCCGTGCGCTGGTCGATCCATTTCCACAGACGCCCAAGCAGACCTGGCCTGCTTCCATTTTTTTCTGAGTTCGGATCCGGCATAGACGATGTTCCTTCGTTACTCAACTGATGACCTCTTTGTGAGGCACGTCGGGACGGAAATATTGGTACTTCACCATGAGCTTGCCGCCGGACACTTTAGTCTCCAGAGAATCGAGCGATCGGCGCGGCGGCCCCGAGAGATGGGTGCCGTCCGCAGAGAAGGTGCCGCCATGGCAGGGACACACAAATTCGTTTCGGTCTGGGTCCCAGGGAACAGTACAGCCGAGATGTGTACATATGGCGGACAATACCTTGATCTTGCCGTCTGACTTGACGACATAGACCACCGGTTGACTGGCCGTCTCTCGCCAACCGTCCCGTTGCTTGAGCTCGAGGGTGTGGCGCAGGGGCGTTTTCAGATTGGAAAAACTTGCAACCGAGCCGACTTCCGTCATATCAGAATTGTTGGCATTGGCGGTCAACGGATAAAAGATGTAGCGCAGGACCGGAATCGCTAATACGGCGGCAACAAATGCGGACGCCAACGCAAGCAGTGCGCCAAGAAAAGATCGTCGGGAGCCTTCCCCCGGAACCGGCTGATGATCGTGTTCGTCTGATTCCATTGAAATCCTCCATCGAGATCGGGCCACCCTTAAAAATTCAGCCACAGAGCGATATAAATTGAGTTGTTCGCTGAGGCATCACGGCCGGATCCGTCATAATTGTGGCTCGCGCCGTTGAATTTCGTGTAGGCGGTATACGCGGCTGAGAGCTCGACGTTTTGTACTGGCCAGAACCCAGCTTGACCAATAAACGCGCTGCTATTGGGGCTACCCGATAGACTGCCGGTTACAGGGGCTGGCGCATACAAAATTGGATCGGCACTGCCAGTCGTGGAAAACCCCGCGAACGTGAACGTGTAACGTCTCCGAAGGTGATACGTAGCATCCGCCCGAAACGTGTTCAGGTGATGCGAAGGTTCGGCTGCGCCACCGGCCGCAAACGTGCCGTTGAGATCAGACTTTTCATGGATATACGTCGTGTGGAAGCTCAGTAGATTCACGCCAAATGGCCGGTCGTACTGAAGATCAACTGCGGGATCCAGATACGTATCGGTTGGGGCCACAACTCCACTGGGAAACGAGCTCACGTAAATGCCATAGGTTCCAACTTCCAGATAGTTCAGTCCCCAAGATTGCTGCCATGCCAATCGCCAATAAGGTGCAACCCCATGAATGTTGATTGCAAAACCCGTGCCCGTCAGGGGCTGCGCCCCCCCGGCATGCTCTGAGCGATAGACGGTGACATCTGCATACAAATGGTCATTCCACATGGTGTATGCGCCCACGCCCGCAACATCCTGCGCGAGCCCACCGTCGATAAGTGGCTGAGCGCCTGGTGTGGGAGCGCTCCCGGAGGATATCCACGGATAGCCCCAGGCCGGTGTACTGTTCCAGACATCCTCAACCGTCGGGTTGTTGTTCAGCGTAAGCCCGTATAGCAAGTCCTTCGAGCCCAAAGTAGTGTGCTTGGCATAACGGATGTCCGTATTATCCAGCGTGAAATGATCTGACTGATGGTCATAGGTTCCCTGGACCATCCCCCCAAGGTGGGGCGAAATCTCACCTGCCAGGAAGAGACTAAGCTGCTGAGGAAACCCGGCATTGCTGTCCTGTGTGCCGGGAACGGCTTTATCCGTGGCAGTGTCGCCGAGAAGAAGCATGGCCGATATCGGAAAGTACCGGTCGATTTTCAAGTCCTTATCGTCGATGGTGGTGTCCGCCTTTTTGTCCGTTAGCGTGTAGCCCTCAAGCTTAAATTTGCGCCCGAACGCGGTTAGCTCGGGCGGGTTGCTGTGACATACGTTGCATTTCAGTCCGGTTTGCCGGCTGAAGCTTGGCACCGCTTGTGTGTCGGGACACAAACTCAGCAAAAACCCCAGAAGAACTAGACTGCTCCCAAGCGCGCAGCGCAGAATGTCTCGCTTCATGTGTCGTCTCCAGACCAGGATATTGAATCTGTGGCGATAATTGCAGCAATCCGTGGTTCTGAATCATGACTCGTCCCTCAAAACATGAATGAATTGTCACCAACAGCTAGAGGGAAAAACTGTTCTAAAATGAACACTCCCGGTTTTTAGTTCGTTAATTTAGAGATAGGCGCCCTTCGCCCTCGAACGCGCATGGGAAGATTGGGCCGCCCAAGTCGCGTCCCCCGAGTCCTCTTCGCCGTAGTTACGTTCCATTCTGTGCTGCTCTTCCGTCTTTGGGAGCATTCGATTCGGCCTAATCCGGATATACTTCCAATGGCAGTTGCCGGTAAGCGAAATTGAAAGCAAGATCATAGATCCGAACTGTGGAGGCTACTTTTTTGCGTCGTTTTATTCCCATCGCACTCATTCTGTTTGCCGCCTGTGCATTCGCCCAGCAGGATACTTTTCATGCAGCATCGCCGTCAGCGATCGAATCGAAGGAAGCCGCATCCCTAAACCCGCAGGACACGCCTGGCAATCCGCCGCAGTCCCAGCCCGCGGACTCGTCTGGAGTTTCGGCCGATGCCGATCAGAACCCTTCGAATGCCGGCCCATCTGGCCAAGCCATCCCGGTTTCCAAGCAACAGCCCAAACGCATCCTCGGAATTATGCCCAATTACCGTGCCGTCAGCGCCGGAGCGATCCCGCCGCCGCCCACTCCCAAGCAAGCTTTCTGGATCGCCACTAAAAATAGTTTCGACTATTCCTCGTTCATCTTTGTGGGACTTACCTCGATGATCGCCGAGGGGAGCAATACGCACCCTCAACTCGGGAAAGGTGTGCCTGGCTTCGGAAGGTATTACTGGCGTGGCTTTGTGGATAAGACCGACGGCAATTATCTGGTTACCTTCGCCTTACCCACCGTTTTCCATCAGGATGAGCGTTACTATGCCAAGGGGGAAGGCCGCATCTGGAAACGCGCCGTCTATGCCGTCTCTCGCGTGGCCATCACACCTGATTATAACGGTCACGACACCTTCAATGTTTCCGAGCTATTGGGCCGCGTCATGGCCCAGGGCATATCCACGGCCTACTATCCCAGCAAGGACCACACCGTCAGCGCCATCGCCGAAAAGTATGGTTACGCCATCTTGCGCGATGCCAGCACCAATGCGTTTCGTGAGTTCTGGCCGGACATTGCCACGCACGTCCTCCATCGCCATCCGTAATCCGGCATGATTTTTTGCACGATCACCGAGCGTCGCCGTGCGTTTCTCATTCCCGGCCCAGAGTAAATTTTAAGCCGATTGACAGCAGCCGCTCGAGAGGCAGGGCGAGCAATGGCCGCGTGATTCGCCAGGAGCCGGATACGTGGGGGACGGCTAGAAACCAGCCGGGTGGGAAGTCGCTGATTGGTCGAAGTGCTCCGCGCTCTTGACCATCATAAGCACCGCTTGATACCACGGCTTCAGAAATGTGGCTGCCGCTTGCGGGTTCGTCGTCGTTGGATCAACCGCCATATTGAGCTGCCTTCGCAGCTCATCGCTACTGGCAAAAAGAGCCTGTACTAGGATTGCCGCCGCCGTTTCCATTTGAGAGCTCCCCATTACGTCTCACTGTGATTCTAACACTCTCGTGTTCCTGGACGATGCGGCGGAAGCGGCTGGAAGCCGAAATCCCGGAATAAAACTCCAAGCGTCACCATTACCATTATTGAGGTTTAGTTCCGGACCTCCAATCGATTGGAGGCCGAGGCGTTGGAAGGCGCCGTCCGCCGGATGCAAATGCGGAAAATATCTGGTCCGCGCTGAATATACTCCCAAGCCGCCTGCCCCGGCCGCAGATCCTCTATTTGCCTGCTCAGTGGCACCGGATCGTGGTCATTGACGAGCACGAAGGATTCGCCGACAGCCAGGGCATCCAGCTTTGCAAATACGAGCGGGTGGCGCTGGGGTCGTGGAACATCGCGCAGATCAAGTTCTTCGGGTTCCTTCTTGGGAGTATCTGCTTTTCCGGTGGCGATAACGAAAAGAGCCGAGTCCTCATGTGCTTCGACTCGATGCGGCGCACCGGCCTCAATACTGAGAACCTCTCCGGCACGCAGATCACAAGGCACAGACCTCTCGTAAAACGTGATATGGCCAAGGATGCAATGGACGGTGACGATTCCTGGGTTCGCGTGCTCTGGAATGGATTGTCCCGCGCGCATGCTTAGCAGCACCATGCGATAGCCAGGTTCATTCGCCAGGACCTTCGGGTTGAATTTCTTATCGTCGAATTCGATGAGCTTGTTTAGATCATGTTTTTTCATTGCGGGCATTTCTCCTCGATAAATTCCGACAGCTGTATCTACCGACAATTTACGCCATGGCGGCGAGCTATGCTGTGACTTAAGTCATAGGGACAATATAGGTCGCAGAGAATGCGCGGAAGCGAAGAAATCCGTCAACCGATTAGAACCGATTGCTCCCGTTCTGCGGGGCAAAACTCCCCGAGACGGTCCATTTTCTGCGCTTAACTGACCATTTCAGCGCGTTAAAAGCCGTCTATCTGACCCAAAAATGCCAATTTTGGCGCGTTATGCGAGGGGAAGGTTGGCTTCGGCGTTGAGCGACGAGTCCGCATGCTCCCCCGCAAGGAAGCGGGGGTAGCCGGCGGCAGCGATCATAGCGGCATTGTCGGTCGAGAGAGCGCGACTCGGGAAATAGACCTCGAGCCCGCGACGCGAGGCTTCGGATTCGAAGGTTCGGCGAAGTTCGCCGTTCGCCGCGACGCCACCAGAGACCAGAATGGTGCGCGCGTCGTGCTGCGCGGCGGCCGCGAGCGTGCGCGTGACCAAGTCGATTACGACGGAGCGTTGAAAACTCGCGATCAAGTCCAGAGTCTCGGGGCCGGTATAGGCGCGTAAGGAAGCGGCGTCGCGGTCGCCGCGAGCAAGAGCCTGCTGGCGGATTTCAATCTCCGGCTGGAGCTGCGGATTACGCCGCAGATGATAGAGCAGCGCGGTCTTAATCCCGCTGAAGCTGAAATCGTACGAATTCCCTTTCATTTTGGGCTGGCCGAAACGGATGGCTTCGGGATTGCCGAAGGCAGCGAGCTGGTCGATCACCGGCCCGCCCGGATAACCAAGGGCCAACATCCGCGCGACTTTGTCGTAGGCTTCGCCGGCGGCATCGTCGCGCGTGCCGCCGATGCGGAAGTAGGAGTAACGGCAGCTGCCGTTGGCCGCGTTCGATGTCACGTGATAAATCATGGTGTGGCCGCCCGAGACAATCAGGCACACTGCGGGCAAAACGGGCTTTCGCCGGGCCACATGCGCCTCGAGGAAAACAGCATGGACGTGGCCTTCGAGGTGGTTCACGGCAATGAGCGGCTTGCGCAGCGCGATGGCCAGCGCTTTGGCATAGGTGACGCCCACCAGAAGCGCGCCGATCAGTCCCGGTCCGTTGGTCACGGCGATCGCGTCCACATCCGGCAACGTGACGCCCGCCTGCTCGACCGCTTCGCGCACCACGGGCACGATCCGGCGCAGATGTTCGCGCGAGGCGAGCTCGGGAACAACGCCGCCATACTTCTGGTGAATGGCCGTCTGCGAAGCGACAATGCTCGAAAGGATGCGGCAGCCGCTTGCAACGACTGCGGCGGCCGTCTCGTCGCAGGAGGATTCGATGCCGAGAATCAGTTTTTCCTGCGAGATCACTTATCCGTCTGTATGACGCGTCAAATTGAACTCCAAATCTTATGCTAGCATGAGAGGGCAAGCGGTTTTCGCGTGGTGACGACTCGGACGGCTGCTCCGTCTCAACCACATTGCAGATAAGCAGCGGCTGCCAGGCGGTTGAAAAGGCTTGCATTGAAAGGCCCACAGCTTAGATCGGGACTGAAGCCCAGGGACGCTGCGAAGCAGGATTTAACGGGCTTCCCCGCCGATGGCGATCGCCAGGGAAAGGCATCCACAAAGAATCCATGAGCGGAAAAACAAAGCGAGTCCGCAAAGCGGTGATGCCGGTGGCGGGGCTTGGGACGCGATTCCTGCCGGCGACAAAAGCGATGCCCAAGGAAATGCTGCCCATCGTGGACAAGCCGCTGATCCAATACGCGGTCGAGGAATGCATCGAATCGGGAATTGAAAACATCATTTTTGTGACGGGACGCCGCAAGAACGCGATCGAGGATCATTTCGACTCGGCTCCCGAACTCGAACAATTTCTCAAGGAGCGCGGCAAGCCGCACCAGGCGGAGATGGTGCGCGGGATCAACGGCGGGCTTCACTTCAGTTACACGCGGCAAAGCGAGGCGCTGGGGCTCGGGCACGCCGTGCTCTGCGCGGCCGAGCTCGTGGGCGACGAGCCGTTCGCGGTGCTGCTTGGGGATGTGATCATGGACGGGCCGGTGCCCGCCACGCGCCAGCTGATCGAATTGTACGAAGCCACAGGGATAGGCGCCCTTCACGTGGAAGAAGTGCCGCGCGAGCGAGTGCATCTCTACGGGATCGTGGATGCGAGCCCGGCGAAGGATCCCCGATGGGACGACCATCTGCTGCGCATAAAGGATCTGGTCGAGAAGCCCAGCGCGGACAAGGCTCCGTCGAACTACGGCGTGACCGGGCGCTACGTGCTGCCTCCCGAAATTTTCGATTATCTTTCGCAAACCAAGCCGGGGGCGGGGGGAGAAATTCAACTCACCGATGCACTGCGCACGCTGGCCCAAGGGCCGGGGCTGTGGGCCTGCGTCTACGAAGGAAAGACGCACGATGCGGGAGACAAGCTGGGCTTCCTCAAAGCCACCGTGGAGTTCGCCCTGAAGAACCCACAGTTAGGCGAGGATTTTCGGACCTACCTGCGCGAGCTGAAACTTTAGCAAGCGCCGAAAAAACGGGCGCCGGATTCAGCGGGCGAACAGGCAGGCGTCACTTCCTTTTTTTTCCAGTTTCCTTTTCCGAAGACGACTTCGCGGGTTCAGAGGCTTTCGAGTCGGAGCTTTTCGATTCGGCGCTTTTCGATTCGGAGGCTTTCGAGCCGGAATCCTTTTCAGCGGGCTTGGCAGCAGCCCCATCGCCGGAACCGTCGCCGGACGGAGCACCCGATTTTTTGCCTGCATAATCCGTGACGTACCACCCTGAACCTTTGAACTGAATGGCTGGCGCGGAGAGCAGACGCTCGGCCTTTGCGCCGCACTTGGGGCACTTCTTCAGGCTGGAAGCCGAAACGGTCTCGATTTTCTCGAAGCGATGCCCGCACTTGACGCACTTATATTCGTATAACGGCAAAGCAAAACTCCTCTCTCATAATCTTGTTTCGGAAAATAGTAGCACGGCAGAGGCTCGGAGGGGGGACCGAAGGTCTTTGGGGGTGAGACGGTCTCGAACGGGTAAAGAATAAATGCGCTCGCAAAGGGCGGCACGGCACGCCAGTTCATTAAAAGCTTCGTGAAAATTATCGTGGGATTGCCGATGCGAAGTTCCGGTGATGCTCTTCCAAGCTGAAATCCGCGGCGGTTCTAGTAATCTTCCGTGGGCTTGCGGCTAAACGGGCTCTTCGCTTTTCGAGGAGTATGGCTGCTATGGTAGTCCTCAAGGTCCACGTCGGTAACGTTGAAGTGCGACTCGGGAGGATGGTTGGCATAGGTGGCCAGCTCACGTCGCAGTCTGAGAGAGCAAATGTCGGGAGCGTCCTGAAAACGCACGCGATGATCGCTGAAGGCCTGGTTTGCGATTGTCAGCAGAAATTCCCGGGGCTCGGTGGCGGGTTCCCTTACAACAAAAGTGTATTCGCGAACCAGCGGCTTCGATGCAAACCCAACGAATTGCACGATGATCTCTTTGGTCATTTAGAGCCCGCGGACGGGACGGGAGCGATCACGGGCTTCTTGCGGGCTCGCTTCCGCTTTGGAGGCGTTCCCTCCGCCATTTCGACGACCATCAGGGTGGTGACAAATTTCTTCATCCCATGGATGTCGAAATCAATGGAAGTGCGGCTGGCATCCGACTCGGTGACGACACCAAGACCATACTGAAAATGCTTGATGTAGGCACCCTTCTGGAGAGCGTTCACGAAGCCTCCTTGGCTGCACGCTTGCGAAAAAAAAGAGCGAGCCCGCCGGTGGCAGACTCGCTCTTGCTGGTTACAGGGCGGCGACGTTCGATGCCTGCAGGCCCTTGGGGCCCGTAGTTACTTCGAATTCAACCGCCTGGCCGTCGTTCAGCGATTTGTACCCCTCCGACTGAATCGCGGAGAAGTGGACAAAAACATCCTCGCCGGACTGGCGCTGGATGAATCCAAAGCCTTTGCTGGCATTGAACCACTTCACTGTTCCTTGTTCTTTCAACTGTGTTTCTCTTTTCTATATGAGCTATTTGGTGCTTTTCCCACCGCCTCCAGCCAAAAAAAAGACTGCAAGTGTGGACTTGCAGTCCCTTCAGAACTCCCAAAGGTTTTACAAGAGCAACAAACGCAGACCTATCCTATCATGCCGTTGGCTCAGGGTCTACTGGATTCGCGGGCGCGGGGTGGTGTCCTAGTTTGGATTCTAGTCTACATACTCGTACTCTTTGTCTTCACTTGGCGTAAAACGTCGGCTTTCAACGTCAAGAGAGCGCAAGATTCCTGTTTTTCGTTTAATTCGGATTTCGTCAGAATATAGGAGTTCAGCGCGAATGGATATTTCTCCTACGATTTGCGGATTAGTCACGCCAGCTTCACATTGCATTTGAAGGAACCTGATTTTGTCAGAGACATTTTGGTCAAGTTCCAGTGTGAGTTTCCTATCTTCCCCTGCTCCAAACGAAGTGGATTCCTGCAAGTCGAATTTCTGACTGCAGGTGGAGGGAGTAAGCGGAGAGTGGGTTCTCCCAACAGTTCCAGGGACATTTACGTAATCGACCGCACCATGAATGCGGACAATGCGAGCTGCTGTCCCTCCTATGTTCGCAACCGTATAACGGATTGTAGATGGCTTCGCTCCCGGTGTTTGAATTGTTCCAACTTCCAGAAACATCTGGCGAACAATCAATTTGGGCCTGAACTGGAAAACCAAGTTCTGGCCCATCAAAGTGGTCTGTCTCCAAATAGCGGCCAGCGTAATGCCACCAACCAAGACCAGAGCCCAAGTGGCGAGGATATAGGCAATGTCCCAACCATCTTTTCTCGGGAGAGTCGCGACGACCGCAAAGGCGGTTTGTTTGTGCTCGGCTGCTACGCTATCGCTGTTCCGTTGCTCGCCTTTGGTGGATGTCGCGTTCGTGGCAGCCAAGGCTTCAGCGGTCGGGTTCTTATGGGGATCGGTTTTATTTGTTCCCCGATCGGAGCTATTAGCGGAATTCTCGGCTCTTTGCCTTGGCAATGGCGAGACAATCTGCACCAGCAGAAAGGTAAGAGCGAGCAATATTATTTTCATGGCGGCAATACTGTAATACAAACACTCTTGTGGAAAGTGCCCCAATCAAAGAAAAGAAACGTTCCAAGGTAAGACAGTATGGGAAAGCATTTCGGAAGTATTCGATCTAAAACGCCATGCTAAGGCACAAGAGCTTATGCGTGGGAATACGAGACAGATAATCCAAAGAAGCCCCGACATGTAACCGTGATGCATAGCCGGGATGGCTTGCGCGCGGTTGCGACAAGCTTGTTGACGAAGTTCGCAGGCGCAGGCCATGATGCTGGCGCATCAGGAGCTTCGCGGTTCGCCATGATGCCGGGAATTTTCCGCTCCCATCCCAATTCCCCGTTTGGAGACAGTGACGATGGCAAATCTCGGGTTTATCGGCCTTGGCGTTATGGGCGGCTTGTTCGCGGAGCGCCTGCCGAGCAAGGGCCACCCGGCGACCAATCCTGGAGGAGCTTTCGGACGCCCGTATCGGCAAAAGCGCGAAAGTGACCTATGTCGGCGAAAACGGCCCGGCGCTGGCGATGAAGGTGGCGACGAACCTGCAACTGGCCGTGTGCTGGCCTTGTGCGAGGGCATGCTGCTCGCGGAAAAAAGCGGGATCGAGCGCGCGACCGCGGTGCAGGCGCTAGTCAACGTTCGGCGGCGTGCGGAGCCCGTCCGCGGCAACCCGCCGTCAGCCGGCTTTCGGCACGCCATCGAAGAAATCAACGGCCCCCGTCTCCAGCGAATACTCAGCGCCTACGACGAGGAGTCCCTCTTTCCAGATCATCTGCTCGAGGACTTCGGATCCATGCCGCAGGTGGTTCGCGGAGACACGGACGTTGGCCCGAACAGCCTGCCGCACCAGGGCATCCGGATCGTGCCGGAGTTCTGTCGCCAGCAACGCTTCCACGGATGGCCGAACGCGGTCAACGATCGAACGCAGGTTCCGCGATTGGTTTTCCGTCGCCTGCTGGATTTCTTCCAGGGTGGCCAGAACAGCGCCGCACCGGGAATGTCCCAGAACCACCACCAGCCGTGTGCCGGACCGCGCAGCGGCGAACTCGACGCTGCCGACTTGAGAGGGAGCGACGATGTTTCCCGCAACGCGGATGACAAAGAGGTCGCCCAAGCCTTGGTCGAAGATGATCTCCGCCGGTACCCGCGAGTCGGAACAACCGAGAATGGTGGCAAACGGCTCTTGACCTGACGCCAGCTCGTTGCGGCGCGCCTGGCTCGTGAGGTCGCCGTTCCGAGTGCCAGATAGGAAGCGGCGGTTCCCCTCTCGCAAGCGTTCGAGCGCTTCTCCTGCCGAGATCATCGGCGCGTCCTCCCTCGTCCAGCTAATATGCGATTAGGCAGCGTCCACCATGTGACGCTGCTGCTTCCCGATTATTGAGCGCGCGGCGCAGCGCGGTTTCCAGCTTCGGAAAAAGTAAAGCAAACGCTAAAAACCAGCAGAATGGTGAAAACAACGCGATCCGTTAAATTCTTCAGGGCTGCTTCGATTCATTCTTTTGTTACGGAATCGCCGCAGCGCCATATTACATGAACGCTACAGCCTCTTCTACTCCCCAGACAAAAGGGGTTCCGCTTGCCGATTGAGTTGCGCGCGGTTGCGACAAGCTAGTTGACGAAGTTCGCAGGCGCAGGCCATGATGCTGGCGCATCAGGAGTTTCGCGGTTCGCCATGATGCCGGGAATTTTCCGCTCCCATTCCTAATCCCCGTTTGGAGACAGCGACGATGACAAATCTCGGATTTATCGGCCTTGGCGTCATGGGCGGCCTGTTCGCGGAGCGCCTGCTGAGCAAGGGCCACACGGTAACCGGCTACAATCGCACGCGCGCGAAAGCGCAGCCGCTGATCGATCGCGGCTTGCGGTGGGCGGACTCGCCCCGCGCGGTCTGCGAAGCAGCCGATGTGACCTTTGCGATGGTGACCAACTCCGCGGCGCTCGAAGCCATCGCCAACGGGCCGGACGGCCTGCTCGCCGGGCTGGGCCCCGGAAAAATCTTCGTGGACATGAGCACGGTCAGCTCGGCGACGAGCCGCGCGGTGGCGGCCAAGGTGCGCGAAAAGGGCGCGGACATGGTGGATGCGCCCGTGTCGGGGAGCGTGGCGACGCTGGTGGACGGGCGATGCTCGGTGATGGTGGGAGGACGCCGTGAAACGTTCGAGCGCGTGAGGCCGATCCTGGAGGAGCTTTCGGACGCGCCCGTATCGGGCAAAGGCGCGAAAGTGACCTACGTCGGCGAAAACGGCCTGGCGCTGGCGATGAAGGTGGCGACGAACCTGCAACTGGCCGTGCAGATGCTGGCCCTGTGCGAGGGGGTGCTGCTCGCGGAAAAAAGCGGGATCGAACGTGCGACGGCGGTGCAGGTGCTGACGCACAGCGCCATCGCGTCGCCGATGGTGCAATACCGGGGGGAGATGATCCTCCACATGCCCGAAGAGGCATGGTTCAACGTAAACATGATGCAGAAGGATATGCTGCTGGCGCTCGAGCAGGGGCGGCGCGTGGACGTCCCGCTGCCGATGACCGCCGCAGCCAACGAGTTCCTGACCGCCGCGCGGGCCATGGGCATGGCCGAGCAGGATTTCGCGATTGTGTTCCAGGTGCTGGCGCGCATGGCGGGGCTGCTGAAGTAACGCCTGGCGTCGAGCGCGGCACGCCTGGCGGAACGAATCGCCGCCAAGAGGGATTTTCCAAAACAAAAGAGCGGTACTCCGCATGACGCGGTGCGTTCCGCTGCGCGCTGCCCATCGCCACTTCCCACCGCACACTACTTGATATCGTTCTCCTTGCCTTCCTTGACGTACGCGATGGATGAAGCAATGTGATTCCTGCTGTGGATGGACTTCTTCTTGGCCAGATGCGCGAACATCTGGATGCCAAAGCCGCCGTCCAAGTCGTCCGTAATCCGCTTTTTCCAAGGACGCCGTATGATTTGCGTGGTCAGGCGGCGGGTGATGCGGGGCTGCGTCATGATATGGCCGGCAATCTTCCGAGCGCGATCCAAGAGCTTATCCCGAGGCACCACTTCGTTGACCATTCCGTACTCCAGGGCCTTTTGGGCATCAATCGCCTGGCCGGTGAGCAAAGCGTAGGCTCCGCGCTTGACGCCCAGCAACTCCAGGAAACAGCTATGAACGCCGTCGCCGGGAACGGAGCCGATATCGTAGTGGAGATCGAAAATAATGGCGTCTTCGCTGCAAATGGTGATGTCGCACATCAGGCAAATTTCCGCATGAAAACCGGGGCCATTCAGAACGCCGATGGTCGGAATCTCCAGATCGTTCACCAAGGAACTGACGTTGATTCTGCCATCCTTATAAGCATGCTCGTAGGCCCAATGCTGCAGATCTTCCTGCTCCAGTTGGAAGCCTTCGGGATCCGCGTCCATCATGAAGTCCTGCCCCGTCCCGGTGAAAATCATGACTTCGTTTGCAGGGTCCGCGCCAATGGTCTTGAAGAGCTGCCCGACGGAACGGTGATTTTCAACGCTCAACTGCACGGGACCGCCCGCGGTGTGCGCCTGAACGAGAATGACGCCGTCTTCGCTGCGTTCCAGTTTGTAATGCTGCTTGAATCGCTCTTTATATTCCTCGAAATTAGGGGTGGGAACAAAATCGACCAGCGACATGACTGATTCTCCTTTCAACGGCCGGGCCGGATGCGTGCGGCAGCACGCGAAGATGAAGCGCCGCCGAAAAATCGGGCCGAGCGCAACTGATTCAGCGGTCTCTCGACTCGGGCACGTTACGCGACGTGGGACGGCGGAGTCAACGACGGATTCGGTTCGCGACGCAAGGCGGCAGATTTCCGGAAGGCTTTCACGTTGCGGAAGCGCCGCCGGATTCCAGGTAGCGCCGCGGCGATCCCGTGCTGCGGCTGTGTGCTAGACTGACTCGGTTCGCAAGGCGCGCGACCGGGGCGCACGGATATCGCTCGATCGAGCGATCGCGAATCAGAAAGCGGCCAGAGAGTCCATGGCGAAAGCGAAAAAAACAGAGAGCGGAGAGGGCTGCCTCTACCTGGTGGCCACGCCAATCGGGAACCTCGAGGACATCACGCTGCGCGCCCTGCGCGTCCTCAAGGAAGCGGACGCGATTGCCTGCGAGGACACGCGGCAGACGCTGAAGCTGCTGACGCATTTCGACATTCAGAAGCGGCTGATCAGCTATCACGAGCACAACGAAATCACGCAGGCGCCGGAGATCGTGATCGAACTCGAGCAAGGAGCGAAGATCGCGCTGGTGAGCGACGCGGGCACGCCCGCCATTTCCGATCCGGGCCACCGGCTGGTAAGCCTTTGCGTGCGGCACGGAATCAAAGTGGAGCCAGTGCCGGGAGCGTCCGCATTCGTGGCGGCGCTGGCCGCATCGGGCATGCCAATCGAGGAATTCACGTTCATCGGATTCCTGCCGTCGCGGCAGAACGCGCGGAGAAAAGCGCTGCGCACGCTCGCCAACGAACCGCGCACGATCGTGCTGTACGAAGCGCCTCACAGGCTGCTCGATACGCTGGAAGACGCCCTGGAGATTCTGGGGAACCGGCCGGCGGTGATCGCGCGCGAGATGACGAAGATTTACGAGGAGTTTCTGCGCGGCCACATGCAGGACCTGGCCGAGACAGTACGAAAGAAATCTCCGAGGGGCGAAATCACGATGCTTATCGGGCCGCCGGATGGCCGGACGCCGAACGAGGACGCGGCGGAAGCGGGAACTGCAATTCCACTAGCACGGCGCGTGGAAGAGATCATGAAAGAACATGGCACGGACCGCAAGGCGGCGCTGAAACGGGCGGCGCGCGAGCGCGGACTCACGCGCCGCGAGGCTTACAAACAGCTGCTGGTTACGCGAGACGAATAGCAAGCAGGAATCGACGCCTAGTTGCCTCCCACGTGGACGTAGCCGCGAAGCTCCAGATTCGTGAGCGTCGTCAAGGCCCACAGATCAAGCTGGACTTCGGGCATAATCGTCTTCGGATCGATTTTTTTCGCCAGCACGGCCTGGCCGCAAACGCGGAAATCGACTCCCGCCTTCTTCATGCTCCGCATCAAGGCAATATTGGGATTATCATGACCGTCGTTGCGCGCCTTGAAGGCAGAGTTGTCCAGGACCATTTCAGTACCGCCCTGATGGAACACCACGACGATTTTGCGATGATCGGCAGGCACGCCGTTCTTGGCAAGCGTATTGAAATACCGCGCAACGCCGATCAGGCCGGGATTCACCTCGTCGATTTTCGGAGCCGCTTTGGCGATATCGAACACGACTTTGTAGGTCATGTTCGGATCGGGCATTTCGCGCGCGCCAGGGATATCCGTGGCCACCGGGGCGTCGGGGATCGGCAATGTCGATGCCGATTGCGCCAGCGCCGGGCCCGAAAGGCCTAATAGCGCAGCCAATACGACCGTAGTACAGACCCATATATGCTTCATTCCAGCCTCCATCCACCAGGATTTCATAGCTCGACCGCGTTCAAAGTTGCGCGAACGACATTCTACAACGTCTGACGCCAGGCGCGAGGAATCGTTTGCCGCTAGTCCCCGGAAGGAGCCGCCACGTGGCTGAAAAATTCATCGATACGCCCGAGGATTTCGGCGGTGGTGTGGGCGTGGTGAACCGACTGGCGCAACTCGCCGCCATTGCGGACACCATGAGTAAACAACGTGGCAAACTGCTTCATCTTGCCGATCGCGTCGGGCATTTCCGCATCGACCAGGCTGCGGAAATAAGCCGAGAGCAAGCGATAGCGATCGAGCTCGGAAGGCTCGGTGTAACTGCCGGTGGCTATGAAGTCCGCGATCTGGCGGAAGATCCACGGGTTGAAAGACGCGGCACGGCCGATCATGACCGCATCGCAGCCGGTCTCTTCGATCATTCGGACTGCATCCTGCGGCGTGCGGACATCGCCATTGCCGATTACGGGAATACGCACGGCCTGTTTCACGGCGCGAATCACCGACCAATCCGCGAAGCCGGCATATCCCTGCATGCGCGTGCGCGGATGAACGGCGACAGCCTCAATGCCGATTTGTTCGGCCATGCGGGCGACATCCACCGCGACAATGTTGTTTTCGTCCCAACCGGAGCGGATTTTGATGGTGAGCGGGATGCGCACGGCGGCGCGAACGGCACGGAGAAGCTTCTCGAGATGGGGCAAATCGCGGAGCAGGCCCGAGCCGCCACATTTGACGACCTTTTTCACCGGGCAGCCCAAATTGATGTCCACCTGGTCGAAGCCGAGATCCTCGGTAAGAGCCGCCGCCGAGGCCATGACCGCAGGATCGGAACCGAAAATCTGCGCGGCGATAGGATGCTCGTCGTCGTCGAAATAGAGATAGTGGAGAGTGCGCGCGGAATTGCGGGTCAATCCTTCCGCGCTGGTAAATTCGGTCATGATGAGGCCGCAGGCTCCCAGAGAACGAATGACCCGGCGGAAGACCGTGTCCGTAACGCCAGCCATCGGGGCCAGGATCGTTGCGGGCCGGAGCTTGAGGCCGCGAATTGTAAGTTCACTTGGAAACATTTTAGATGTGCCTTGAATATGCCGCCGTTTCATCCGAGGCAATGGCGACAATGGCTTCGATCCGCGGTCAATCAGGCTCCACGGGTTTCGCACTGACTGCAAGATCCCCGGTTTTGCGAAATTCGATCTCCGAAGCGGCAGACGTGGGTGGGACCGGTGCGGCGGCGCCTGGAGATGTTGTTGAAGCGGCGGCGGCCGCGGCGAGCGTGAGCGGCGAGGCGGCGCCGAGTTGCGCAAGCAACGCTTCCCGCGAGCCTCCGAAAAACTTTTCGACCACGTGGCCGAGGGCCTGTGCGCGGGCCTCTTGAACGCTCAGATTGGCGCGATAGACATAGGCGCGGCCGGACTTGCAGCGCTCGACAATTCCCTTGCGCGCCAGACGGTCCATGATCGTCATGATCGTGGTGTAAGCGCGCGGGAGGCGCTCGGCAAGGCGATCCCGAATTTCGCGGACCGTCCCTTCACCCATGGGCCAAAGCGTATTCATGCAATCGAGCTCAAGCGGCGCGAGGTCGAGCACGGCACGCCGGGGAGAGCGGCGCTTTCCGCCGGCTGAATCCATGGATCGATTGGCAAGGTCACTCATGGGAGATGGGAGGACAATTTTTTATCGCAGGGCCATTTGCATCCGGCCTGACGCCCGCACCTGCAACCTCCGGCGGTTTCGCGACTCCGTCGTTCCCGAGAAACTTATCCGAGCGAAGCAGGACGCGCCGAAGCGAGGGATTACGATCGGTCCAGACCGACAGCCCCGAAGCGCTGGACGCCGCTTCGAGAGTGGCGCGCATGGCGCCCATTTTCGAATCCAAATCGTCCATGAAATGGAGGGCGATGGCTTCGCGGGTCTGGGGCAGCGAAGGCGAGCCGAACTCATGCGAGCCGTGATGGCTCAGGATCAGATGCTCGACGAGAACGGCCAGCGGGGCCGGAAAGCCAGGAATGGCCTTGATCTTGTCGCGCACCAGCATCACGCCGATCGTGATGTGGCCCAGCAAACGCCCCTCGGTCGAGTAATCGATTCCGCGGGCGTACCGAAGTTCGTCAATTTTCCCAATGTCATGGAGAATCACGCCCGTCAGCAGTAAATCCACGTCCAGCTCCCGGTACTGCGCGGCCACCCCCGCAGCAAGGCCCAAAAGGCTGACGATGTGCTCAAGCAAACCGCCCAGAAAGGCGTGATGCATGGTCATGGCAGCGGGGGCGCGCTTGAGGCGCGGAACGATCGAGGGATCCTCAACGACACTCTCAAGCAACCGCTTGAGCCAAGGGTTTTCGATGCCCGCGACGGCCGAGCGCAGATCGGCGTACAGTTTTTCGACGTCGTATTTCGTGTGAGGCAGAAAATCCCCGAGATCGTAGTCGCGCTCGGAAGCGGGAATGATCTGCTCGAGGGTCAGTTCCTTCTGGCCGTTGTAAAGCTTCACGCGCGCGCGTATCTGGACAACGTCGTCGCGCTCGAAGGTGGCGACGAACGGAGCAAAGTTGTCCCACATTTTCGCGGAGATTGCGCCGGTACGGTCGACCAGCTCAAGCTGAAGCCAGGAAGCGCCGGTGCGCACCGAGGTGCGCACCTCCTTTTCGCGAACCATGAAAAGAGAGGCGAAACTCTGGCCGTCGGTCAAATCAGCCACAAAATGAGACTTCATGAGCCTGAGACTTTCGGTTCCGGCGCCTTTCTTTTTTTCTTACCAGAGCCCGTATCCGGCGTCGCAGGAACTTCCTGAATGACAGTAGCACCGGGAACAGCCGCACTATCGGTATAGCCGGGCTTGACCATCACGTAACTTTCTTCCCGAAGTTCGGCGAGATAACTGCGCAGCGCCGGCTCCATCTTCTGCTTGTAGATTTCGTTCATAATCTGGCTGGTTACCTTGTCCATGGGCTGCAAGCCGGCTTGAAAATGGTCCAGGACTTTGAGGATCTCGAAGCCGGTCTTGGTCTGGATCACGTCGGTGACCTGCCCCTTATCCATCTTGAACACGACATTCTCGAGCTGCGGGGCGAGCTGGCCACGCTCAAACCGGCCGAGATCGCCGCCATCCTTGGCCGTTGTACCTTCGGAATAACGCTTGGCGATCTCGGTAAAATCCTCGCCCTTCACGACACGGTTGTGAAGATCGTCGGCCTTGGTGCGGACGGCGGAAATCTCCTCGGGAGTTTTTCCTTCCGTGCTCAAAAAGATTTCGCCAAGATCGACCTGTTCAGGCAGGTTGAACTCCTGCTTGTGAGAGTCGTAATACTGCTTCACTTCATCCGTGCCGATGTCCAGATGGTTGCTCACTTGCTGGCGGATCACTTCCTGCGTGAGCAGGCCATTGCGCAATTGCGTCTTGTAATCTTCCCAGGCGATACCGGACGTCTCGACGGCCTTCTCAAGGTCATCCATCGTAGCCAGATTGTTCTGCTTGCGGACATCGTCGAGGCGCTTGACCAAGTCCGTCTCGACGCTGATGCCCATATCCTTGGCGCGCTCGATCAGGAGTTGCTGGTCGATCAGATCGCGGAGCAAATCCTTCTGGCGATCCTTGTATTCGGCGTCAATCTTTTCCGGAGGGCAATTCGGGCAATCATGGGCGATTTCGTCCCGAAGGGATTGAGCGGCTTTCTGATAATCGGACCGGGTAACAATGGAGTTATTCACCCGGGCGATAATTTCCTCGACTACGACACTCTTGGACTGGGCGTCCAAGCGCGCCGGGGCCAGAAGCCAAATGATTCCGACGACCGGCACGAACCACAGCAAAAGCCTTTTTCTCATGTTCCTCGTGGTATTTCTCATGGCAGACACTCGATCAAAATCTTATCCCTACGATTGCAGTTGTAGCAATACGTTTCTGACGGCTTCCATCGGACCATTTTTGCCGCCCTTCCACTCGAGCCAGAGCACACCAGTGGGGTCGAGGCGCATGCCGCGGCGTTTATGGATCAATTTTACCAGGCGTTCGGGGCCGAGTGGGGTGTCGTCATAGAACTTGATGGCCACCTGATCGCCGCGTCGGTCCACCGAAGCGATGAGCAGCTTCTCCGCCAGCGCTTTTAAGATGGCATAATCGAGCAAATTGCCAACTGCGGGAGGCGGCGGCCCAAAACGGTCTTGGAGCTCGCGCTGGACTTCCTCGCGCTCGGCTTCCGAGGTGACGCCGGCAATGCGCTTGTAAATTCGCAGGCGCAAATTCTCACTATCAATGTACTCGCGCGGAATGCGTATTTCCTGGCCCAGGTTCAGAGTGGCGCGCCGCTCGGGCACCACGGCCTCGCCTTTGCGTTCGGAGACCGCACGCTCCATCATCTGGCAGTACATGTCGAACCCGACGGATTCGATGTGACCGTGCTGTTCCCGTCCCAGGAGGTTCCCGGCGCCGCGCAGCTCCAGATCGAGCGCGGCAATTCGAAACCCGGCGCCGAGATCGCTGAATTCCTTGAGCGCGGCGAGCCGCTGACGGGCGATGGACGTCAAGGAGCTTTCCGTGGGGACCAGGAGATAGGCGTAGGCGCGTTGATTGGAACGTCCCACGCGTCCGCGAAGCTGATATAGCTCGGCCAGGCCCATGCGGTCCGCCCGATTGATGATGATCGTGTTGGCGCGCGGAATATCGAGGCCATTCTCGATGATCGTGGTGGAAACGAGGATATCGGCCTCGTTGCGGATGAATTTCAGCATTACTTTCTCGAGCTCGGACTCGCGCATCTGGCCGTGGCCGACCACCACGCGCGCCCGGGGAACCAGCCGCTTTACGAGCGAGGCCAGCGAAGCGATCGACTCGACGCGGTTGTGCACGAAAAAGACCTGGCCGTCGCGCGCAAGCTCTTCTTCAACCACGCGCTGGACGAGCGTCTCACTGAAAGGCGCCACGGTGGTTTGAATAGCGAGGCGATCCTTCGGCGGCGTTTCGATGACGCTCATATCGCGAAGCCCGACCAGGGACATATGCAACGTGCGCGGAATCGGCGTGGCGGACATGGTCAGGACGTCGACGTTCTTGCGCATCTCCTTCAGCCGTTCCTTGTGCGTGACGCCGAAACGCTGCTCCTCGTCCACGATCAGCAGGCCCAAGTCCTGAAACTTGACGTCGCGCGAGATCAACCTGTGCGTGCCAATGACAATATCGACTTTTCCGGCTTCGAGGTCTTCGAGGATCTTCTTCTGCTCTTTTTCGGTGCGAAAGCGGCTGAGCATTTCGATCCGGACCGGGAACGCGGAAAAACGGCGGCGGAACGTTTCATGGTGTTGAAAAGCAAGCACCGTGGTGGGCGCGAGGACGGCCACTTGCTTCGAATCCGCAATGGCTTTGAAGGCGGAGCGCATGGCCACTTCCGTCTTGCCGTAACCGACGTCGCCGCACAGCAGCCGGTCCATGGGGAGCGATGATTCCATGTCGCGCTTGACATCTTCGATAGCGCGCAACTGGTCGGGGGTTTCCTGGAATTCAAAGGCATCTTCAAATTCGCGCTGCCAGTTCGAATCGAGCGGAAAAGCGTGTCCGGGAGCGGTCTTGCGCTCGGCGTAGAGAGCCAGAAGCTGCTCCGCCATATCGCTGACGGACTTGCGCACGCGCGTCTTGCGCGTCTCCCAAACCGTGGTGCCCAGGCGATCGAGAGTAGGCTGCACTCCCCCGAGCGACTGATATTTCTGGATCAGGTCGAGTCGGGCAAGAGGAACGTAGAGCTTCGCATCGCCAGCGTAGCGCAAGAGCATGAATTCGCCGGTGGCGGAATCCACCCCCACCTGACGCAAACCCTCAAACTGGCCGATGCCGTGATCCACATGGACTACATGGTCGCCAGGCTTGAGGTCGGAGAGATCGCTGAAGAAACTCGCCGTTTTGGGATGCGCCTGGGAACGCTGCACAGGCGCAAGCGTCTCGAACAAGTCCGCATTGCCAAAGAGAACCAACTGCGCGTCCGTGAAGGCCACACCCTCGGAGAGCGGCGCTTTGACTAGGACCATCGCGGGAATAGTGCCGCCGCTGCTTTCCTCGGCAAGGCGGGCCACGGTGGCATTCTCCTCGAGTTCGCCGAGACGGTATGGCAGTTCGTATTCATGGCAAATATCGGCAAATCGTTCGAGCTCTCCGGTGCTGGCGGCCGAGACCATGACTTGCTCGCCCGCGCCGAGCCGTCCGCGCGCCTCGGCCATGAAGGCAGCCACGTTGCCGTGATAGCGCGTGGTGGTTTGCGTGCGGAGGGTCCGCGGAGCCGCGCCGCTTTCCTGCGCCATTCCCAGGTGTTCGAGCGCAAAGCGGGGAAACAACTGCAGTGCAAGCGCCCATTCTTCCTCACCGAAGACGTAACGGTCGGGAGGTTCAGCCAGAGGGTCTTCGGCATCTTCAAAGGCTTCGTGCAGGCGCGCGCGGTACTTTTCGACGGACTTCTCGATGGAGGAGGGCTCGTCGATCACGAGGAGCGGATCGCCGCCCAAATCGAAAAGCACCGAGTTGCGCTGCTCGAGCAGGATTCCGCGAAACTCCCAGCCCGGATACAGACCGGCGGCGATCGGATCTTCTTCGCGGCCTATGGCAGTGGACAGGCGGGAACGACTGAGCACTTCCGGGCGACGCAGAAATTCCGTGAGAGGCATCAGCGTGGACCGCTCGACGGGGTTCGTCGAACGCTGGGTATTGGGGTCGAAGGCGCGAAGCGACTCGATGGTGTCGCCAAGAAGCTCGATGCGAAGCGGCTGCAGGGCCTCGGGTGAAAAGACGTCGATGATGCCGCCGCGAACGGAGTATTGGCCCGGCATCTCGCAGGTCGCGTGCTTCTCATAGCCGGCACCAGCCAGGAAGCCGATCAGCTCCTCGTGAGGAATCGATTCATCGCGAGCGATTGTGCGGGCAAGCTGGCGATAAAAGTCCGGCTCGCGCATGCGCCACAGAGCCGCCTGGACGGGCGCAATCAGCAGATCCGCCTCGCCGCTGGCAAAACGCCAAAGCGAGACGGCACGGGCTTCGGAAATTTCCGCGTGTGGCGAACGATTCTCATACGGCAGAGAATCCGGCACCGGCAAACAGGCCACGCGCTGCCCCGGCTTCCCAGTAACCGCGCGATAAAACCAGCGTACGGGTTCCAGAAGCGCCTCGGCGCGCTGATTCGACTCGACGAGAAAAATTGCCGGGCGGCCCAGAGCGGCAAAAGCCAGCGGCACCACCAGCGCCTTCGCCGAATCCGTCAGGCCCGAGAGGGAGACCTCCTTCCCGCTGCGCCGCAGCTTTTCGAAGGATTCCTCCACCACGGACTGGCGAGCGACTCGCGCCAGAATCTCGGAGACCAGCGGAAGAATCATGCCGGGAGATGGATGATGCGTTCGATGAGTCGCGCGGTCGAATAGCCCGGCTCTAGAAGGATATGCACGATTTTGGGAGCGCCTCCGGCCACCGGAGGTTCGCCGGGCGCTGCTGGACGGCGATCGGGAGAGCCCGCTTGCACGACGGCGTCGGGCGCCAGACGCTCCAGCAAGGCCGCTAAATTCGAATCGTCGAATTCGACGACGTAGTCCACGGCCGCGAGTGCCGCCAGGATCTCGGCACGCTCCGCGGCGGGAGAAATCGGGCGCGAAGAAACCGGCGGATGGCTTTCTCCGGCATGCGCGGCCCGGACGCTTTCGTCACTCCGAATGCCCACGACGAGAATATCGCCGTGCGAGCGAGCCTGTTCCAACAGGCGGACGTGGCCGGGATGAAGCAGGTCAAAACAGCCGCTCGCGAAGACAACGGATTGGCCGTTGCGTTTCCAAGCATGACGACGGAAAATCAATTCATCTTGTGCGATGAGCTGCGCCAACTGCTTGTCCCTCAGCGTTCGTTCGCAAACTTCGGCAAACAATTGATTCTACCACGCGGGTCGCTTGCACCGTGGAGCAGGCCATGAAGCGGTGGGAAGCGATCCTTGCCATTATTGGCGGGTGCCTGGTGGCGTGCAGCGCCTATGCGATTCAACGCGCGAGCCTCCCGAGACATTCTTTTACGCTCGATCAGAATAACTGCCGCACGCCGATCACGGTGATCGAACCACCCCACGGCATGAACGCCGGAGGCGCGGCCATCTTGCTGCATGGCCTCTCCGCCAACCGCCGCGTGATGATTTACCTGGGCGAAGATTTCGCCGGACACGGTTTCCGCACCTTCTTGCCCGACCTGGCGGGACACGGGGACAACACCAACTCGTTCACGTTCGCCAAAGCGGAGGAGTGCGCCGACTGGAGCGTACAAGCTTTGATGCAGCGAGAGAAGCTCGACCCACGGAAGACGATTCTGCTGGGCCATTCGATGGGCGGAGCCATTGCCATTCGCATGGCCGACATGAATCCGGTGGCCGCGACCATTGCCCTGTCGCCCGCGCCCATGACGCTGCCACGGCGAATGCCCGCCAATCTACTTGTCTTTAGCGCGCAATTCGATTTGGGAGTCTTAAAACGACAGGCGGGGGCCCTCGCCAAAGCGGCCGGCGGAACACGCACCGCTCCCGATGATTTTGCACAGAAGAGGGCCTTCGAGTGGCAGATGGTTCCTTATGCAACGCACACGAGCGAACTGCTGGAACGGGAGGTCGCGCATCGGTCCGAACAATGGGCCGCCGAAGCGCTGCTGCCGAACGTGGCGCCGAGAACGCTCATTCTGAACCTGGACTTGGCGACCCACGAAATGTTCCATCGAGAGCGATTGAGGTTGACAGGAGCGATTGCAGGGCTGCTTGGATTGCTGCTGCTCTTCCCTGCTTGCGCAACGATCGTGTCTTTGGCCGCCGAGGCTGCTGGAACCAAGAAGACTGCGCAGATGGCTGTTGAGGATCGAGCGGAATCGCCGCGGGCCCGTCCGACATTTTTGCTGGGCGTAGCCGAACAGGCCGTCTGCGCGCTTGTTGCGGTGTTGATTCTCGCGCTGGTAATACCGCTCCGGTTCGTTTATTTATATCAAGGCGACTATCTCGCATCGGCCATGTTTGTATCGGGCGCGCTGCTGCTGGCATTGAACTGGAGCTATGCGAAAGGATGTCTTGAAGTGAGCTGGCCAAAGATCGGCGCGGCGGCGGTGCTGGGCATGGCCGCAATGCTGGCGGCCGGCGGCTGGCTCAACTGGCAGCTCACCGATTTGTGGCTGAACGGCGCCCGATGGCTGCGATTCGCGGCGCTGCTGCCCGGGGCGTGGATCTTCTGCTTTGCGGAAGAGGTTCTGCTGGGGACAGTCGGCAAGGGAAAGCACCGTGCGCTTCGATATGGAGTTTCCCTGGCGCTAAGGCTCGAGCTGTGGCTCGCGTGCGTGCTGGCGTACTACGAACTCGCCAGCGGAGAGGCGCTGATCGGCCTACTGGTGATCGGGATGGCTGTATTTTCCGCCGTTCAAAGGCTGGGTACCGATGGGTTACGCCACCGCACAGGTTCCGCCACGGCGGCCGCCGTTTTTGATGCTATACTTTCCGCCTGGTTCATTGCAGCGGTATTCCCACTGACCTGATTCCGAGCCATTATCGAGGCTGCCACCGGGGCCATGCTGAGGGCCATGAGGGAAATTTCCATTGTCGGCGGAGGACCCGCGGGCGCGCTCTGTGGAGAGCGGCTGGCTAGCGCCGGCTTTCGGGTGACGATCTTCGACGAGCGGCTCGCCTGGGAAAAGCCTTGCGGCGGCGGTCTGACGCACAAGGCGATTGAAGCCTATCCCTTCCTTCTGAATGCGCCTTATCCCAAAAAAATTGTCCGCACGGCCGAGCTGATTTCAAACCGCGGGCACCGCGCACGATTCGAGATGAGCCACCCGATCGTGATTTATGCGCGCCAGGTGCTGAATGGGCTTCTGCTCGACCGCGCCGTGGCGGCCGGCTGCCAAACGATCTGTTCGCGCGTGACCCATGTCGATACGGACGGGCCACAGACACGCCTGAAGGCCGCGGGCGAGGAATACATTTCAGATTTCGTCGTGCTGGCCGCAGGGGCACGCAACCAATTGCTGCCGGAAACCACCGCGCTCGGCCCGCAAGACCTTGAAATGACGCTCGGATATTTCGTGCCGACCGAGGAAGACATCATCAAGGTGAAATTCCTGAAGCAATTCGAGGGCTATTTGTGGTCATTCCCGCGCGCCGATCATCTCTCCGTGGGCATCTGCGCAAAGCTGGGACAAAGCTCCAGCCAGCAACTCCGGCGCCACCTGGACGCATTCGTCAGCGAGGAAAAATTTCCGATGGAGAACGCGCAGCTCTACAGCCACGTGCTGCCTTCTCCCCAAGCGCAAACGATCCGCGGCCGGCGAATCGCGGGGAAAAACTGGGCCATGGCAGGCGACGCGGCAGCATGCGTCGACCCCGTGACCGGCGAGGGGCTCTTTTACGCGCTGCGCTCGGGCGACTTGCTGGCCCAGGCATTGATCGAGGACCAACTGCAAGCCTATCCGGAGCGGCTGCGCGCGGCGTTTTCCGCCGATCTCGAGTTCGCCGCGAATATCGCTCGGAAGATTTTTCGGGGAACGTTTCTCGGAAGCGCAATTACCACGCGGATGGTGCAAATCCTGAACTGCTCACCGGCTTTTCGCGAGCTCATCCGCGACCTCTTCAGCGGCTCGCAGGATTATCGCACCCTGAAGCGGCGGCTCTGGAACCAGTTCGGCATCACGGCGGCTGAAATCATGCGCAGTTTTTTGGATCCCCGCTCAATGATCTCGGCGCCCCGGCCGGCCGTCAGCCGCGACCCCTCCCAGTAAACGCACCGCAAGGCGCTGGCCGTATGCGAACAGCACACAATCGACTATGCAAGACTTGGCAGCGAGGAGAGGGCCGCAGTGATTGAGGAGCGGGACGTTCCCATTTGCGTGACGTGCGGCACTCAATTTCCCGGCCGCCAGGAGCATTGCCCCATCTGCGAGGACTCGCGGCAATTCGTCGGCTGGGAGGGCCAGCAATGGACCACTCTCAAGGCCATGAGTGGAAAATACCGGAACCAGATCAAACAGGAAGAAGCCGGGCTATTTTCCATCCAGACGGAAGAGAAATTTGCGATCGGACAGCGAGCTTATTTGATCCAGACGGCGGATGGAAACTTGCTGTGGGATTGCGTCAGCCTGCTCGATGACGCCACCATTGCAAGCATCCGGTCGCTGGGCGGAATCGCCGCCATTGCGATTTCTCATCCTCATTACTACGCCACGATGGTGGCATGGAGCTGCGCCTTCGGGAACGCTCCCATCCACTTGCACGCGGCCAGCAGCAAGTGGGTGATGCGCCCGCATGGAAATATCCAATTCTGGGACGGCGAGACCAAGCAACTGGCCGGAGGGCTGACGCTGATCCATACGCCGGGCCACTTTGAGGGATTCCAGGTGCTTCACTCCGAGCGGTACGCGGATGGCCTGGGCGCAT
>Ga0307372_10003108_pt1 | contig 26891 bp, 22 predicted proteins | sample OX1MG_FD_202533 | JGI IMG/M metagenome (GOLD analysis project Ga0307372, IMG submission 202533) | Soil microbial communities from Risofladan, Vaasa, Finland - OX-1 | ecosystem: Environmental > Terrestrial > Soil > Coastal area > Acid sulfate soil | place: Finland: Risofladan, Vaasa | collected... | reverse complement strand
CGCGGGCTGACCAAGCCGCCGCGAGACCTGTCTCGCGAATTACGGCTCGCCGACTGCCGTTTTTCCGCCGCGCCCCATGCGGCGGCCCGCTCAAACTACGCTCGAAAACCGCGAAACTCGAACTAAGAAGCTGGCCAACTTGGAAGCCGCCGTCAACCTGCACATGGCCTACTACAACTTCTGTTGGCGACCCGGCAAAATGCGCGTCACGCCGGCGATGGCCGCCGGGGTCGCCCGAAGTCTCTGGCGATTCGATGACCTAATGAGCGGGCAGGGCAAGTAAATCAGCCCTGGCAAGAGAGCCGCCGAAAGGCGGCTTTTTTAATGCGCCGGCGGCTTGACCGCAATCTTTTTCAAACAACATCACTACCCAGTTGCGGGCTGCGTTGACGAAGCGACTGTCCATCATCGCGACCAAAGACGGCTACATCTTTGCCGGCAGCGACGCTCCGCCCATCGACGGCTGGGCCAACGTGAATGCTGGCCTCAAGTATAATCTTTACGCCGACCCCGTGCGGCAACGCTTGCTCAGCGTCGGCACGCGATACGAGATGCCCGTCGGATCGCCTCACGCGCTGCAGGCGAACAAAGGCGGACAGTTTGATCTGTTCATGACCGGCGGAACGCGAGTCGGCGCCTACTCGCACTTTTTATCCGCCACGGGCTTCCGGCTGCCCGCCGACCGCAATACGCAAAACCAACAGTTCTATTGGTCGGCTCACGTAGACCGCCGCCTGCCGAATCGACCTCTCTACGGGCTCTTGGAGTGCAATTGGTATCACTGGATGACTTCCGGCACGGGCGGACTGCCCGGCGTCGGCGGCCTCGATCTGTACAATCTGGGATCGAGGGCGGTGGCTGGGACGAATATCGTGACGGCCGCGATCGGCGTGAAGTACAAACCCACGGCGCTGAGCGAAATCGGCCTGGCGTGGGAGGCGCCGATCTCCACCCGGCACGATATCATCGACAATCGTTTCACGGCCGACTTGATCTTGCGATACTAGCCCGGATTATTCATCAGCCCACACCAACCCGAAGCGCAAGCGAGGCGGAGCAAAGCACTTACCTCGCTGGCGCTTCGGGTTTGCATGGAGCGCTTTGTCAAGTAATAGCTGGGCTGATGAATAATCCGGGCTAGTGCATCTTGCCTCAAGAAGGAAGCTGTAAGTTGCTGCTTATCAGCGACTTAAGAAATGGGACTTAAGCAAGGGGTGGCTAACGGGACTCGAACCCGTGACCCCCAGATCCACAATCTGGTGCTCTAACCAACTGAGCTATAGCCACCGTCGGGTTGGGCGGCGCGACGACGAACCGGAAGATTTAACCGGCCGCCCTGGCATCCGATGACGCCTGCCGCCGCAGCTCCGAAGAACTTAAGGTTATCACGAAATTCCGGGGGGGCAAGCCCAGCGGTCGTTCATGGCAAGCGAACGAAAGGCCGGATGACTCGTCAGCGGTTCGTCGAAGGCCCCCGAGGGCTATTGGCCCCTGCCGGCATCGATGGACGTTTCCTGCGTTTGCTAACGCCCGGGCTGAAGTCGCGAAAGCGAAGCTGCGATCGACCGCTCGCGCTCGGCGGAATTCGCGTCGCCGAGTCGCTCGTAAACTTCGGCCAGATGGCGCCGGATGCCGGGCAGAAACGGATTGAGGGTGGCGGCCTGCCGCAAATCGTCCAGGGCGCCCTGGAGATCGCCGGCTTGCCAGCGGCAAACACCGCGCAGGTCCCAGTCGCCGGAAAAGCGACGCAAACTCGTCAATTCGTCCAACGCGTTTTGCGCCGACGACCACTGCTGCGTTTCGAAGGCGTCAAGGGCGATCGTAAACAGCGAGTCGACTCGCGTTTTAGGGTGGAGATCTCGCATCCGCAGCGACTCGCGCGCCAAGCGGAGGCCGGCCTCGTTTGCGTTGCCGGCCAGATACAGCCGCGACAGCGCCGCGACGGCGTCCGGATCGTCCAAGCCTTGTCCGCGGACGCGTTCCAGAAGTTGCTGCGCGCGGAGTTGATAGTAGCGGCCCAATTGCCGATCGCCCGCCCGCTGCGACGCCCCGAAATAGGCCATGCCGAGGTTGCGCGCCTGCTCGATTTCCGGGAGGCCGGAGACGTCGTCGAGCGGCGCCAACTCGGGCGGCCGGCTTGCGCGCGACTCGCCGAGGCCCGGCGGCCCTTCGCGGTGAATGCCGATGCGGTGGTGCGTGAACGCCACGTGGGGCACGTCGGTCGAAACCTGCGGCATGTGGCACGCGGCGCAGTCGTTCGCCGCGTTGCGCCGCAAGCGCTCGCCCAATTCCAACCCGCAAGCGCCGCCGCCCGATTTCGACGACTCGCCGTCGGCGTGGCAATCGAGGCAGACGCGCACGTAATTCCCCCGCCGCTCTTCGGGCGGCGAGTCGTCGTGGCCGGCGTGACAAGTGATGCAGGTCAAGGTCGACGACTTCTGATAGCATCGGCTGGCGCGCATTTGGAGCACGTGTCCTACCACTTTCATCTCCGCGTGCGGCCCCGTCGCGACGTAGTTGGCGCAGAAGGCGCCGAGCGGCAGCCCCGGGCGAAAATCGGTGAGGCCCCGTCCCCGCGCGATCGCCTGGCCGTCGCCCATCAGGTGGCAATGCGCGCAAATCGATTCGCTCAGCTCGCGGCCGAGCTTCGCAGGGTTCACGATGGTCTTTCCCGGCGTTGCGCCGGCGGCCGGCTTGCCCGCCCGTTGGCGCTCGACGTGCAGCGAGCCGGGGCCGTGGCACCGCTCGCAGCCGATCGCCTGTTCGAGAAACGCCGGCTTGAAGAAATCGCGATCGGGTTCCTGCATCCGCCCGACGTGACAATACATGCACATCGCGTCGGCGGGCCGCTCGAAGCCGCGATGGTTCGCGCGGTCGTAACCGGGGGAAATCTCCCACGCTTGCTGCGATACGTACCAGGTGATGGGCGATTCGCAGAGAAATCCGTCCACGTCGATCAAGTAGCTGCGAGTGTGATGCCCCGAGCCGACCAGATAGCGCACCGGGTAATCGGACGCGGCGATCTCGCGGCCCTTCTCATCCAATACGGCCTCGCGATGGCGAAACTCTCCGTCTTGGCGATAAACGCGGTAATGCCGGCCCGACGCTGCGTGAAAGAACGAACCGTCCGCCGGTTCGGACGCCGGATCAACGTCTTTGAGCGCCGATTGGTGCGTCGTGTTTCGATGCGTGCGCGCTTCGCGCTCGTGGCACTCCGCGCAAACCGTCGCTCCGACGTATTTCACGTCGGCGGCGGCGTTGAGATATTCGCTGGCGGGCAGCGGCGGTATCGGAAACGCATTCGCGTCGCGCGCAACCGCCAGCGGACGACGTTCGGGCTGCGACGCCAGCTTCTCGCGCGACGGCGGCAGCGCGAGATAACTCGCCAGCGCGACCGCGACCGCTGCCAAACCGGACCAGCCCGCGAGACGCCGAAGCTTGGAACGCGGGTGATTTGCTGGCATCAGACAAGGTCTCGGCTGAGTCGACAGGACATTCGCGATTCATTCCAAAACGGCGGCAGAACCCACGATCGGGCGTCGTGGAGGGCAGTATACCTGCTTGCGAAAGTTCTGTCAGGCCGCCCGTAACCGTCGTCGTCCGAGCGGAGCCGCCGTGTTAGTTTTCGATGAAAGTTCTGGCCTTCTCGTCGCCGTGCGTTACCCTGGCGCCGAGGAGCTTTGGTACGTCCATGATACAATTGAAGTTATTGACGCAAGACGGCGACCTGGTGCGAATCGAATCCGAGGGGCTCGCTCCGCGCGACGGCGCCAACGTCTCGGCCGGCCGTTTCGAATCGCTCGCCGGAGAGGCGATTTACTCGCGAAAGGTCTTGCTCGGCTTGTCGAAGTGCCATTATGTCGACTCGATGTGCATCGAGTGGCTGCTGAGGAGCCATCGCCGCTTCCGCGAGAGCGGGGGCATGTTGGTGCTCCATTCGGCTTCGCCCGTCGTCGTGCAAATCTTGAATCTGATGCGGATGGAACTGGTTCTGTACCTGGCCTCCACGGAGGACATGGCAAGGGAAATGGCGAAAGGAGGCGGAGATGTCGATTGACTTCGAAGAGACCGATCCGTCGGCCGCGGCCGATGAGACGCAAATGGAGCGGTTTGCGCCCGACCTGGCGGTGACCTTGCTCGTCGATCACGCGGTGCGGCTGGGGGCCAGCGACCTGTTTCTGTCCAGCGGCGAAAACGGCGTCCGCGCTTCGGTCCGGCATCTGGGGATCGTGCGCGAGATCGCCCGCATGTCGAACGAGCAAGGCTCGCGTTGCATGTTTCACATTCGAGCCGCGGCCGGGCTGAAATACGACGAACGCCGCAAGCCGCAAGACGGCCGCTGGGTGCGCCACCGCCAGGGCGGGCCGTCGGTCGACCTGCGGATCAATACCATGCCCACGCTGTACGGCGAGAGCATGGCCATGCGCGTGTTGGTCCGCGACAGCAAGTTGCTCTCGCTCGCGGCGCTGGGCATGGCCGATTCGCAGTTGGCGCTGCTGAAGAGCTGGCTGCAAAGCCCGAGCGGCCTGATCCTGGCGACCGGGCCGACGGGCTCGGGCAAAACGACGACCCTTTACGCCTGCCTGGCCCATCTCAACGACGGCCGGCGCAAGATTCATACGATCGAGGATCCGATCGAGTATGCCATCGGCGGCTTGTTGCAATCGCAGGTCGACGACTTGAACGGGCCCGATTTCCGGCTGTTGTTGCGGGCCGTGCTGCGGCAAAGCCCCGACGTGGTGATGGTCGGCGAGTTGCGCGACGCCGCCGCGGCCGAAACCGCCGTTCGCGCCGCCAACAGCGGGCAATTGGTGTTCGCTACGTTGCACGCCCCGGTCGCGGCCGGGGCGATTCAAAGCATGCTCGGCATGGGCATTCACCCGCACTTTCTGTGCAGCTCGCTGCTGGGGGTGATCGGGCAGCGGTTGGTTCGCACGCTCGACCCGGAGACGAAAGTCCCGCTCGATTTGCGCGCGGCGCCGCGCACGTTCGATGAAGTGCGACCCTGGCTCGAAACGGGCCAAGGAGACGTCGTTTATGCAGCGGCGGACGACGGCAGCCGCGGCGAAGGTTACCGCGGTCGCTGCGGAGTCTACGAATTGTTGAACATGTCGCCCGCACTGCGCGAGCTGATTTTCGAAGGCCGCTCGTCGAGCGATATCGCCCGCAAGGCCGTCGAGGAGGGCATGCTCGACTTTCGCCGAGCTTCGCTGATCAAAGTCGCACAAGGCGAGACGAGCTTCGACGAAATCCTCCGCGTCGTGCCCGCCGCCGACCAGTGGGTCGGCCGCTGAGCAGGGGGCTAAGCCGCTGGCAGCCGTTTTGTTGCGGTCATCGTTTCCAAATGCACTGCTCATCATCCGCAAACAATCGACCATTAACTTTAACGGGTAGAAGCGGCGCCCTTGCCGCTTTTAAACGAAAACGGGTAGAAGCGGCATCCTTGCCGCTTTTAAACGAAAACGCGGCAAGGATGCCGCGTCTACAAGAAATATTGCTCCATGCACCCGCCTATTCCCTTCAACAAACCGTTCATCGCCGGCAAGGAACTGTATTACATTGCTCAAGCGGTCGCCGAGGGAAACATCTCGGGCGATGGGCGATTCACGCAGAAGTGTTCGCGCGTGCTCGAAGAACGCTTCGGCGTCTCGAAGGCGCTGATGACGCCTTCCTGCACGGCGGCCTTGGAAATGGCCGCCATGCTCTGCGACATCGGGCCGGGCGACGAAGTGATTCTGCCCTCGTTCACGTTCGTCTCGACCGCCAACGCAATCGTTCGTTTGGGCGCCCGGCCGGTGTTTGTCGACATCCGCCCCGACACGCTCAACATCGACGATTCGCTCATTGAAGACGCGATCACGGAGCGAACCAAGGCGATCTTTCCGGTCCACTACGCGGGTGTCGGCTGCGAGATGGAGCGGATCATGACCATCGCCCGCCGCCACGGCTTGCGAGTGGTCGAAGACGCGGCTCAGGGCGTGAATTCGTTTTACAACGGCAAGGCGCTGGGCTCGATCGGGGACCTCGGCTGTTATAGCTTTCACGAGACGAAGAACTACATCTGCGGCGAAGGGGGCGCGTTGTGCACCAACGATCCCGAGCTGATCGAGCGGGCGGAAATCATTCGCGACAAAGGGACTAATCGCAAACAGTTCTTTCGCGGTCAGGTCGACAAGTACACCTGGGTCGACGTCGGCAGTTCATACGTGCCGAGCGAGATTTCTTGCGCGTTCCTCTACGCGCAACTGGAACTGTTCGACGAGATCTCGGCTCGTCGCCGCGAGGCCTACCAGTGCTATCGCCAACTGCTGAAGCCGCTGGCAGCGGAGGGCTTGCTCCGTTTGCCGTGCATCCCGGAAGATTGCACGAGCAACTATCACATGTTCTACGTGCTCGTCGAGAATCGGGCGACGCGCGATGCGCTCATCGATCGCCTCGGACAGCGCGGCGTGCAGGCCGTGTTCCATTATGTGCCGCTGCACGGCTCGCCGATGGGCATGAAGTTCGGATACCGCGACGGCCAATTGCCCGTCACCGAACGCGTCAGCGGCCGGCTGCTGCGGCTGCCGCTGTACTACGACATCACGGCCGCGGAGCAGGGGCGCGTGGCGGAAACGATCAAGGAGTTTTTTTGCGGCCCTCGCGGTTCGTCGTCGGCGCCTTCTCTCTCGGCGCGGTCGCCGTCGCTGCCCGAGCCGATCGAAGCCGCCGCTGGATGACCGGAGGCGCTCGAGTCCGAAAACTCCTTGCATTCCGCCCGGCGGCGTGAAGACGGCTTTTTGGAGTCGTCAATCTATCGGGGCGGCCCGGCATCGTCACTACTCTGCACTGTTTTCAAACGCATCGCTCACAATCAGCAAACATTCGCTCGCCACAATAGCATCTTTTGGGTATCTCACTGGATCATTTTGCATGACGACCGCCTTGGAACAGTCGCCTCGCGTCGCGGCGCCCGCAACGCTTCGCCAAATTGAACTCTTGCACAAGGTTAAAACGGGAACGTTGCCGTTGCGGATTCCGATTTGCGACCGGCAGGGCGCGGAAACGGGGCGCCTGGCCCCCCTGACGCAAGCTCATCTGGGCGACGAGGCCCTCGTCAGCACGTTCGTGCGCTGGCGAAACCAGTATCGCGAAGGTTGGCTCGACCAACGTCCCGTAACGATCGAAGGGACGCACCGTTGGCTCCGGGAGGTCGTCGTCGATCCCACGCGGATGAGCTTCTTGATCTATTTCGGCGCGCAGCCGATAGGACGCTGCGGCTTCCTGAACTTGTCCGCCGAAGAGAACGAGTCGGACGGCCTGGTTCGCGGCGAACGGGGCGGGGGCGCCGATTTCATGCACTGCGCCAACGTTGCCGGACTGGCCTGGCAGTTCAATGCGTTGGGCATCTTTGCGGCGTATTCCAAGGTGCTGTCCAGCAATGGGTTCGCACTCGAAGGTTGCCGCAGGCTAGGCTACCCGGCGACGCCGTTTGCGACTCGCGAAGTTTATCGCCACGAGGATCCGCAGGGCGCCGTCCTTCGCGAGACGGGCAGCGCGGAGCAGAAGCTGCCGGACACGCGACTGTTGTACTTGCGAATTCATGAAGTCGACTTCAATCGCGCGCTAGAGCGCTGGAGGAATTGATGCACGCGAACGCACCCGTTTTGCGGAAGGCCGAGTTCTTGAATAAGTTGGAAGCGATTCTAGAACTCGACGAAGCAGCGCTGACTGGCGAGGAGGAACTGGCCGGCCTGCCAAGTTGGGATTCGTTGACCCTGATGGGCTTCATTGCGATGGTTGACGAGACGTTTGGCGCGCGATTCAGCGGAAAGCAGATCATGGCCTGCAAGACCGTCGACGATCTCATGAACCTGCTCGGCGACCGGGTGGCGGCATGAATTCCAGCTCCGCGGAATTGCCGAACGGCGCCGTGCGTTTCGAGGGCCGACGATGAGCCGTTCCTATGTTGACGCCGTCCGACTGGCCGGCGTCGCGAGCGCCGTTCCCGACCGCGTCGCCACCGCGGACGAAGACGCGACGGTCTTTGGCGGCGTCGAGATGGCCAAGATCGCCAAGAGTACGGGCATCCGTTCTCGGCGCATTGCCCCTGACGGCATCTGCACTTCGGACCTCTGCCTGGCGGCGGCCGAGCGGCTGTTGGGCGACCTCGCGTGGGACCGCGACAGCATCGACACGCTGATCTTCGTCTCGCAGACGCCCGATTACTTCTTGCCTTCGACCAGTTGTTCGTTGCACGGTCGTCTCGGCCTTTCCAATCAGTGCGCCGCCTTCGACGTGAACCTTGGCTGCTCGGGCTACGCCTACGGCGTCTGGCTCGCCAGCCATTTGGTCGCCAGCGGCGCCAGCCGCCGCGCCTTGCTGTTGGCGGGAGATACCGGCGCGAGAAACGTGAATCCGCTCGATCGGTCGGCAAGGCCGTTGTTCGGCGATGCCGGCGCCGCCACGGCCTTCGAGCGTCAGCCGTCGGCGGAGCGGATGTTTTTCCGTCTGGGCACGGATGGCAGCGGCCAGAACCATCTGATCGTTCCCGCCGGCGGGTATCGCATGCGGCCCTCGCGGCAGACGGCGCAGTCGCACCCGGACGCCGACGGGAACGTCCGCAGTCTCGACCAACTCTACATGAACGGCGCCGAAATCTTCCTCTTCACCTTGGCCGAAGTTCCCGGCCTGGTGCGCGGAACGCTGGAAGACGCCGCGTGGGCCATGGACGACGTCGATGCTTTCGTCTTCCATCAGGCGAACCGCTTCATGTTGACGCACCTGGCGAAGTCCATGAAAGTCCCTTTGGAGAAGTTGACGCTGGCCTTGGAAGAATTCGGAAACACGAGTTCCGCGTCGATTCCGTTGGCGATCACGGCGCGACTCGCCGAACGCTTCGCCTCGGGGCCGGCGAAGGTGCTGTTGGCGGGATACGGAGTCGGTTTCTCGTGGGCGGCCGCGGCCATCACCTTCGACCGTCCCGTCGTCTCCGAAATAGTCGTGGTCGATACCGCTCGTCTACTCGAGCGTCTGGCCTCCTCCGAATCACACCTGCCTGAATGCTTGCGGACGCCGGCCAATGAACCCGTTGGCTAATGCCAGTCCTGTTTCGCCAGCGGCCTATTGGGATCCGGGGCGCCATCGCGCGGAACTCGAGCGCATCTTCCGCCGACACTGGCTCTTCGCCGGTTTCGCCGGTCAATTGCGCAAGCCGAACGACTTTATCACCGTGCAAGCCGGCGACCGGTCGGTCGTCGTCTGCAATTTCAATGGACGGTTGCGTGCGTTGCACAACGTTTGCTCGCATCGCCACGCCATCCTCAAAGACGAGCCCTGCGGCAACGGGCCGCTCCGCTGCCGGTATCACGGCTGGACCTATGACGAGGAGGGCCGCCCCTCGGGCATTCCGGCGAATCGAGAAAATTTCGCCTTCGAAGATCGCGACAAGCAGCGTTGGGGCCTCGAGCGCTACGACGTCGAGCAAGTCGGCGAGTTCGTGTTCGTTCGAGTTGCGTCGTCCGGCCCCTCCTTGCGAGAGCACCTTGGCCCGCTGGCAAAGCTGTTCGAGACGTTGCAGCAGACCTTCTCGATGCCGTTCGAGGAAGGGGCGCGCGATTGGGCCTGCAATTGGAAAATCGGAGTGGAAAATACGCTCGAGTCGTATCACGTCGCCTTTGCTCACCAGGAAACGCTGGCGGCCGTGCTCGATTCGCAAGGCCGGATGGCATTTCAGGCGCCGCACTCGTCCGTCTGCCACAAGATGCTGCCCGAGAGCGTCGCTTGGTGGAACGACGCGCTGCGCCGGTCGCGTCTCGTGCGTTGCGAGGCGTACGATGACTATCATCATTTCTTCATTTATCCCAATCTCTGCATTGGCTTGACCTACGGCGCCTTGTCGAGCGTGCAGACGTTCGAACCGCTGACGTCGTGTACGAGCCGGTTGAAGTACCGGCTGTTGCTGCCCAGCTCCGACGCGGCGGAACAGAGTCCGCCTGCCTTCCGGCGCGTGCTGTGCGACTACTTGCGGGAGTTCAATGAAAAAGTGCTCGAGGAGGACGGCGGCCCGGTGCAATGGTGCCAAGAGGGCTGCCGCGAGATGCGGCGCGCGGCGTGCCTGGGCGCATCCGAGGCGCGCATTTCAGCCTTCCTGAACGCGGTCGTATCCGATGCATCCTGCGATCCGGCCGGCGAAAAACGCGGCGACGACGAATGGAAGAAGGCGCAAGCATGTTGAACCCAATGGATCTTTCCGGACGCACGGTGATGGTCACCGGCGCCAGTTCCGGCATCGGTCGAAGCGCCGCGGCCTTCTTGAACCGTCTCGGAGCCAAGGTCGTGTTGGTCGCCCGCGATGTCGAACGGCTCGAACAGGCGCGCCGAGAACTGCAGGGGGACGGGCATCGCGTCGAGAGCTTCGATCTATCGACGGGCAACCAGATTCTGGATTGGATGAAGCGCGTGACGGCCGGCGTCGGCCCCTTGGACGGGCTGGTTCACTGTGCGGCCATGCAAAGCTACTACCCGCTCAAGGTGTTGAGCGCGGCCGCGCTTGCCGAGATGTTTCAAGTCAACAGCGTCAGCGCGGCGATGCTCGTCAGGGCGTTCCAGCAGAAAGGGTGCTACCGGCCGGGCTCGAGCGTGGTCCTGCTCAGTTCGACGGCCGCCATTCTCGGCGTGCCCGCGAACGCCGCCTACGCCGCGTCCAAGGCCGCCGTCATCGCGCTCGTCAAGTCCTTGTCGTTGGAACTCATCGAAAAGCAGATCCGCCTCAACTGCATCGCGCCCGGCTTGGTCGAAACGGAGATGGTCGAACGCATCCGGGAGGCGACGCCGGAACATCTGTTCCAGGCCATGGTCGACAAGCATCCCTTGGGAATGGGAACCACGTCGGACATCGCCTACGCCATCGCCTTTCTGTTGGCGCCGGCGGCCCGCTGGATCACGGGTTCGACCCTGATGGTCGACGGCGGCTTGAGCGTGCCTTAGTCCCTAGCTCGCTTGGCGCCGGGAACGGCCGTCAGGGCTCGAGCATAAACGAACGAGCGGCGACATGTTTCAACACTCTGGAAAACTCGAAGAACGCGCGGCAAAGCTTGTTCCGGGCCGCGGCGAGGTCGCTTCCTGTGAACGCTGAACCTGCCCCAACCCAGGCGGCTGCCCTTGCGAACGGCCGCACCGCCGCCAACGACGCCGCCGCAGAGTCGTTTCGCTCGGCGCACGAATCGCACGCCGCCCCGGCCCGCGCGACGGACTCGCTCGATCTGTCGGTGATCGTTCCGGTCTATAACTCGGCGGCGACGCTGGAAACGCTGGCCGAACGGTTGCAAAGGGTCTGCGAGGGCCTCGACCTATCCTGGGAAATCGTGTTCGTCGACGATAATAGCTGCGACGACTCGTGGCAGGCCCTGTTGAAGCTGCGCGAGCGAGATCCGGACCGCGTGACCATCGTTCAACTGATGCGAAACTTCGGCCAACACAACGCCTTGATGTGCGGCTTCCATCACGCGCGTGGGCGATTCGTGGCGACCCTCGACGACGATCTGCAGAACCCGCCGGAAGAAATCCCCCGTCTCCTGGAAGCGATCCAGTCGCGCGGACTCGATCTGGTCTATGGTTCGATTGCAGGAGCCAAGCGCCACGGCGTGCTGCGCAACTTGGGTTCGAAACTGATCACTCGCTTCGGACAATTCGCGTTCCAGACGAGTGTTGCGGGCAGCTCCTTTCGAATCATCCGCCGCGAGCTGGTCCAGAGCATTTTGACTTATCAACTGAGCTATACGTATATCGACGGCCTGTTGGCCTGGAACTCGCAGCGCATCGGCGCCGTGCCCGTCTCGCACCATGAGCGAGCGGCCGGCGCCTCGGGTTACTCGTTTCGCCGGCTCGCGGCGCACGCCCTGAACTTGCTGACGAACTTTTCGCTCATCCCGCTGCAAGTCGTGTCGCTGTTGGGAATCGCGGCGGCGGCGGCGGGCTTCGCGCTCGGCCTCTGGTTCCTGCTGGCGCATTTTCTCGGCTGGATTACCGTGAGCGGTTACGCGTCGTTGATCGTGACGATCCTGATCCTGGGCGGAATCCAGTTGCTCTCGCTGGGAGTCATGGGCGAGTATTTAGGACGCATTCATTTGAACATCAATCGCAGACCGCAATTTGTCGTCCGCAAAGCGGTTTGCGCCGCGCAAAGCAGGTGCGCGAACGATGACCAGGGCCCGGAATGAACCTCTTCCGATCGCGGATTTTCGCTGCGCCATTCAATTCGTGGGGGCCTGGCCGTCCTGCCGCCAGGTCGTGCGATCTAAGGCGGGAGCGAAACGTCGAGCACGACGTCGCCCTTGGCCTTGTCAGGCGAAACTCCGGGCGACAAAGGACGGCCGCCGTCGTCGATGCCATCGCTGCCGACGCTATGGAGTTGGTAGCCGACGGGCAGGCGGCGATAGACGAAGGCGCCGCCGCTGAAGGGATCGGACGGAAGCTCTGCGAGAAACGGCGGACTAAGTTTCGCCAACGTGTCGGGATAGGCTGCACGGGCCAGCCAGTATTCGCGCAGCGCGAGATGGCAGCGGAAGAGCCGCAGGATTGCCAGCCCCCGATTGAACGAGGCCGCCGAGACCCGCCGGCTCTCCTCGAACATTTCCGGCACTTGCGATAAAATCCAGCGTTCGCCCCAGGGCCTGTACTTCTTGTAGTAAATCACTTCGCGAGCCGCGATTTGATCGAACGTCTCTTGGCGTTCGTCAAGCTCCGCTAGGCGAGCGGCAAGCTCGCGGCAAGCGGCAGAGTCAAGCTGCGGCAAGATTTTGCGCAACTCCTCCAGACCCGTCATCTGGCTCGCCGTCCCGAGCTGTGCATCGAGCATCGTGCCGCCGTGCATCATGGCTTCGCCGAGTCGCACCGCCTCGAAGTATCGCACTGCCGCCTCGCGATGGTTGCCCTTCAGCAGTTGCAGCCGTCCGGCCGCGGCGAGCACGCGGGCCAGTTGTCTTAGCATCTGCGGCTCATCCAGCGAATTGCCCTGCCAATACGACGCGTCCGCCGGCAACCGCCTTTGACACGGCCGCGCCAGCCCGGCGCGAGCCCGCTCGAGGGCCTCGCGGTGTTGAATCAGGTAGGCGGCCAGCGCGTCGTCCGAAAGTGCGTTCACGTCGACGGCCGGGCGGTTGACCATTTTCGCCGCGCGCAGCAGATCGTCGATGCCGTTGTCCTTAAGCGGCGCCGGGAGCGAAAGGAACCGCGGGGCGACCAACCACCAGTAAAACGCCGCGGGCGGCGCCGCCATGAGCAGCAAGCTCGTTGCGGCGACGATACGGCCAAACCGACTGCGCGCCGCTCGTGCAAGCCAGAGCCAGCCGCCGATCAGGCACGTTGGGAAAAGAACGACGAGCGTCGCCAGCCGCACCCAAAGCTTGCGCCGCGCGCCGGTCGCCCAGACCGCCGTGAGCGTAATGATCGCATACACGACGCCCGGCACGACCGACGAGAGCCACTGGCCCTGCATGTCGGGCCGCGCCCAGGCCAGAATCGAAATCACGACTCCAGCGACCAGCGTCAGCAGAAGCAAGTCGGACAGCGTAAACTTCGGTCGCGCCCGAGGGCGCGCCGCTGGCCCCGATTCGTCTTCGAGCGCGCGTTCAGCGGGCGTCCGCAGGCTCCTGACGAACAATAGCGCCGCGATTACAATCATCGATTGGACCAGGAAAGCAACCCATATCCCATAATCGGGCGCGGCCAGCCAAGCCGAAAGGAAGAGCAGTACGGCGGCGACTCGCCCAAACCAATGCCCGCGGCCCAAGGCGCCCCAGACGGCGACGAGACCGACAAGGCTGTAGGTCGTGACGAGCACGGCCAACGTCGTTGCTTGGAACATGGCGGCCGCCTAACGCGCGATTCGCTCTGCAGGGTAAACAAGACTTCGCACACAGCCTAATTCGCTGGCGAGGCGCAAATCTTGGCGCAACCTGCCGTCAGTTCATGCGCAGCAAACGCGAATTCACCCGGGCTTCGGCCCAAGCAAACGTTCGCGGCACGGTCTGTTAAGGCGTGCCCTCTGCGGAGGGCCCTGAACTCACAAATTGCATTGATTCGCGATTCTCGGAACGCCACAGAGGGCGTTCCCTACAGAACCGACCGTGCGTACCCATTCTTACGCCCGCCGCGCGTTTGATTCGCGTCAGCCGCCGGCAATCTCCGCCATGGCTTCTTCCGGAATGTTGAAGTTGGCCGAGACGCTCTGCACGTCGTCGTGATCGTCGAGCCTTTCGACCAGCTTCAATACCGTGCGGCCGGTCTCGGCGTCGAGATCGACGGTGTTGGTCGGAATGCGGCTGATCTGGCTGCTTTCGGGCTCCAGGCCGCGGGCCGCCAGCGCGTCGCTGACTTGCTGGAACGCGCTCGGGTCGCAGTAAACTTCGAACAGGTCGCCGTCGCGCTTCACGTCGTCGGCGCCGGCTTCCAAAGCCAGTTCGAGCAGCGCTTCTTCGTCGATTTGTTTTTCAGGAATCGCGAACACGCCCTTGCGCTCGAACATCCACGATACGCAGCCCGACTCGCCGAGCTTGCCGCCGGCGATTTCGAAGATCTTGCGGATCTCGCTGGCCGTGCGGTTGCGATTGTCGGTGAGGATCTCGCAGAGCACCGCCACGCCGCCGGGCCCGTAGCCTTCGTACAGCACCTCGTCGAGATTGCCGCCGTCGAGCTCGCCCGTGCCGCGCTTGATGGCCCGGTCGATGTTGTCTTTGGGCATGCTCACGGCGCGGGCCTTGTCGATGGCGTAGCGCAGCCGCAAATTCGCGTCGGGGTCGCCGCCGCCCAATTTGGCCGCCACGATGATGTATTTAGAAAGCTTGCTCCACAGCTTGCCGCGCTTATTGTCGACTAGCGCTTTCTTGCGGGAGATGTTCGCCCAGTGGGAATGACCTGCCATCGATCAGCAATGCTCCGAAAAGAGATGCCGGAATGTTTGTTGTGATTCAGTAAAAGGAAGGACGACTGCCAGACACTTCAGCCCTCACCTAACCTCTCCCAGGGGGAGAGGGATAGGAACAACGAAATCATTCTTCCTTCGTCGCTTCCTTGCCGGCCGGCGTTTTCTTCGGTTCGGACGCCAGTTTTTCACGAGTCCGCTGGGCCTTTTCGGCCTCATGGTGTTTTTCGAAGTGTTCAAGCGCCCGTTGCCAAGTTTCGCGGGCCAGTTCCGTTTGGCCAGCGGCCTGGCAAGCGTCGCCGAGGTGCTCCAGGATCACGCCGTCGGGCTCTTCAACCTCGATCGCCTTCTTCAATTCTACCACCGCCTCGTCGTAACGGCCGAGCTTGAAAAAAGCCCAGCCGAGGCTATCGCGATAGGCGGCGTTCTCGGGCTCGGCCGCCACGGCGTCTTGAACCATTTCCAGGGCCCGCTCGAGGTTCTTGCCCTGGTCGGCCCAGAGGTAGCCCAGATCGTTCTTGGCCGAAATGTCGTCCGGATACTCATCGAGCACCTGCTCGAGCCACTCTTCGGCCTGAGCAACGTCGTTTTTCATCACGGCGATGTTCGAGAGAATCAGCCGCGCCGTTTTAAGCTCTTTGCGAACGTCGTCGGCCTGATGACCGGAGTCGAACCGCGCCAGCAACTCGCGATAGGCCTGGGCGGCCTCGTCGTACCGCTTGGCATGGTACAGAATCCACGGCACGCGGGCGGCCACCTGGACGTTCTTGTCGTTGAGCAACACGGCGTGTTTGGCCGCGGCCAGGGCTTCGTCGGGCTTGTCCGCCATCGTCAACGCGGCGGCCAAAAAGTAGTGGAACGTCGGATCGTCGGCGGGCAAAACTCGCTCGTCGATACCGCGTTGCAAGACCTTGGCGGAATCCTCGTAACGTTCCGACACGAGCAGCGCCACGGCCCAGGTTTGCAGCACCTCTCGGGCCTTGTCGCCATTGAGCTCGAGCGCGGCGTTGAAGAACTCTTCGGCGACGTCGAAGCGTTTGGCTTCCAATGCCAACAGCCCCAGCGCCAACCGCTGAGCGTAGCCGAGCGACTCTGCGTTGGCTTCGCGCAACTTCTGGGCGGCGGCGACCAGTTTGGCAAACGCATGCTCGTCGTGCGCGAGCGTCTGCGCCTCTTCGCCCAGCATGCTAAGGCCGTTCGTCTGGTCGACGACCTCGCCGAGCACTTTTACGAGCGCCGAGGCCTTGTCGGTCTGGCGGTAGACGGCGGCGAGCCCTTGGTAGGCGGCAGCCTGCTCGGGCGACTGCGCCGGCCCGCCAGCCGCCACGGCGGCGAACAGCGGCTCGGCCCTATCGAATTGTTTGGCGGCCAGGTATTGCTCGGCCAAGTACAGCCGCAACGGCTGGTTTTTGGCGTCCGCGGCGCGCAGCCGCTCCAATTCCGGAAGCACTTCGTTCGAGCGTCCCAGCTCGGCGAGCAGCTTGCCTAGCAGTTCATAGGGGCCGGCGCCTTGGCTCGCTTCGTGCTCTGCAAAATACTTCTTGAGCGATTCCAATGCCTTGGCCGGCTGCTTGCGCTGGGCTTCGACGCGGGCCAGTCGATACGCATACAGCGCGGCGTTCGGCTTGAGTGAATTCGCCTTTTCGAAAGCGGCTAGCGCCGCGTCCGGACGATCGGCCGCCAAGAAAACCTCGCCGAACATTTCATACGTGCGATCGGCGGCGGTCAACGCGTTGCCGTCGGCGCCCCGGCCTTCGAGCAACATTCTTTTGGTCTGCGCGTCGAGGCCGTGTTCGTCCGGATGCTCCGCCGCTTCGATCACTTCGGCAAATGCGGCCGCGGCTTCTTTGGGCTGGCCGGTCAGATAGAACAGCCGCCCTGCCTCCAGCATCAACACGGCGCGGCCGGCCGACTTTTTGTCGGCCTGCAAGGCCAAAGCTTGACGCACCAGCTTGAGCGCCTGGTCGTACTCCTGTCGCGCGCTGAGCATGGCCGCAAGTTGCTGCAACAAGCGGGCGTCGGAAGGATCGATCTGGACCGTCCGCAATGCATAGCGGAAAGCTTCGTCTTGCCGATCAAGCTTGAAAGCCAGCGCCACGATCTGCCGCAGCACCGTGAGCGAATTCGGATCGTGCCGCAGCGCGCGTTCATACATCCGCAGCGCTCCGGCGTAATCTTCTTGCTGCTCTTTCATTCGGCCGGCGGCGAACAGGCTGACCGCCTCGATCCGCTCGCGCTCGCCAGCGCTCGCCGGGCGCTCGGGGACGAACGGCTCGGGAGCGTCGTCGAGTTCCAACGGCCGCTTGGTCGAATCGACAGGCGGAGCAGCAGTCGCTGCGGCCTTAGTAGGCGGAGCATTTTGCGGCGGCGCCGGTTCTTGGGGGGCGAGTGCGCGGGTCGCACTCGGAATTCCGACGACCCACGCCGCAAACCCGAGACAGGTTAAACCCCAGAGACGCCGACGAAACAGACGATAGCGCACGGCGAATCTCCTTAAACAAACGAACCGACCCAACCGGATAGGAGGCGTCTTGGCCTGCGACACGCTTATTTTACCAAGCAAGCCCTGCGCACGCCACTTCAGCCGGCCGGCGTGCATCCCCTACTCAGTGCGGCTCATTGCCGCAAAATACAGGGCCAAAGGGGAACCCGAACGGCCTGTCTCATTCCACTTTTGACGGAGCCGCTAATGCCTTTTCAAGTCTGAGTTGATAGGTGAGGGTGGCTGGCGGCAGAGCGAAGCGATGCCCCAGCGAACTGGGGCTTCGCCTAGGCTCAGCCGCCAGCCACCCGACTGTCAAAACGGCTTCGAAGAGGCACTAGCGGGGCTTGCGCTTGGATAGCCCGACGGCGCCTGTCTTTTTCTTTTCGCTTGGTTTCTTGGCAGAGGCCCGCTGGTCGGCAGCGGGTTTTTGCGGAGCGCCGCTTTTTTTGCCGCCCGCGGGAGCGGTCTTCTTGGCGGCCGAGCCTTTCGCCAGCGATTCGGCCTTGGGCTTCGTTTCTTTCGGCGGTTCAGTCTCTTTGGGCTTCGCGCCTTTCACAGGCCGCTTCGGCAGGCGGTCCTTGGCGTCAGGCGCGATCTCCAGCAGAATCTTGTGCAAATTCGGCGAATAAGGGTTGGCAATCATTTCCGCGCCCAATTGATGCGCCAACGACGCGAATTCAACGCCCTTGGTTTTAGGAATCGCGCGCTCGAGACCGGGCACGACGCCGGCAGCCAGGTCCGCCGCGCTGACCAGCCCGAGCACGGCGAAGACCTGCATCAAGCCTCGATCGAGCGGTATCGCGTGGCCGCCGAGCGTGGCTTGGGTCAAATAGGCGATCGAAAACGGCGTCGTGCCCTCGAGTTTCTTCAGTCGCTGTTGAGCTTGTCCCAAATTCTGCTTTTTCAACGGCTCCAAGTCGAACGAATAGGTCGATTCGAACACGCTCTGCAAAGCGCGCTTCAGGTGCGTGGCCGCCGCCGTCGCGGTGGGCAGCATGTTCATCACCTCGGCCAATTCCTTGACCGTGCTCACGCGCACCTCGTTCCAATCGAAGAACGAGGTTGAAACCGCGATAAACGCCTTATCGGCCTGCTCGTAACGGGCGTTTTCCAGGCAGCAGGCGTACAGCAAGTGTTCCAAGACCGGGCGATCGGGAATCGGCGCCGGCTTGTAGTGCTTCTTCAGCACTTTGTGCATCTTGGTCAACAACGCCATGCGGTTCGGGTTTGCCATGCCTATCTCAGCTTTGCTCGTGCTCGTCTTCAGGAAGTGCGTCGTCGGGAGAGTCTTCGCCGCCAGTCAAATCGGCGTCGAGCGAGTCTTCGCCGGAAGAATCTTCGTCGTCGGCCGCTCCCGCCGGCTGCTTGGGCAGCACGCGGCCGAGAATCTCGGCGATCTGGATCGAGCGTTTGACCCCTTGATCCAGGATGAACTCAAGCCGCGGCGTGTATCGCGTTTCGATCCGGTTGGCCACTTTCGACTGCAAGTAGCCGGCCGCGCTTTTGAGCCCGGCCAGGCTGAGCCGCTGCTTCGTCTCGTCGCCCATGATCGAGACGTGAACTTTCGCCTGCCGCATGTCGGGCGTCATCTCGACGAACGTCACCGTCACGTCCTGCACGCGCGGATCGTTCAGGCCGGTCAAAATGGCCATGCTGACCGCCTCGCGGACGGCTTCGGCGGCTTTCAAAACGCGACGGGACGACATAGCGGAAATCTAGCGGGCGGTTGCTCGAAACGGCGAACGAAACTACAGCGTGCGGGCGACTTCTTCCACCTTGTAGGCTTCCAGCACGTCGCCTTCTTTGAGGTCGTTGAAACCGCGCAGCTTCATGCCGCACTCCAAGCCTTCGCGCACTTCGCGTGCATCGTCCTTCTCGCGCTTCAACGATTCCAACGGATAGTCGCCCACGATGCGGTTTTCGCGTATCACGCGAACTCGGCTATTGCGCTCGATCGTCCCAGCCAGCACGCGGCAGCCGGCGATCGTGCCCAGGCGGCTGATGGTGAAGGTGCGCTGCACCAATGCGCGGCCCAGATCGACGTCTCGTTTTTCCGGCTTGAGCATGCCTTCCAGAGCCGCTTTGAGGTCGTCCGACACCTGGTAGATGATCTCGTAACGGCGGATCTGTACGCCGCGTTGATCGGCCAGAACGCGGGCGCCTTCGTCAGGCACCACGTTGAACCCGATGATCACGGCGTCCGACGCATCGGCCAGGTGTACGTCGGCTTCGGTGACGCCGCCCACCGTCTTTTGCAAGATTTTGATTTGCACTTCCGGGTGCTGCAGCTTGGTCAGTTCCTTGAGGATCGCCTCGATCGAGCCTTGCGTGTCGGCGCGGAGAATCAGGTTCAGCGTCTGCACTTCGTCGCCGCCCAATCGATCGTGCAGCGTTTCCAGCGTGACGTGCGTCCATTGCCCGCTGAGCGCCACGCGCCGCGAGAGATTGCTCCGCTTTTCCGCGATGTCGCGGGCCTGGCTGATGTCTTCCAACACGTAAAAGTGTTCGCCCGCCGCGGGCGCTTGATCGAGTCCGGTGACGTTCACTGGAGTCGAAGGCCCGACCGCTTCGTACGTCTCGCGCGGCTGGAGCGTGTCGTACATCGCCTTGACGCGGCCGTAGGCCGCTCCGCAGACGACGACGTCGCCGACCTTGAGCGTGCCGTTTTGCACGAGCAGCTTGGCCACCACGCCGCGTCCTTCGTGCATTTCGGCTTCGAGGCAGGCGCCGTAAGCATGGCGGTGGGGATTGGCCTTGTAATCGTGCAACTCGGCGATGGTCAGCAGCGTTTCCAGCAAATCTTCGATGCCCTGGCCGGTCAATGCGCTGCACTTCACGACTTCGGTGTCGCCGCCCCATTCGGTCGGCAGCAATTCATTGGCGGCCAGTTGCTGCATGATCCGATCGACGTTGATGCCCGGCAGATCGATCTTGTTCAGCGCCACGATGATCGGCACGCCGGCGGCGCGGGCGTGGCTGATGGCTTCTTCGGTTTGCGGCATCACGCCGTCGTCGGCCGCCACGACCAGCACGGCGACGTCGGTAACGTTCGCCCCGCGAGCCCGCATTTCGGTGAACGCCTCGTGACCGGGCGTATCCACGAAGGCGATCGGCCGGCCGTCGCGCTGAATGCGATACGCGCGAATGTGCTGCGTGATTCCGCCGCTTTCGCCGCTAGCCACGTCGATGCCAATGATCTTGTCCAACAGCGACGTTTTGCCGTGGTCGACGTGACCCAGGAAGGTGACCACCGGCGGACGCGCTTCCAACGACTCGGGCGCATCCTGCTGCTCTTCGATCGAGGTCAGCAATTCATTCTCCAAGTCGAAGGCCTGCCGCACTTCCACCTCGGCGCCGAATTCAACGGCCAGGAGTTCGATGGTCTCGGCATTGAGATCGGCCGTGACGCTCGACATCATGCCCAGCGAAAGCAGCTTCGAGAGCACCTTGGGCACGGGAACGCCGATCGAGGCGGAAAAGCTGCGCACGTTGCAAGGCAACTGAATCACGACGTGCCCCTTGCGCGGAGCGGCCGTGTTGACGCCCGATTTTCTCTGTCGGGGGCGCGGTCTGCGCAGAGGGCGTTCTTCTTCTCCGGCGGGCGTGACTCGTCCCGGCCGCACGCCGGCGGTCGGCGTCCGCTTGCGGCTGCGCTGGCGATCTTCGCGAGTGCCCATCATCGTGTCGGTTTTGCCGGCAGCGGCGGCGGGACTTTTACCGCGACGAGCGCGTTCGCGGCGTTCGCTTTCGGAGATCGGCAAAGGAGCGCCCGGCGGGCCGCCCGGGCGCGCGGGGCCTCCGGCTCTGCCGGGGGCGGGCTTGGCCGAACTAGCGGCTTCGGCCTTGCGCTTCAACTCTTGTTTTTTCAGATGCGCCTGCAACGGCGTGGCGCCGCCGGCCTTGCTGGCGCGGATTGCGTCGGGCGGAAGCTTGATATCGGGCTTTTGCGGCGCGGGTTCCTGCGCTTTGGGCGGAGCCACTGGCTGTTGGATGGCTGGCAGCGGAGCCACGCGAATCGCCGGGGCCACGCGAAGCGGCGGCTTGCCGCCTTCGAAAGGCGTCCGTTTGGGAGTTTCAGGAGCGATCGGCTGCGGTTTGGCGCCGATGACCGGCGGACGTCCGGAGGGCGCGACGCCGGTCGGCGGGATGTAATCGCTTCTTCGCAAAGCGCCCGTTTCGGCGACTGGCGCGGCCGGAACCGGTTTCGCCGCGACGGCCGCTTTGGCCGGCTTGGCGGCGCTGGCGCCCCCCGCCACGTAGGCCTTGATGCGGACCACTTCTTCATCGGTCAAACTGGCCAGCGCCGAACCCTTGCCGGTCACCCCTGCCTTGGCGCAAAGGTCCACCAAGACCTTGCTGTCCAGTTTCAATTCTTTCGCTAACGCGTAGATCCGTGAGGCCAAGTTTCAATTCTCCGTCAGATTGTCTCGGAAGCCTTGCTCTCAAGCCCGAGACGCCGTCAAATTATCCACATTAGTTCATAACCACAATCTCCCTGTTACGTCCTTAGCCCCGAGGCGGACGCAGGCCAACGCTAACCAGTCTCTTCGGCTTGATCCGGAGCGGAAACGCTCTGGACGTCCTCCGCCGCCGGGCCGGTTCCTTCTGCCAGGCTCTCGCTTTCCTGCATTTCGCCGGTTTCGGCGGCCTGCGGCGTTTCGCCGGCAGCGGCACGGGCGGCTTGCTCTTGCGCTTCGAGGGCGGCGGTTGCGGCGTCAATGCGTTCCTGTTCGCGCTGTCGTCGCCGGGCCTCGCTGGCGGCGGCTTCCGCCTCCTCGGCCTTGGTCTCGGCCTGAGCGACGATCTTATCGACCTGCTCCATCGTCAGCTCGCCCATCTCCATCAGGGCGTCGGGCTCGATGACCGATAAGTCATCGTATGACAAAAAGCCCTCGCCGACCAGCTTCTCGCTCAGGTTTTCGTCCACGCCTTCCAACGAACTGAAGCCGGCCACCGCCCGCTCGATTTGTTCGTCCAACTCTTCGCGGGTCATGATTTCGATGTCCCAGCCGCAGAGTTTGCTGGCCAGCCGCACGTTCTGGCCGCGGCGGCCGATGGCCAACGACAACTGGTCCTCGCGCACCAGCACGATCGCCCGGCCGAGCATCGAGCAGAGAATGACCTCTTCGACTTCGGCCGGCTGCAAGGCGTTGGGAATCAACACCTGCATGTCGTCGCTCCAGCGGACGATGTCGATCCGCTCGCCGGCCAGTTCGTCGACGATGTTTTTGATGCGGTTGCCGCGCACCCCGACGCAGGCTCCAACGCAATCGACGCGCTGATCGGTGCTGCTGACGGCCACCTTGGTGCGGTAGCCCGGTTCGCGGGCCATCGCCCGGATTTGGATCACGCCGTCGGCGATCTCGGGGATTTCCTGTTCGAACAAGCGGCCTACGAGCGCCGGCCGGGTGCGGCTGAGGATCACCTTGACCCGGCTGCCGGCCTTCTTGACTTCGAACACGGTCGCCCGCACCCGTTCGTTGGCATGGTGCGTTTCTCCGGGGATTTGTTCGCTGCGCGGCAGAATGGCTTCGCAGTTCTGCAAGGCGACCGTGGCGGCGCCCCCTTCATATCTTTGTACGACGCCGGTGACCAGTTGGCCTTTTTCTTTGTCGTATTCGTCGTAAAGTGCGTCGCGTTCGGCTTCTCGCACCTTTTGAATAATGACTTGCTTGGCGGTCTGGGCGACGATCCGGCCGAGCGTTTCGCCTTCATCGAGCGGGGCGCCATTGTGCGTGCCCGAAATCGAACCGTCGGTGCGATTGATCTGGACCGCGATTTCCTGGTCTTCGCCGTACTGTTTTTTGGCGGCAGAGACCAGCGCAGCCTCGATGGCCTGGAACACGATTTCCTTTTCGATGTTCTTGTCGCGATGAATCGTATCGATGATTCGCAGCAGTTCGCTCGGATTCATAAGCCTTTACTCTTTCGTCGCCCGTGGCGATCTCAGTTCGAGTTGTCGGATTGTGAGTTTCTCGAAAAAACGGGCGCTCGGCCCTGCTCCCTCGGCGTATGAGGCTCCTGTTCGACTCGGTTTGAGGTCCGGCCCCGCTTGATTTTCACTCCGCCAAAAAACGAAAAACGGCAACCAACCTAACCCACGCGCGGCCGGCGCACCAGGCGCTGGCTCGGCTTGCGGGCACGAAAGGCCGGTTACCCTCGCACGCCCCCCGGACGGCAAAGGTTCTGGCCCGTTTGGGCATCGAACCAATGCGCCCGCCGCATGTCAAACCCAACTAGCACCTGGTCTCCCATACTCCACGCTGCATCTGCACTCGTCTTGCACAGCAGCAGCCGCTGCGCCCCCCCGCCTGCGAATTCGCTAGAGCTCCCCGCGGCCTCACCGTCGCTGCCTGTCGGCTGCAACTCGACGGCGATGGCGTCGCCGAGCAGATCCGTGGCCGTCACTTCAGCCGGGAGCCACTCGGCCGGTTTTTCCGTTCCGCCGGCTTTTGCCAACCGCAGATGCTCGGGCCGCAAGCCGAACACCACCGGGCGACCCGGCTGGCAAGCCAAGCCCTCGAGACTCGACTCCGCCACCCTGACCGACCAACCTCCGCCGACGAAACGCCAGGCGCCGTCGGCGTCTTGAATCCAACCGCCTTCCACCAGGTTCATCGGCGGCGACCCGATAAACCCCGCGACAAAGCGGTTCGCCGGCCAGTCGTACACCTCGGCCGGTGCAGCCAACTGCTGCAGTCGGCCCCGGTCGAGCACGGCGATCCGGTCGCCCAAGGTCAGGGCTTCCGCCTGATCGTGAGTGACGTAAATGACCGTCGTTGCCACCTGCCGGCCAAGCTTCTTCAACTCGCGCCGCATTTCCGCCCGCAACTGCGCGTCCAGGTTCGACAGCGGCTCGTCGAACAAAAACGCGTTGGGCTGCCGCACCATCGCTCGGCCCAAGGCCGCTCGCTGCCGCTCGCCGCCCGAAAGTTCGCTCGGCAGGCGCGCCAACAACGTTTCAATTCCCAACAGCGCCGCAGCGCTGCGCACCCGACCGTCAATCTCACGCCGCACATCTTGCCGAGCCGCATGCCCGCCGAACGGCAGCCGCTGCCAGCATCGCCCGAGCCAGTTTGAACGACGACGCAACTCCAAGCCGAAGGCCAGGTTTTTGTACACGGTCCAATGCGGGTACAAAGCCTGACCCTGGAACACCATGGCGATGTTCCGTCGCCCGGGAGGCGTATCGTTGACGACCTGGCCTGCGATCCGAATCCGCCCTGCCGAGACCGGCTCCAGGCCGGCGATCATCCGCAGCGTCGTACTCTTTCCGCAGCCGCTGGGGCCGACCAGCACCAAGAATTCGCGGTCGAACGCTTCCAGGTCGAGTTCGCTGACCGCCGTCACCCCGCCAGGGTAAACCCTCGAAACGCGCTCGAGGATTACGCCTGCCATGAATGCCGTGCCGCCTTATCGAATCGCTGGGCGCCCTGAGCCGCGAGTCTTCTAAAAGCTGGAGCCGCCGCCAGTCGCGTCTGCCGTAAATCGCCCTTGCCGTTTACACGCACCTTGCCGTTTACACGCACCTGCCGACTTGGAAGAGCTCGAACCCATTCTCGGCAACGAACTTAGCCAAGTCTGCAATCCTGTAAAGATAGCGGCCCGCGCTACGGGTGTCAAGCTGCCGAACATCGTCAACGGAGACCTAGTCGAATCGGCGCACTAAGATGCAACTGGCCTGAGCGTAAGGTGTTACGCTTAGGCTCAAGAAGCAATCGCCCGCTCGGGCACCGTTGAGAGCGACCGTCACGGGGCACTCGGGGTCGGGCGTCTCGAAGTTCAGGATTGGAAAGAGTTGTCCGCGGTCGAGCGCCAAGGCCCCAGCGATCAGTTCGACCGTTCCGCTGGCGGCGCCCAAATTGCCGAAATAGCTCTTGGCCGCCGTCACCGGCAATCGATCGGCGTGCCCCCCGAACACCTGGCGGATCGCACGGGCTTCGTCCCGGTCGCTCTCGCGAGTGCTCAAGCCGTGCGCCTGAATGTGGCCGATTTGATCGGCGTCGTAGCGCGCCTCGGCAAGCGCCGCCCGCATACAGTTCGTCAATGCCTGCTCGCGCCGCCCCGAGAGGTTGCGATCCGCGACCGCTGAAGATCTCGCGGCGACGATTTCGCCATGAATCGCGGCGCCGCGAACCCGGGCGTGCTCCAATTCTTCCAACACCACGGCGCCGGCGCCTTCGCCCAGCACCATTCCCGTGCGATGGAGATCGAATGGCCGCGACGCTTTCTCCGGCGCTTCGCTCTCGGCGGCCAACGGTTCGTTGAGCCGGGCGTGGATTGCTTTCATCGGATGGACGCGCGTACCGGTCGCCCCGGCGAGCATTGCATCGGCGTGGCCGCGCGAGATCACGCGAAACGCCTCGCCGATTGCCAGGTGCGAGGAAGCCTCGCGCTGGGTAATCGAGTTGTTCGGCCCCCGCAAATCGTTGAAGATGGCGACGTGGCTGGCCGGCATGTTTGGCAGATACTTCAACAGCCACAAGGGGTTCATGGTGGCCAAGCCCTGCGCGCCCCAGCGATCGAAATGGAAGCTGCGGTCGGGATCAAGACAGGCCTCGACCGGCGGCACGAGTTCGTCGGGTTCCGACAGCATATAGTCGGACCCAAACACGATGCCCGTTCGCTCGGGGTTCCGCTTGTCCGCCGACAGGCCGGAGTGCAAAAGCGCCAACTGCGCCGCGGCGACGCCCATCTGGCATTCGCGGCACATCAACTTAAGTCCCTTGCGGATTTGCTTCTTCTGCTCGGCTTCCAGGGGGCCGAAGTCGTTGATGGCGCCGCTGAAATGGCGCGCCGGAGCGGCAAACGCCGTGTGTAGCTTGCCGGGCGGAACCGCGTCAACGCCGCTGCGGCCCGCCGACAGCGACTCCCAGAGCGATTCAGGGCTATTTCCCAACGGACTGATCAGGCCCAGCCCGGTGATCACCACCCGGCGGCCCGATCGCGACGAAGAACTCATACGACACCGTGAAACGAACGTAAGGGCCGGGCGCGACTTTGCGGAATCCGGCGATTGTAGTGCTTGCCGGAGCGGGCGTCGAGACGAGCCGTTACCTGGTAGCATCCTCAGTTTGCTGCCGCCTGCCAAGGGCGACTAGAATGACGAGAATGTTCAGCCAATCAGTGCAGACTCTAGATTGAACAAATCTGACATGAGGAGAAGCTCATGAAGTTCGATGAATGGCTCACGGCAATTCCGATTCAAGAAACTCCTAAGGGCGCGCGTCTTGATTTGCGTCTCTACGTTTATCCTGACGGTCACGGCAATTTCTGCGTTGAGGACGAGCAAGGGCGATTGTTCGGAAACCCGCAGCCCGTGAACAATCCGGTCGAGGCGCGCGAGGTCTTGGAGAATCTCTGGAACCGTGCCATGGGGGCTAAGCCCAATACCGTTGAAATAGGCGCAAGTCACAGTCCTTGAGTACCTTGGGGTTTGGAAAAGAACCCACCAAGGCAGCAAGGAGGCTGTGACCGTGAGCGCACAAGGAATGTGTTTGTTGC
>Ga0307372_10003107_pt1 | contig 26893 bp, 28 predicted proteins | sample OX1MG_FD_202533 | JGI IMG/M metagenome (GOLD analysis project Ga0307372, IMG submission 202533) | Soil microbial communities from Risofladan, Vaasa, Finland - OX-1 | ecosystem: Environmental > Terrestrial > Soil > Coastal area > Acid sulfate soil | place: Finland: Risofladan, Vaasa | collected... | reverse complement strand
GTATGCCTTCAGCCAGCGGCGGGCGTGCGGCTTGATGGCCTTGGCGGTATCGAGCTATCGCTATCAGACCAGGCGGTCGGATGAACCGCTACGCACGAAGCTGGTGGAGTTGGCGCGGGAGAAGCCGGCCTCGATAGTTTTGCCAAGGCCGACTTCGTCTGCCAGGATCGCGCCCTTTGAGAATAGGCTTCGGAAAGCGAAAAGGGCAGCCTCGACCTGGTGCGGATTCAAATCAACTTGCGCGTCAGCAAGTACAGACGCAAGTTTTTCGACACTGTCAGAGGCACAGCGCTTCGTGAGTTCGTTCGCAAAATACTTTGCATGGAAATCCGTCAGTTGCACGGTTTAGCCAGACCTCTGCCTCGCTGGGAGGACGAGCGCACGCTCTGCGCTGGCTTTACTGGACAAAGAAGAATATATCTGGCGCCTTACAAAAAGGGAACAAAGACGGGCTCCGCCGTAGCCCAACTGCAATCAAGCGACGCCCCCTAAAAGGGAGCGTCGCTGGCGCAATCGTTCGAAGGTTTCCCGCCCTGGCTTGAGCCGGAAGCGAGTGCTTCCGGCTCCTTCTCCCCGCGGTTCAGCTTGCGGGTCGAGTCGGCGCGAATCTGCCAGACCGTGTGCTTCACGGTCGTGGCCTTCTTGCCTTTGCCGTATTCGCGTTCGTAGCTGCTGCTGACGAGCGTGCCTTCGACCAAAATGTGATCGCCCTGGTGAAGCGATGCCGCAACGCGCTCGCCCAAGCTGTTCCAGGCGACCACGCGATGCCACTCGGTTTTGGAGGCCCACTCATCGTCCGCGTTCTTCCACGACCGCTGCGTGGCGACCGAAAGAACGGTAAACGCTGCGCCGTTGCTGCGCGCTTGGCGTCGCTCCGGGTCTTTGCCGATGAAACCGATGATCTGAATTGAATTGAGGTACATTTTCGAAAAATCTCCTTTTCTGCCCTTGTGACTCGGGGCACTGAAAAGCGAGAGGGCGCTGCTCCCAAAGCGAGCCGACGCTTTTTCGGAGGGGCACGAAAAATCTCGGCGAACCTTCAGAGATTTTTTGGGAGGAGCCGAACAAAGCAGAGTCGGCGAAGCTGCCGGGCGCAGGAATTGCCCCGAAGCTGTGCCCGAGGAACAGCGTGGCAGGAAAGGAGGAATGTACCGCGTCGGTTCAATCGGTTGAGGCGAAGGCCAACCGACGCAGTGACAGGGAAGCGGTGACCTGCAACCTTTCCTTCCGCAGCGCGTCGTGGTTGAATGTGGGCCTCGGAATGGCATCCGTCGGAGGGCATTTCCTATGGTGATCTGCGACCGTTTGCGAATGTTGCGCGAAGAAAAGAAGCTGTCACAGGGCGACATTGAGAAGCGCACCGGCCTGCTACGCTGCTACATATCGCGCGTGGAAAACGGCCACACGGTTCCCACAGTGGAGATGCTGGAGAAGATGGCGCGGGCGTTGGAAGTGCCGCTGTACAGACTCTTCTACGATGGAGAGGCTCCGCCGAAACTTGAGAACCTTCCCAAGCGCAAAACAGCGGATGAGATTGCCTGGGGAAGCTCTGGCAAGGACGCGCGGTTCCTGTCGAATTTCCGAAGGCTCTTGGGCCGGATCGAAGAGAAGGATAGAAAACTCCTGATGGCTTTCGCTCAGAAAGTGGCATCGAGACCGAATGGACGGAAGTCCATTGCGGCTTGAATTGACCTTAGAGCACCAGCACGGCATCGAGAACGGCTGCTGCTCCCGGCAATATTGCAGTGGCTCCAGGAAAGCTGCAATCGCGGGTCATGTTGTTTGGAATCACCAGACAACGGATGCCAGCGGCACGGGCCGCAGCTAGTCCGCGCTCCGAGTCCTCAACGGCGACGCACCTTTCGGCTCTCATCCTCAGTCGTTCCAATGCGAGCAGGTAAGGCTCTGGATTTGGTTTTGCCTTCCTGTAGTCCTCCCGCGCGAGGACGAATTCGAAATACGCGGCTAAACCGATGTTGGCATGTAGTGCCTCGAAATGTTGGCGCTGCGAGCTGGTTACCACTGCCATACGCATTCGGCCATGCAGTGCTCTTAAAGTTTCCGGTACACCGGGGAGCACGCGCCCCTGCCTTCGTAACATTTCGGAATAGAGGCGATCACGTTCGTGTTTCAAATCGGCGATTTGTTGCCCTTTCCAGCCGCGCGCAGCCGCAAGATCAAACGCGCTGCGGCCCTGTCGCATCGACAACTCTAAGAATTGTTGCAAGCGCAGTTCAATGCCGATTCTGGCCAATGTTCTGCGAGTGCTTTGAAAGAAGAGGCCCTCGGTGTCAACGAGCACACCATCGTTGTCCCACAAAATCGCGTCTACCATTGTTTTCCAGCAGACTGCCGCATCAGTCCTTAAGCAACCAATGGGATAGGCGTAATGTCGCCGCTTCTTCGGGAAGGCGGGGCCAGCATTCTTGTGTGTTTGCGAACGTAGAAATCAATGCTCAGTACACTCCTCGTCGGCAACGCTCAGGACACTATCGAATCTGAGAAAAACGCGTTCGACTGTCAGGTCAGGAAACGTGTTCTTTATGACCTCAGAAGCGCGGCACAGCTCAGCGCCGTGGTGTGCCATCTCACGTGCATGGTCGCCATCGAATTTGGCCAAGCCGCCGTAAGTAGCGCAATCGGAATGACTCATGAGGATAACGCGTCGCGCCCGATGTAATCGAGCAGCGAGTTGCACTTGTTCGAGAACGAATGGGCGATCAAATTCGGTTCGAGGAGACGAGAGCGCCAGACCGCCGCCCGCAATTACCACCATGTCGGGATTCACGATGTCGTAGCGGCGCAAGAATTCGCCTACAATCAGGCGCGTTCGCGCATCAAAGCAGCAGATTACGACGGCATCAGCAGTATAGGGCTGCCCATTGGAATGAAAATCGAAGAGTATTCTCATCATCGCCGATCTTGTCCAGAGGTGGCTCTAGCTCCGAGATTTTTGCGGTGCTTCATTTGGGCGTAGCCGTTGAGTATCACGTTGCGTGCGGAATTTGTCTAGCGGGCCCGCAGGCCCGATGCAATGGCGGTGTCGCCATCCGCCAGCTACAATCTCTTCTCCGGCCATGCGAACGATTCGTTTATCCGCGAACGGGGAGGCTTCGATTGAGCACGCAGCGGGGATCATTCGCTGTGGCGGGCTGGTCGCCTTTCCCACTGAGACGGTCTACGGTCTTGGTGCGAACGCGCTCGACGGCACAGCGGCGAAGAAAATCTTCATGGCAAAGGATCGACCAGTGTGGGATCCATTGATCGTGCATGTGCATTCGCGTGAGATGCTGGAGTCCGTAGTGCCAAGTCTGCCCGCGCGATTTGATGATCTGTTTTCCGCATTTATGCCGGGACCATTGACCCTGGTGATTCGGAAAAGTGCCGCAGTACCGGACGTAGTGACTGCCGGACGGGAGACTGTGGCCGTGCGTTTTCCAGCGCACTCGGTGGCGCAACGCTTAATTGCCGCGAGCAACGTGCCAATCGCGGCACCGAGCGCCAACCGCTTCGGGTGTGTCAGTCCGACAACGGCAGACCATGTGCTGGCGGACCTGGACGGACGGATCGAAGCGGTCTTGGATGGTGGGCAATGCGATATCGGCGTGGAGTCCACCGTATTGGATTTAACCGCGACGAAGCCTCTCATCCTCCGTCATGGTGCTGTGACGCGGGAGCAGCTCCAGCGGGTTCTGGGTGACGTCGATGTGCCCGATCCTGGGACTCTTTCGCCACCGCAGACGGGACTGCTGTCTCCCGGGATGATGCCTCGCCACTATGCGCCGCGCACGAAGTTACTGTTGAGCAGCTGGTGCGAGAGTGCCCTCGCGAGCGCAGTAGAGGAAAGGCTGGAAAAAAAAGTAGGCGCATTGGTGCCGACGGGGTGGAACATTTCTGCTGCGGCGAAGTTCGATTGGGGCAGGTGGGGAGACTTGGTCACCCTGGCTTCGCGGCTCTACGCCGGGCTGCGCTGGCTGGACGAACAGAAGCTCGATGTCATCATCGCGCCTTTACCCGGCGAGGAAGAGTTGGGCGGCGCAATCAGAGAAAGACTCTTGAAGGCTTCTGGCGGAGCGATGTGCCCGCCGTTAGGCGGCCGGCGCGGATGATTCGTCCGCGCCGATTGTGTTGAGGATTTGGGTTGCGGTCCGCTGAATGTATTCGAGACTCTCGCCGAGCAACTTCGCGTCGCCGCCGTACAAGCCGATGTAATCTTGAGCGGCTGATCCCGTTTGAAGGCCGATTGCGCTGCAAACGACAAACGCGACGGCCTCGGCTTCGGTTTCGCGGATGCGCTTCGACGTGCTGCTCCGACGCTCGCTCCGGTGCATGAGTTCGTGCCCGACCTCGTGTGCCAGAGTCGCAAACTCCTCAGCCGGAGACTGGCCGGGAAGCAACGTGATCTTGCCGCCTGACGAAATGTCGCGTGCCGGCGCGATGTCGTCGGAGTATTCGAGTGCGATGCCGTGCTCGGCGACGAACTTCGCAAGCCGCTCGCGATACTGGCACGGATCTCCGTTCACGCTGCCGATTTCGGGGAACGGCTGGCCGTCCGTCTGGCTAATGTCGAACACGTAGGCCGCGCGGAATCCGATTGCTGTTGAGGATTCGTCCGGCTCGCTTTCGGGGTTGTTCTCGGCCTTCTTCCGAATGATCGGGGCGAGAATCAGAATGCCTTTCTCGCCCTTCTTCACGAAGCGGCCCAGCTTGTGCCAAGCGTGGAAGCCCGCCACGTGCGTCGCGTTCGGCTTCTGCGAAGCGATAAGCATCACGTTGTGCCACGAATAGCGCCGGAAGCGCGCCATCGCCGCGAGATATTCCTTGAGCCGCTCGCTGTGGCCCGCTTCGAGAGCCTGCCGGAGTTGCTCGATTGCGTTGCTTGCGATTTGTTTTGCTTGTTCGACTTTCATTTTTCCTGTCCTCCTGTTTCGGGGAGTCCTCGCTCCCTTCACCCACAGCCGGGGGAGCGAGGACGCGAAACAGGAGAGAGAAGCGCAGAGATTGGCGAGTCCAGGTCGGAACGGGCCGCACGCGTGAGTGACACTGCTTCTCGGTGGCGCGAAGCGTGCTAGTGGAGACCGTAGGCGGACGAAGCACCCGCCGCGACGCGACAATCTCGCAGCGGGAGAACAAGGAACAAGTGAGCACGGCGAAGCGAAGCGCACGGTCGGGCAGCGTGTCTTGCCTCGTCGGTAGCGAGGGTTAGTCAGACTGAAAAGTTGAGCGTGGTACGTGCGGACGGCTTGGCGTGGCTAGAGCGTGTGGGCAGATAGAATGGGACAGTTCGGATACACGAGATCAAGAATCAAGACGTGCTTGATTGCGCGCGTGATTGCCACGCGCAGGATTTTTCGACTGCGGGGATAGGGGCTTTGGTCGCCACGCCAGATTAAGGAGGAAGACCATCCGCTTGCACCGCGTTGGCCTTCGCGCAGAATTATGACACCGTCAAACTGCTTTCCCTTTGAACGGTGAATCGTCATCACATGAATTCCAGTCAATTCCTCCATACCGGAAATAATTTGATCTTCCGCCAGGGCGGAGTCGAGTGCCGGCCTCGCGGAAATATAAGAGCCGTTGTCAGACCACATGCGAGAGAGACTCGTGGAAATTCGTTTTCCGCGATTGAAAGTGACCGGACCGAGTTTTTGTACCACGGCGAATGAGAGAGTTTATATCACAGCCATGGGCTGCGAACTTGAATTGAGCGGTCTCAGGGGGCTACAGGCCGCCGGCGCCGGCGGCGTTCGCGCCGCAAATGGCGGCTCTCCGGTCGCCTACGGCTCCCTGCGAGCCGCCATTTGCACCGTTGCCCGATGAGGTTGTGATGTAGACTCTCTCATTCGCCGTGGTACAAAAACTCGGGCTGGTCACGTTTACAGGCTTGGAGCGGGATGGCTGAGCGAGTTCGTGAACGCGCTCAGCTGGAGGGGCGGATCACTGCCGGGCATGAATTGATCAGGCAGTCCGGAAGACAATGCCGCTTGCGAAAGTTTCGTCGACGCCGTGGTTCGGAGACTTATCGCGTTGTTGTGGTGGAGCATCTGCCTCGTGAGCAGAAGCTCTACGTTCGGCAAATTGTGTTTATTACTGTTCACAACGGGACAGACACGCGTCGTGATTATCTTTATATTCTTGAGCTTTAATTCCATGGAACGCATGGCGGTCATGTCCCTTGTGGAGTGACTGCACACGGTAGTCCGGGCGGCCCTTTGCAGTTTGACCTCTTGGAAGCTACCCTTGCCGCCAGGTTCCATTGGAGTGGCACACTAAGCACTCGGCATGGCCGACTTGATCCCAGATCCAGGCGGCAGTGAATGTCACGCACCTGTCGGCTGTGGCTTTCTCCAAACGATTTAGCACGGCCTCATTCAGTACTGTTCTGCCGGCTCAGCACCTCGATAGCGACAGCCACCTCTTCGTTCTCAATTTCACTGGCAAAGCCAAGCGCCGGCGATGAAAGCGGCTAGGAAAGGCACGTAACGTCACGCGACATCCTTCTCTCTTCTTCCTCCGTCAAGCGATTCAGGAATTGTTCCGGGCAAATACTCGTGGTGGCGATTAAACGGTAGTGGTACAGTTTGAATCTAACGAGCCGCAACCGGTGACGCCATGGGCGCAGCGGGAGGCACTTTCCACTTGTCGATCAAAGCCTTCGTGATCTCAAATCGCTCATCGCACACCTTGAGCAATTCGTTGTGAATCGATCTCGGTGAATAGTAGATTTGGACAACCACACCCTCATCTTTGGCGACCTCAACCGCAGGTACCAAATCACTGTCGCCCGTAAACAAAACACACCTGTCTACCTGATGCGTAGCACTCAATCGCACCAAATCCACAGCAAACAAAATGTCCACGCGTTTTTGCCTGAAGGTATTCCCAATCTTTTGGAGCTTCCCTTGCCGAAACTCTACCGATTAAACTTGCAAGTCCTACTCTGCCATTGGAAGATTTAGCGTCGCGGTGTCTTACGCGAACTCGATGAACACCCTTGATGGAGAGCATCGCTTTCGACGGGTATGACGACAAAAAAAAATCTGCCTACCCAGAATGTCGAAAACGGCAAAGGACACAACCTTCTGAGGAGATCCTTCGCCGTCTTGGGACCAGGCCTGATCACCGGCGCAGCTGACGACGATCCGTCAGGAATCTCAACCTATTCTGTCGCCGGAGCAGCCTACGGATACGCTACGCTGTGGATCGCGCTTCTCACGTTTCCGCTGATGGCCGCGATCCAACTCATGTGCGCGCGGCTGGGCATGGTTACGGGGCGCGGGCTGGCAGCCGCCGTGAGGATTTATTATCCACGCTGGGTGCTCTGGGGGGCGTGTTCGATTCTTGTCATCGCAAACGTAATCAACATCGGCGCTGATCTGGGTGGTATGGCGGAAGCCACGCAACTCATCACGGGAATTCGCTCACTGATCTGGATTCCATTCTACGCGTTCTTCATCGTTGGGCTGTTGTTTTGGACTTCCTACAACTTGATCGCGAAGGTTTTCAAGTGGCTGACGCTCGTGCTGTTCGCCTATGTATTCGCTTCGTTTTACGCCCATGTCGATTGGGCGAAAGCGCTGGCGGTGACGTTTGTACCCCATCTGGAGTGGTCACGCGGATTCCTCGCGGTGCTTGTGGCAATTCTGGGGACCACGATTTCTCCTTACCTCTTCTTTTGGCAGGCCGCTGAGGAGGTCGAGGAAGAACGGACCAAGGGCAGAGCCCTCGCCCAGAGCAAAAATGCGACTGCTGGAGAGTTACGAACCGCGCGCGCTGACACCGTCGCGGGTATGTTTTTCTCGAATTTCATCATGTATTTCATTATTCTGACGACTGCCGCCACCTTACACGCATATGGGAAGACCGACATCGCAACGGCCCGGCAGGCCGCCGAAGCCCTGCGTCCACTTGCCGGCAATGGAGCCTATCTCCTGTTCACATTGGGTCTGATCGGCACGGGAATGCTGGGCGTCCCGGTCCTCGTGGGATCGTGCGCTTATGCAGTAGCGGAAGGAGCGGTGTGGCGTGGCTCCATGGCCGACAAGCCAAGAAGCGCGCGCAAGTTCTACGCAGTAATGGCCGTTGCCATGGCGTTGGGCCTCGTGCTGAACTACATGGGTTTCAATGCGGTAAGAATGCTGTTCTGGTCGGCGGTAATAAATGGCCTCCTGGCGCCGCCCCTGATCCTGCTTGTAATTCTCCTTACCAGCAACCACAAAGTAATGGGCAAGCGCGTGAACGCGCCGCTACTCAGATATTTAGGCTGGGCTGCTTTCGGGGTCATGACTGCGGCAGCGGTCGGAATGATCTTTACGTTGTAAACCTTAGTGATGGTGAATGGATGGCGGAAATAGTTGTATCGGGATTCTGACTTGGACCGTGCCGCACGGTGATCCATTGTGCGATCATTGTTGACTTGCGGTACTAAGTTGGATGTTCGGAGGAAACGCGATGGCTCACGCACCCTCACGACGCGCGGTTAGATCCGTATCAAGGAAAGTTTCCATTTTCGAAGAAGGCATATCGCCATGGTCCGCGACATCGAAGGAACCATCAATGCCTGTGCTCGATAAGAATATCGATGCCGACGTTTGCATCGTTGGCGCTGGAATCGCCGGCATGACTACGGCCTACCTCCTGGCGCGCGAAGGTAAGTCCGTGGTAATCCTCGACAAAAACCAAATAGGATCAGGCGAAACGGAGCACACTACCGCACATCTTTCGAATGTCATAGATGCAGGCTATCGCGAAATCGAAGCGCTTCACGGCGCGAAGGGCGCTCAATTGGTCGCGCAAAGTCATACCGCAGCGATTGCCCAAATTGAATTCATCGTTGCTGAAGAGAAGATCGATTGTGATTTTGAACGCTTAGAAGGATATCTGCTTTTCCCTGAAGGGGCCTCTCAAAAACCGCTCCAAGAGGAGTGGCAAGCAGCAAAGCGTGCTGGACTGCAAGTGAGAAAACTGAAACAGTCTCCGGTCGATCTTAAATTTGGAGCGTGTCTCCGCTTTCCGCAGCAGGCGCAGTTCCATCCGTTGAAGTATCTGGCGGGTCTTGCGCGCGCCATCAAACGCTTGGACGGTCGACTGTTTGGCCTAACGGAGGCAAAGGAAATCAAAAGCAGGAAGACGGTAAAGATAGGGACGAAAGGACGCGCGATCGTTTCTGCTGGTGCGGTGGTCGTTGCGACGAACACACCAATCAACGATCGGGACAAAATCTACACCAAACAAGAGCCCTATAGAACGTATGTGATCGGTGCATTCGTGCCAGCGGGCTCGATTGCCCGGGCCCTGTACTGGGATACTGAAGATCCGTTCCACTATGTCCGGCTTCAGCGGATATATGCAAAGGGTAAGACGCAAGATATATTGATTGTTGGAGGCGAAGATCACAAGACCGGGCAGGCCGAAGGAATTGAAGGCCGATTCACACGGCTAGCCACTTGGGGACGGGAACATTTCCCTGGAATTAAAGAGATTGCATTTCGGTGGTCAGGACAAGTGATGGAATCGATAGACGGCGTAGCGTTCATAGGCCGCAATCCCAAGGACGATCCGAATGTGTACATCGTCACTGGGGATTCAGGAGCGGGAATCACACACGGCACAATTGCCGGAATTCTCTTGCGCGATTTAATTATTGGCCGCGACAATCCATGGGTTGCCCTATACGACCCTGCACGGAAGACGCTTCCTGCAGCAGACACGTTTGCGCGGGAAAACCCTAAGGTCGCAGGAGAATATGCCCACTGGCTGACTCCCGGCGAAGTGGGCACAGTCGAAGAAATCAAGCCTGGAATGGGCGCGGTGATTCGCCGGGGCTCATCCAAGCTCGCAATCTCACGCGATGACAAAGGCAACCTGCATCGGTGCTCCGCGGTTTGCTCGCATCTGGGTTGCATCGTGTCTTGGAATTCGACCGAGCACACATGGGATTGCCCCTGCCACGGCTCGCGCTTTACTCCTGACGGAAAGCTATTGAATGGACCTGCGCTTAGCTCTTTAGAAAAGGTGCCCTTTAAATTGGCCAAATAAAGTTCGTCGGGGAAAGCAAGTGGATGGCAGGAAGAAACATCGCTTTGGTCACTAGCTCTTGCCCTTCGTCAAATTCGATATGACGAGCGAGAAACACACCCGTTCTAATTCGCTGCTGGTTCCAATGGCATGTGACGAAGCAGCCCTCGCCACCAAGCTCGTATACCGCCGCTCGATGGGGCACATCTGTGTGGTAGACTTGCCTTCGCTTCTGATTCCCATGCTCCAACTCATTGGGTGGCGTTGCAGTTCCGCGCTCTGAAAACAGGGAAACCACGTGGCCTCTTCTGGCTTAACCTGTATCCTCAATTGCGCTTCGGGTTCCTGCTCAGATCCCGAACTCCGCGAACAACTCTCCAGAATCTTCGCTGAAATTGGCACTCCTGCTCGTATCCTCCTGGCGCGCAGCGGCGCTCAAGTCTCCGAGCTGGCTCGCAGCGCCGTCCAGGAAAACAGCCAAATCATCGTGGCCGGCGGCGGTGACGGCACCCAAAACGCCGTGGCCACCGAGCTCCTGGGAACTTCCATCCCGCTGGGCGTTCTTCCCCTCGGCACCTGGAATCATTTCGCAAAAGATTTGCGTATTCCCCTGGATCTCGATGCCGCTGCTCGCAATCTCCTCACCGGCCGCGCGGTACCTGTTGATGTCGGCGACGTCAACGGCCGCATCTTCCTAAACAATTCGAGCCTCGGCATCTATCCCCGCATGCTGCGCCGGCGCGAAGAGCAGCAGAACCAAGGCCGTCACAAGTGGCTGGCTTTCGCTCAGGCCTCCCTCTCGGTTCTGCGGTACTACTCGCTTCTTCGCGTTCGTCTGCTCCTGGATGGAAAGGAGCTTTTGCGTAACACCCCCTTCGTATTCATCGGCAATAATCAATATGAAATGGAAGGTTTGAATATCGGCGGGCGCCAAAGGCTGGATGGAGGCGAGCTCTCCCTCTTTGTGGCCAATCGCGCCGGCCGTCTCGATCTGTTGCGGCTGGCCTTCCTCGCGGTTTTTGGTCTCTTGGACGAAGCTAGCGATCTCGATGTTCTTACTTCGAAGCAATTCTGCATCGAGACGCGCAGAAGCCAGGCAAGCGTTTCCACCGACGGCGAAGTATACAAAATGAATACACCGTTGAACTACCTCATCCGTCCCGGCGCTCTGCGCGTGATCGTCCCCGTCGAAGAGGTGCCGGAAAACAGTGCCTAACGCACTCGAACGAAAAATGCGCACCATCGCTCATCTATCGGACCCCCACTTCGGCCGCATCGAACCGGCCACCGTGCAGGCCTTGATCGCCGCCGTTACCGAAGCCCGACCCGACGTTGTCGTGGTTTCCGGCGATCTTACTCAGCGCGCGAAAGAGCGCGAGTTTCAGCAAGCCCGCCAGTTTCTGGACGCTCTCCCTGCGCCGCAAATTGTCGTTCCCGGCAATCACGACGTGCCCTTATACAACGTTCTCGCCCGCGCCCTGAAACCCCTTCGCGATTACCAGCGCTACATCACTGCCGACCTTGAGCCCTACTACTCCGATGACGAAATCACCATCGTCGGCATCAATACCGCCCGCTCGCTCACCTTTAAGAGTGGCCGCATCAACAGCCGGCAGGTCGCCAGCAGTTGCGCCCGGCTCGAATCTTGCGGCGAGCATCGCACGCGCTTCATCGTCTCCCATCATCCCTTCGATTTGCCGAAAACCCGCGAGCTTCACGGTTTGGTCGGACGAGCCCACATGGCCATGGCCGGCTTTGCGCGTTGCCGCGTGGATATCATCCTCTCCGGCCATTTGCATGTCAGCCACGCCAGCGAGAGCGCAACGCGTTACAAAATCCCCGGCCACTCCGCGCTCGTCATCCACGCCGGAACCGCCACCTCTACCCGCGCTCGCGGCGAACTCAACTCCTTCAACATCCTTCAAGTTGATCGCTCCTCCGTTGCCATCCAATGCCTCACCTGGAACCGCGAGCATGGCTCCTTCCTTCTCTCCGCCACCGCCCAATTCCATCGCACCCCAGCTGGTTGGTCCCGCATCCTACTCCCCGACGCCACGCCCAAGCCGTGAAGAAAAAGGCGGAGAGAATTCAGCCAGCCATCATCTTTTACCCAACAGGACAGAAGCCTGCGTAATATCTGAGGTACTACAAATACCAGTATAATTAGAAGCAGATTTCGCGCGATTAGACACAAGTGGTGTGTCGTCTCAAATTCAGCGCGGTAAAGGCTAAAGCCATGGAACGCGAATGGAAAGAGTACGGAAATGCCTAGGCAAGAGTCCAATATCAGGGCGTATTCATCCGGTCTTAGAGCTTCAGACGTCCGCGAACGTCTAGAGACGTACTGAAATTGACGCTGAGGCTGGTGTAGATGTGAATATAACCGGTCCAGCTGGTTAGATGCTCCCTCCGGATTTCATTCCCGGACGACGGCGCAGGTGAGGGATCGCGCGTTCCAAGGCTGTTCCACCGTATCGCATCCAGCATGAAATCGGACGTGGCGTCAGCGCCAGCATGTTGGACAAGTGACCTAGGAACGCGTGCAAATCCGCGACCAGCTTGATGAACGCTGTGAGCGGCACAGCAGGAGCAAGCCCATCGCGCCCCATAACCAGCCCCAGAAGAGCATCCCAACCGTCGCAGCCACTGGTCCGATACTCACGCGAGTGGCGATAAATTTCGGAACAAGAAGATTTGAGGACACGACATGCAGGAAGAGAATCGTCAGAGTGATGACGATAAAAGGTCCCGGCGTATTGAACTGAAGGATGGCCGCTGCAAGAGGAACCGCAAGCGCAAGGACCAGTCCGAGGAACGGCAGAAGATTCAAGAGCCCGCTGGCGATTCCGAGAGGTATGGCGCCTTTCACGCCAATACCCATAACATCGCCGGCACAGAGGGAACGATCCTCTGAGGCATGACGCGCTTCACTGAAGTGGGAGGAGCGGACGCGAAGCTGTCTCCATTATGGTTTCTGCAGGCAATCACCCACGTTGCTGTGTCACAACTGTGTCAAAACCCTATCTGTTTTCGCCACTGGGGTTAGCTTTTGAGCGAAAAGCAGATGCCCCAAGTTATTGTAAAGAAACAAAAATGAAAGAAATCGCTGGAGGGTATGGAGTTGTCTCGCGAGCTTGCAAAGCAGGTGCTCTCCCAGCTGAGCTACACGCCCACGTACAACCATTTGATTGTAATGGAGTTTTTGTGACAATGAGACCTGCTTTTTTAGCAGGTGCTCGCGCAAACAATGTCCACACCCGAGCGATAGTGCGCGTCTGCTCATCCGCTTCGGCCCGAACACTTTCGGCGTTTCCCTGGAACCCGTCCATCACGAAGTGCTTGTGCTGCGCTCTGCGACCTGCTCAGACGTTAGCCCATAGAGCGGCGGCGTGGGCACTCCGAGCAGGGCGAGATACGTGTAGACCTGCCCGCGATGGTGAATTTCGTGCTCAACCATTGAACGTAGCCACTTCCATGTTGTGATGGGAGTCCCCTCCGGCGTCGTGCACTTCCGTTGAAGATCAGCGTCACTCAAGCGAGAGATGATTTCGACTGACTCTCGATGCAGGTTCTCCATGAACGAGATAATTTCATCGCGTCCGCGAGCCAGTCCCTGCCGCAGCCAGCATAGCGGCTTCGCTTGCCCTGAACCACTTCAACTAAAGATATAGCGCTCCGCAGTAGCGATGTGTCGCGCCAGATCGCCCAGCGTGAATTTTCCTTCGCGGGGCGACCAATCCACTTTGCCGGGCGGGATACAACGGACAACGCGCATGGTGCGCTCCCGGACATTGCCGAAATATTTCAGGAACGGTTCAATGGTGCGGATTTCCATGTTTTGCCCTCCTTGCCGTCGCTGGCTGAATCCATTGTGCCCGCATCGTGGGTTGGCGGGCTGCTCAGGCCACGCTGGTGTTCAGTCCCCGGGAGCACATGGCGGCGAGGACGGCAACCGAATAGAGCAGCGCCAGCGCGCCAAATCCCAGCGCCACGCTGAGATGCTGCGAGACCCAACCCAGCGAAACTCCTTCGAGGTCAAGGGGTTTTCGAAGGGACACTTTTGTCCGCTGCCGGAGCGACGAGAACCAAGAATCCTTTCATGTGAGGCCAAGCATACCGAACTGACTTCGCAAGGTCTAATCTCTTCCGCAGTAGTTTTCCTCTCATTCGGCGGCGTCTTGGCGAAACGCTCGAACGTAAAGGCCGGGCAAAGCGCCGTTGCCCGTCGATGCCGTGCTATGAATCATCCGGGCGGAGAGGGGCGGCGGAGGCGGAGGCGAACTTTTTTGAGAAGGGTTTTGAGCGGCTGGCTGTAGCGGACGGGATAGGGCGGGCCATGCCGCATGGAAAGAAGAGGGGCAGGAAGTTTCTTCAGACTTTCGATGCAGCGATTGCGAGCGGCGGTCAGAGGTTCGGGCGGAGCGATTCGCTTGCCCGCGCGCATTACAGGAACGAGAAGCGGCGTGGCGGCTGGATGCAATTCATTCGCAAGGGCAATCAAATCGCTTTTCCATTTGCCGGACGGACTCGCGAAACGGAAGACCTGCTTCGTGCCGGGATACGTGGACTTCGATTCGCTGAGCTTTGCCGCTTCGCGAGTTTTTCCGCCGCGCTCTAGCTCAACGAGTTTATAAATCATGCTGAGATTACGAGCGTCGGTGGGAGCGACGAGCGCGCTGCCCACTCCGAAGGCGTCGATTTGCGCGCCGCGCCGGAGAAGCGTGGAAATTCGTTTCTCGTCGAGATCGCCCGAAGCGAAAATTTGAACATCGTCCCACCCGGCGCGATGCAACTGCGCGCGAACCCAACTGCTGTCGGCGGCCAGGTCGCCGCTGTCGAGGCGAACTCCCGCGGGCTTGCGGCCGCGCGCGATGATTTTGCGAAGGGCGGCGCGAACGTTGTACGTGTCGAGAAGTAACGTGGCCTGCTCGGGGAAAACGTCGAGGAAACTGTCGAAGGCTTCCGATTCGTCTTCGTGCGCCATGATCCAGGAATGCGCTTGCGTGCCGTAAGTGGGAATGCCGAAGAGCTGGCCCGCGACGGTGTTGGAAGTTCCCTGGCAACCAGCGATCCAGGCAGCGCGAGCCGCAAAAATTCCGGCTTCGCCGCCGTGGGCGCGGCGCGCGCCGAATTCGACGACGGGTTTTCCCTTTGCGGCGGCGACCAGGCGAGCGGCGCGGCTGGCGACCATGGTTTGAAAATTTATGGCGGAGAGGAGGCGTGTTTCGAGAATCTGGCCTTCGATGATGGGCGCGGTGACGCGCAGCAGCGGCTCGCCGGCGAAAACGAGCGAGCCCTCGGGGGCGGCCCAGACTTCTCCAGTGAAGCGGAAGCGGGCGAGATAATCGAAAAATTCCGCACGGACGTGGCGGAAAACCGGCTGGCGCCGCAGATATTCGATTTCTTCGGGAGCAAAGCGAATCTTTTCGAGGAATTCGAGGGCTTGCTCGAGGCCAGCGGCGACGAGGAAATTGCGCTCGCGCGGAAGATTGCGCACGAACAGCTCGAATGTGGCGCGCGCGTCGAAGCCGGTCTGGAAATAACCGGCCGCCATGGTGAGTTCGTAAAGATCGGTGAGCAGACCGGAGTGCTGGCGAGAAGCGGGCGTTTCCATGACGGCTATTCCCAGGGAAAAGAGAGAGACGGATTGGAGGCGACTCGGAAGAAAAAACAGCGAGAACCCCAGCGCCCAAGCTTGGCGGTGCGCCAAGTGTCGCCGGGGCCTCGTCGCAAAACTTCCAACAATCGCGCCTTACTTAAGTGCAGCGTCTTTGAACGCCTTGGCGGCGCGAAGGCGTACAACGGTCTTGGCTTTGATTTTGATTGCTTCGCCGGTAGCGGGGTTGCGGCCCATGCGCGCCTTGCGATGCGCCTTGACCGCGCGTCCGATTCCTGGAATGACGAATTTGCCGACGCTCTTGCATTCTTTCACCGCGAGATTAAAAAGCTCATCGAAAAACGAAGCCACCTGCTTTTTTGAAACCGGCTTGTCCTTCGTGCTGACCTTTTCGGCCATGTGCGCGATGATCTTCGACTTGCTCATCGGGGTTGCCATCGTGTTGCTATCTCCTCTGTTGAAGTATTTTTTCCCGTTGGTAGTTGCTGGGAGGCCGGAGGCACTATAGCCGCACCGTGCAGTTAACGCAAGTGAAAATGCAAGAAAGCCGCAGAAAATCGAGGTTTTCGGCGGGCGGCCCGCAGGCGGGAGTTCAAGGCTGCGCGAGGGCGGAATAAAAGGAGGCGACCGATTTGATTCCGCCGAAATAATTTTCAAGGGAAATGTGCTCGTCCGGGGCGTGGGCATTCTCGTCGGGAAGACCGAAGCCGAGAAGGACGCAGGGGACTTTGAACGTGTCGTGCATCTGGGTGACGAACGGAATCGAGCCGCCTTCGCGAATGAAGACAGCTTTCTTGCCGAAGCCTTTTTCGAGCGAATGAATGGCTTTCTGGAAAATCGGATGCGTGTAAGGAGCGACCCAGGGTTTGCCGGTGCTGAGGACTTCGAATTTGCAGCGGACGGTTTTGGGCAGCAGGCCGCGAATGTAGCGCTCGACTTGTTTGGCGATTTTCGCCGGATTCTGATTGGGGACGAGACGCGTGGAGATTTTCGCGAAGGCCTTGGAAGCAATCACGGTCTTCGAGCCTTCGCCCGTGTAGCCGCCCCAGATTCCATTGAGTTCGAGGGTGGGACGGCACCAGAGGCGCTCGACGTTGGTAAACCCCTTTTCCCCGCAGAGGCCGGGCGCGCCGACGGTCTTGCGAAATTCGGATTCTTTCCAGGGGAGCGAGTTGAGGGCCTTGCGCTCTTTCGCGGAAAGAGGGGCGACGTCATCGTAAAAGCCCGGCACGGTGACGTGGAAATTTCTGTCGTGGAGCTTGGCGACGAGTTCGGCGAGGATGGTGATGGGATTGGGAACCGCGCCGCCGAAGACGCCGGAGTGAAGGTCCTGCGATGGGCCAGTGATTTCGATTTGATAGTAATTCAGGCCGCGTAGGCCGTAGGTGATGGACGGTACGCCGCGGGCGAGCATCGACGTGTCGGAGACGATAAGGGCATCGGCCTTGAGCCGGTCTTTATTTTTGGTGACAAAGTCCCACAAGTTGACGCTGCCGACTTCTTCTTCTCCCTCGATGATTACTTTCACGTTGAGGGGCAATTTGCCTTCGGATTTATGCAGGGCTTCGAGGGCCTTGAGGTGAATGTGCACCTGGCCTTTGTCATCGGCGGTGCCACGGCCATAAAGATTTCCGCCGCGGACGGTGGGATCGAAGGCGGGCGAAGTCCAGAGCTCGAGTGGCTCGGCGGGCTGAACGTCATAGTGTCCGTAAAAAAGAATTGTGGGCTTGCCGGGAGCTTCCAAGGATTCGGCGAGAACGAGGGGATGCATTTTTGTGGGAATCACGTCCACCTTGGCAAGTCCAGCCTCGCGGAGGCGGTCAGCAACCCAGCGGGCGGCGCGATCAATGTCGGGCTTATGCTCGCTCTTGGTGCTGACGCTCGGGATGCGGAGAAAATCCTTCAGTTCGTTCAGATTGTCTTCGCGGCGGCTCTCGACGTAATCGAGAAAAGTCATTCATGGCTCCTGAAAAAGTGTTTCCGCAACCGCCCGACGATTGCATCGTGAGGCGGCAATTCCGAGCTCGTAAAGAAAGGGCATTGTACGAATTGGGAAGGGTTGCAGCAAGCGGAAAGCGAGGATTCGATTCAGCTTAGGAAAGCCTAGGCACATCGTGCCCCCCTGGGTCGTTGAGGTAATAATCCAAAAAACGGGAGAAGTAAGCAGAGTCGGATGGGGCAGGCTCTCGAGAAAAGAAACCTATTTGACGTCCTCCACCCCCAAACGCTATGCTAGTAGGGTTTCGGGCGAAACGACTGGGCCGCTTGGTGCATCTGATACTATGAGCGCGTGTTGCGTGGCGCAGTCGTGGGCGATTGGGGCGCGGGAGCGGAAACAGTAGTTTATCTTCGTGGTGCGAAGCCATCAGCTTTATCCGTCATATTGTTAAAGACAAAGACTCTGCCGGCCGGAGTGTCGTCTCCGGCTGAGTATACGATTTTGATACGCGTTCCGCCCGCTCTCGAACGCACGCCCCGTATGGGGAGGAAAACTTGACGTTGGCAATTGAAGAGAAATACGACCAGGTACGTCAGCTTATCAACATGGGCAAGGAGCGCGGCTACCTCCTGTATGACGAGGTAAACGACATCTTGCCGGCGGAAGTCCATTCCTCCGAGGAAATCGATGACTTGCTCTCCACGTTTGAGCGCTATGGCATCGATGTGTATGAAGACCTCTCGAGCGCGAAGGCCGCATTGGCCGCGGGCGAGGCCGGCGAAACCGTCGAGCATGTAAAGGAAGAAGCGTCATCTTCCTCGTCCGATAACGAAGTCGAACTCGATCTCACTCCGGGCGCGCTCGAAAAAACGAACGATCCCGTCCGCATGTACTTGCGCGAGATGGGCACCGTGCCGCTGCTGACGCGCGAAGGCGAAGTCGCCATCGCCAAGCGCATCGAGCGCGGGCAGCTTCTCGTCCTGAAAACGATCACCCGCTCGCCGGTCGTGCTCAAGGAAATCATGGCCATCGGCGACGATCTGCGCCGTGGCGCGCGGTCCATTAAGGAAATTGTCCAGTTCGATGATGAAGAGCTGACCGAAGAAAAAATCGAGCACAAGACCAAGCAGACGCTCAAGCAGCTCGACCGCATTGCGAAACTCTATCTGCAAGCCCTCAAGCAGGCGCTGAAGCTCGAGCGCACGGCCAAATCGAAAAAGCGCGCGTACCTTCACGCGCGGTATGCCGTCGCGCGCACGCGCATCGAGATGTCCAATCGCGTTCGCGAAATCGAATTCAATTTATTCGAACGCAAACGCTTGATCGACAAGATTCGCCAGACCGTCGAGCGCGTTCACGCCCTCGAGCGCGAAATCATCAAGCTTGAACGCCGGGTAGACGCTTCGAAGGGCGACGTTCTCGCCGAAGCGCGCCGCGACTTGAAAGACCGCCGCACCGAGCTGCGCGAAATCGAAATCTCCGCCGAAGTCAGCCCGCAGGAATTGAAGCGCACGCTGCAAATTATTGTTCGCGGCGAAATCGAAGCTGACCAGGCGAAGAAAGAATTGATCGAGGCCAACCTCCGCCTTGTCGTTTCCATCGCCAAGAAATACACGAACCGCGGCTTGCAGTTTCTCGATTTGATTCAGGAAGGCAACATCGGCCTGATGAAGGCCGTCGACAAATTCGAATGGCGCCGCGGCTACAAATTTTCCACCTATGCGACCTGGTGGATTCGCCAGGCCATCACCCGCGCCATCGCCGACCAGGCGCGCACCATTCGCATTCCCGTGCACATGATCGAGACGATCAACAAACTTGTGCGCACCAGCCGCCAGCTCGTGCAGGAGCTTGGCCGCGAGCCTACGTCGGAAGAAATCGCCAAGCGCATGGACATTCCCGTCGCGAAGGTTCGCAAAATTTTGAAAATCGCGCAGGAACCTATTTCGCTCGAAACGCCGATCGGCGAGGAAGAAGATTCGCATCTCGGCGACTTCATCGAAGACAAGGCCGTGGTTTCGCCGTCCGATGCGGTGATCAATTTGAGTTTGAAAGAACAAACCTCTTCCGTTTTGAAAACGCTGACGCCGCGCGAGGAAAAAGTAATCAAGATGCGTTTCGGTCTCGACGATGGCAGCGAGCACACGCTCGAAGAAGTCGGCCAGTCGTTCGCTGTTACGCGCGAGCGCATTCGCCAAATCGAAGCGAAGGCGCTGCGCAAGTTGCGCCATCCGTCGCGTTCGCGCAAGCTCCGGGCGTTCCTCGAAGGCTCCGCCAATGAGTTTTAGCGTTTCCGGATTTCAGTCTTTGCCCGGATCTGACACTTCAAAAAAGGCGGCGCAGGCGGCGACGTGGCGCCCGAATGACGCAGGCTGATTAGCAGCGCTCGAACAAGCTCTCAAGTGTGGCGAATCCAAGTGATGACTGGTTGCCAGAACCCGAGGCGGGAGAAGGGGAACACCATGAGGAGTCCGGCCACGATCATGGCGTAGGCGATGGCGGTGCTCCGATGAATGCGCCGGCGCGACCAGAGGTCATATGCGACGACGAGCAGTGGCAGCGCGAGTTGAACGCAGACGGCACCGAGCGGGGTGTGGGGAATAGGCCAACGGTCGATAGCGGGACCGAGCATGGCTATAGTGCCGATGATCATGAGGCGCTTGTGGGATGCGGCATTGTGGCGCGCGAGCAAGGCCCAGGAGGTAAGCACGGCGAAGAGAGCTAGTTCTTCGATATCGCCCACTAGTAGGAGTTCTGGCGGAACCCCCGTGCCGTTGCGGCGGATCGAGTCAAACAGTGTAAGCACGCCGAAGACGACCATGAGCGGAGGCAGGATCACGCCGAAGACGCCGAGCTTCATGTGCCAGTTCACTCTGCCTATGGCTACCAACGAGGTCTGGATGACCAAGAAAAAGATCCAGGACACGAACAGCGCGCCATGGATATGCACAAGGGTATTGGGCAACTTGGCGCGCAGCATGCCGGCGAAAAAGTAGGTCCGCCCGAAGCCAAGAACGACGATGCCCAGAATGAGCAACCCCATTGCGGGAAAAAAATGTCGTCGGCGCGCAGCTTTTGCCGCGACACCACTGCGGTGGCCATAATCTATCTCCCTTGCTCCGACTAGTGAGTAGCGGGGATCGGATCCGATAAGAGTAGCACGGACAAAACGCGGCCAGAAAAAAAGGAGCCGCCGCTCGTACTATCCCCTTCTCCTGGAATTACTAATGATAAGTTTGCCCGTGGTCGCTTATCGGAAATTGATGAGCCGCTGCCGATTTTCGCGTCGCGGTTCCAACCGCATTTCGCGCAGTATGGCCGGCCCATCGCGGACTCCGCCGCGGCCCCGCACTTTGGACACGTAATTTGCGCCATGCGGAATTGTATAGCCGATATTTTCCGCACGCTTGGACCGGAAGATTAGAATGTTTCCATGCCGGCGTTGCTGGAGCTGGAAAATTTCACGGTGGAGCTGCCGACGGCGCGCGGGTGGGTGCGACCCGTGAACGAAGTGTCGCTGCGGCTCGATGAAGGCGAAGCGCTCGGGCTGGTGGGCGAATCCGGCTGCGGCAAGACGATGCTGTCGCTGGGCCTGATGGCGCTCGAACCGCACGGCGCACGACACTCCGGCCAAGCATGGCTCGGACTCTCGCGGGATGGCGTGGCCGAGCGCGTCAATCTGGCGGCGCTCGCTTCCGAGGCGATGCGCAAATTGCGCGGGCGCGAAATTGCGATGATTTTTCAGGAGCCGATGACGGCGCTCGATCCCGTGATGCGCATCGGCGCGCAAATCGAGGAAGCGATTCGCGCGCATGAGCCGTCGCTCACGTCCAGAGAGATTCGCCGCCGAGCGATCGAATCGCTCGAGCGCGCTTCCGTTCCCGAGCCTGCGCAGCGCGCGCGCCAGTTCCCTCACCAGCTTTCCGGCGGGCTGCGCCAGCGCGCCATGATTGCGATGGCACTGGCGATGCGTCCGCGCCTGTTGATTGCGGATGAGCCGACCACGGCGCTGGACGTGACGGTGCAAAAGCAAATCCTCGAATTGCTGATGCGGCTGCGCGAGGACTTGCACCTGACGCTGCTTTTCATCACGCACGACCTTGGCGTCGTGGGGCAGATCGCGAATCGCATCGCCGTGATGTATGCCGGGCGAATTGTCGAAACCGGGCCTACACACGAAGTGCTCATCCAGCCGCGCCATCCGTATACCGAAGGTTTGCTGCGCGCCGCGCCGCGCCTCGAGCGCGGAAAACTTGTGCCGATTCCCGGCGCCGTCCCGCGGCTTGACGAACTGCCGCCGGGATGCGCTTTCGCGCCGCGCTGCCCGTATCATCGCGCCGAATGCGACGCGGCGGTTCCGGAATTGCGCGAGAGTTCGCCGGAGCATCGCGCTCGTTGTATCCTCGTGCCATGACGACACGCGATCAAAATATCGACCAGCAAGAGCAAATGGAGCTGGTGCGCGACCGCTTCACGCGCACCGCCGCCGTTTTTGCCGATTATGCTTTCGGGCAGCGCGCGGCGGAGGCCGAGCGCCTGCTGCGGTTGATCGCTCCATCCGGCAACGAGCGCGCACTCGACGTCGCGTGCGGCCCGGGAACGCTGGCGCGCATCTTCGCGCCGCGCGTGCGGTCGATTGTGGGCCTTGATCTGACGCCCGCGATGCTTGAACGCGCGCGAAAAGACGCCGCTGAAAATCACATTGGGAATTTTCATGCGCTGCGCGGGAACGCGCTCGGGATGCCGTTTCGCGACGCGACGTTCGACATGGTCGTGACGAGCTACAGCATTCATCACCTTCCCGGCTCGACAGCAGCGATTCGAGAAGTCGCGCGTGCGTTGAAGCACGGCGGAAAATTCGGGCTGCTGGACATGGTTGTTCCCGAAAATCCCGCGAGCGCGGCCGCTTGCAATGCCATCGAGATTGCGCGCGATGGCTCGCACACTCGCGCTTTGTCCGTCACGGAATTCGAGCGGCTGCTCGGTGCTTCCGGTTTCCGCATTCTCGCGACCGATCTGGAAGAGCATCCTCGCTCGTTCGATCAGTGGATGCACGTTGCGGGATGGAAGCGCGGCGACGCGGCGTACGAAAAATGCCGGCGACTCGTGGAAGAATCGATTCCGGGCGACACGGCCGGGCTTCAGCCGAAAATTCTGGCGAAGCCTTCAAAAGACGCGACAGACGCGCGGCCGGATATTGAAATTCGCCACGCGGGCGCATTCATCGCGGCGCAGAAAAAATAATGGCCGGCGCTCCACTTCTCGAAGCGCGCAATTTGCGGAAGGCATTCACCGTTTCCGGCGCGGCGTGGGAGAAAAATACGGGCCGGACGCAAGCCGTCGACGGCGTGAGCCTGGAAATTCAGCGCGGCGAAACATTCGGCGTCGTCGGCGAATCGGGCTGCGGCAAGACGACACTCGCGCGGATGCTGCTGCGCTTGATCGAGCCCGACGCGGGCGAAATTCGCTTCGCGGGAGAAGACTGGCTGGCCGCGCGCGGCGCGAAAATGCGCGCGTTTCGGCGACGCGTGCAAATCGTGTTTCAGGATCCAATGGCGTCGCTCGATCCGCGCATGCGCGTCGAGGCAATTGTGGGCGAGCCGCTCGAAATTCACGAGCCGGGGCTTTCGCGCGCCGACCGCCGCGCACGCATCGTGGAAACGCTCGAAGCGGTCGGCCTCGATGCGGACATTCTGCGCCGCTTCCCCCATGAATTTTCCGGCGGTCAACGGCAGCGCATCGGAATCGCGCGCGCGTTGGTGCTGCGGCCAGAGCTGATTGTTGCCGACGAGCCGGTTTCGGCGCTCGACGTTTCGATTGGCGCGCAAATTCTGGAATTGCTCGAACACCTGCAGCGCGAATTTTCGCTGACGCTGCTGTTGATCTCGCACAGTATCCCCGTGGTGGCGCAACTGGCGTCGCGCGTAGCCGTGATGCAGGCGGGAAAATTTGTGGAGACGGGCGCGGCGGCCAGCGTTCTTTCGTCGCCCGAGCATCCTTACACGCAAAGTTTGCTGGCGGCGGTGCCCAGACTTCCCGTGTAACACTTGTGACGAACAGAGAAAATGCCGCGCATTCGCGCGGCACGGCCCGACCATAGTCTGGCCCTACACAGGCAGACGGCCAGCCGCGGGCGAATAAAGCCGGCACCGTGCAAAAGCGCAACTCTCGTTGCGGTTTGCCTTTGTAGAGGGGGCCTTCGGGCCGTCCGCGCAATGCCCTTGCGCTGCATTTTTTGCTTCCACCGGAGCTTCCGATTTGCCGCGCAAAATTGCTACACGCCTTCGGCGATTCGCGCTAGACTCCCGCCACGCGAAACTTTAGAGCCGCTCGCGCGCAATGTGATGTGCGCAAGCGCGGCAAAATTCCTTTGGGTGGGAGGAATAAAAAATGGCTACAACAACGGCGGCTACGCCCGAGGCCCCGCAACACGTCGGCGCGTTTGGCAGGGTTATCGGCGCCATCGTGAATCCGCGACCAACATTTGAGGACATCGGGCGAAAACCGAGCTGGCTGGTACCCCTGCTGCTGCTGATTATCCTCGGCGTTGCGACCACGGCGATCTTCACCCAGCGCGTCGGCTGGCGCGCCTTCATGGAGAAGCAGCTCGAGAACAACAAAGCGGCTGCGCAGCAGATGCAGCAGATGACTCCCGAACAGCGCCAGCAATTTATCGATCAGCGGGCAAAGTACGCTCCGATTTTAGGCTACGTGGGCGCCCTGATCGGCACTCCTATTGCGCTGTTAGTTGTCGCGGCCATTTTCATGGGCGTATTCAACGCGACTTCGAGCGCCGGGCTGGACTTCAAGACCTCTTTTGGCGTCGCCGCGCATTCCTGGATGCCCTTTGTGATCGCCAGCCTTTTGGGGATTCTGATCTTATATTTGAAACCGCCGGATCAAATTGACCTTCAGAACCTGGTCGCGTCCAACGCCGGCACATTTCTCTCCAGCGACGCGCCGAAGTGGCTTCTGGCGCTTTGCACCTCGCTCGACCTGTTCACTTTCTGGGTGCTGGGCCTGATGGCCTTCGCGTATTCAGTGGTGCGTCCAAAAAAAATCACCTTCGGCACGGGACTCGCGTGGGTTGTGGGCGTCTGGGTGGTGTTCGTTCTGGTCAAGGTCGGCTTCGCCGCGATAACTTCCTGATACACTCGGTGAATGGCGTTTCGGTTTGAAGTTCTGGCGACGGACCCGAGCGGGGCGCGTCTTGGCCGCCTGGAAACTCCGCACGGCGTCATCGAGACGCCCGCGTTCATGCCTGTCGGCACGCTCGGCACGGTCAAGGGGCTGACGCAGGAGTCCCTCGAAGCGCTCGGCGCGCAGATTATTCTCGCCAATACCTACCATTTGTATCTTCGCCCCGGCGCGGAGCTGATTCGCGAAATGGGCGGCCTGCACAAATTCATGGCGTGGCCGCATCCGATCCTCACCGATTCCGGCGGGTATCAGGTCTTCAGCCTCTCGGATCTTCGCAGAGTCACGGATGACGGCGTCACGTTTCGCTCGCACATCGATGGCTCCGAGCATTTTCTCTCGCCGGAACGCGCTATCGAAATTCAACTCGCTCTCGGCTCCGACATCATGATGGTGCTGGACGAATGCATCGAGGCGTCCTCGAACGAAGAACGCGCGGCCGCCGCTGCCGCGCGCACGCTCGACTGGGCCAAGCGCTCGATTGCCTATTTCAGCGAGCATGGCGACGCGCAGCGGCAAATGATGTTCGGCATCGTGCAGGGCGGAGCGCACGCGGACCTGCGCCGCGGATGCGCCGACGAAATGGTCGCTCTCGATTTTCCCGGCTATGCCATCGGTGGCCTGGCCGTGGGAGAGGCACACGAAGTCACTTGCGAGATGACCGCGCACGTGACGTCGCTTCTCCCGCTGGATCGTCCGCGCTACCTGATGGGCGTAGGCCGCCCGGAGCAAATCGCGGATTACGTGGCGCGCGGCGTGGATATGATGGATTGCGTGCTGCCTACGCGCAGCGCACGCCACGGCTGCCTTTTCACATGGCACGGCCGCATCCTCATCAAGAATGCCTGCTACGCGCGCGATCCTCGTCCCATCGATCCTGCGTGCCAATGTCCAACGTGCCGCCGCTATTCGCGCGCCTATCTGCGCCACCTTTTTCTGTCGAAGGAACTTCTCGGCGCGACTTTGACGACCCTCCATAACGTCTACTTTTACCTTGACATCATGGCCGAAATCCGCAAGTCTATCCGTTTTGGGAACCTCGTCGGATTCTGTTCTGACCTTCAGGCTCGTCTCGAAAACAATGTGCCCGAGTCGGGCGCGGCATCGGGCACGAAATTGAACAGATAACCGGCAGGTGCCAGGCCAGTGGTTTTTTCAGTAAAGATTCTCTGACCGATTTCCCGGACAGTATTACGGAATGTTCCGGAATGTTTTGAGCGGGCTCGCAGCGCCCGCTACCAAACAACGGAGTAAATGACGATGTTGCACGGCTCTTGGGTTGATCCATCTCTAGCGGCGCAGCAAGCCGGCGGCGGCATCGTGGCCATTCTCCCGTTTATCCTGATTCTCATCATTCTGTATGTTCTAATGATTCTTCCCGCGCAGCGCCGCCAGAAGAAGCTCGCCGCAATGATCTCCGCCTTGAAGAATGGCGATAAGGTCGTCACCAACGGTGGCATTTATGGCACTGTGGTCGGCCTCGACCCGGAATCCGTGCAACTTCGCATCGCTGAACAGGTCAAGATTCGCGTGGCGCGCAGCGCCATCGCTGGACTACAGCCCGAAGCGGCCAAGGAGAGTTAGCAGCCCCAGATGAATTCGAACCTTAGATGGAAAGCGGCCTTTATTCTTGCCGTCGTTCTCATTTGCTTTTACGGCCTGTTTGGCGTGCCCTCGTTTCCCACTTCATGGGCGCAGGCAGCCAGCAATTTTTCGAACCGCATGCAGCTCGGCCTCGACCTGCGCGGCGGCAGCCACCTCGTCTTGCAAGTGCAAGTGCAGGAAGCTGTTGGCAATCATTGCGATCAGACGATCGATGCCCTAACCGATCAGCTCCATAAGCAAAACATTCCCGTCGGTGAGATCCGCCGCGTGAGCGACACCCAAATTCTTGTGCGCAACGTCGCCCCCGCCTCGACGGGCACGTTCCAGAGCCTCGTGCAAAGCCAGTTTCCCGACTGGAATATCGCTCCCGCTGCAGGCGAGTCCAGCGGCTTCCTGCTCACGATGAAGCCAACTGTCGTTTCCGACATCGAGCAGCAAACGATGAATCAATCCCTGGAAACGATTCGCCGCCGAATCAGCGGGCTTGGCCTGAAGGAGCCTAACGTGGCTCCCACGGG
>Ga0307372_10003106_pt1 | contig 26898 bp, 28 predicted proteins | sample OX1MG_FD_202533 | JGI IMG/M metagenome (GOLD analysis project Ga0307372, IMG submission 202533) | Soil microbial communities from Risofladan, Vaasa, Finland - OX-1 | ecosystem: Environmental > Terrestrial > Soil > Coastal area > Acid sulfate soil | place: Finland: Risofladan, Vaasa | collected... | reverse complement strand
CGGCCCGCTTGGAATCCAAAGACCGCTGCCTTACCGCTTGGCTACGCCCCACCGCGGTTGCTGAAAGCCGAGCCGGTGCGCCGTATGCACCTTTGCCCCCGCCTCCTCCTGCAAGCCCCTGTTCGGAGCCTGCCCTGATGCCCTGCGCGGATGCGCGCAAGCGAGGGGCCGGCTTCAGGCAAATCGGCGCATGACTTTCGGCCCTACAATCCTTCCGTGCGACGTGATACATGGAAGTCAGGGTCCCTCCCGGCCGTGCGAAAGAGTGTTCCCCGGCCATGAAACACATCGCGCATCTCTCTTCTGCATCCGTGCTCCTCGGCGCCGCGCTTGGACTCTTGTGCGGGTGTGGAGGCGGAGGCGCGGCGGCCGCCGGCACACCGCCGGTGGCCGCGCAGCCGGGGTCCGCGCCCGCAGCGGCGTCGAGCTCGGCTGACGGAACGCTCTCCTCCTCTCGCCGCGGGTCTCCGTTCAGCGAGTACGCGCTCCCGGCGAGCCAGGAAGGTCCGATCAGCGTGGCGATCGGCCCGAATCGCAACGCCTGGGTGCTCAGCCCCCACGCGATCGACCGCGTCACGTCATTGGGCGCGGTCACGGCGTTCGCCGCCCCCGCGGGCGTGGAGTTTGGCGGCGCCATCGCGCGGGGACGTGACGGCGCCCTCTGGTTCCTGGGCGTGGAACCGAGCACGCAGTACGGCAACGCGCCGGCCAATGCCATCTTTCGCCTGACGACAGCGGGCGCGTTGACCTCGTACGTGCTGCCGGCCGGCGCCCAAACCAGCTCCAACGCCCTCGTCGCCGACATCGCCGCCGGCCCCGACGGCAAACTGTGGTACGTCGTCCAGGGATACTACGCATGCGGCGCCGTCGGCTCCATCACCACCGGCGGCAGCCCGGGGCCGGTGGTTCCGCTGTGCGAGCCGACGGCCATCGCGCCGGCATCGGTCCACATCGCGCCGGGTTCGAGCAGCTCCGTCTACGTCACCGTCTACGACCGCTTCGCGCCGGGCGGCTACTCTGCCGTCTACCGCTTGTCGCTCGCCGACACGATCCTCAAGCAGTTCGTTCTCCCCGGCGCGAGCAATCCGGAGGGCATAGCGATGGGACCCGGCCGCGAGCTCTGGGTCACGCTGGACGGCTCGAACGCCATTGCCCGCATCAAGCCGTCGGGTGCGATCGTGACCTACGCCCTGCCGACGCCGAACGCGCTTCCGTCGCAATTCAATCTTGCGCTCGCGCAAGCCTCGGCAATCACCCGTGGTGCCGATGGCGCGCTGTGGTTTCTCGAGAGCCAGGCCAACAAGATCGGTCGCATCTCCCTATCCGGTCACATCACCGAATACGCGATTCCGACCCCCGGCAGCCGTCCTTCGGGCATTGCCGCGTGCACGCAGCCGTGCGGCGGAGACTTCGACGTCTGGTTCACGGAGAGCCGAAGCAACAAAGTCGCGAAATTGATCGTCGCGGGACGCCCCTTCTCATATGCTCACTGGTAGCTGAGCACGGCCGCGTAGATATCCGTGCTGTTGAGCGTCAGCGTCGTGAGCACCGGCGGCTCCGGGAAGCCCGAGAACGTCAGGGTCAGGCCATTCAGCGAGGATGACGTCGGGTTGCAGTTCATGACCGCGTGCGTCGTGAGGTCGTATGTGCTCTCGTAGAACGTGCGGCCGGCCGTCACGAGGTACGAGGGGATCGTCACCGGCGAGAAGTACGGGCAGCCTTGGAACGTCACCGCCGCAGTCAGCCTGAACGTGACGTTCAGGAGCTGCGTGCCCGTGGGCTGCGGCGAAGGGAGCCCCGTGAGCGCGGTCGTCGAGACGGTCACAACGGCAGACGGCTCGTTGTTCGGGTCGGCGTTGTTGGCCGGGTACCAGAACGTCGGGGTGTAACCGTCGAACGATGGACCCAGTGCGCTCAGCGCGCTCGGGGGAATCTGGATGGACGCGGTGGCCGATGTCGACGTCGACCCGCCCGACGGGGTGCTTGACGAGCCCCCGCCTCCGCCTCCGCACCCGGCGAGTCCCGCGGCAGCCATCATAGCGACGATCAGCGCGGCGGGAGCAACGCGCATCATGTGCACCTCCTATCAGCGAGAAGCTCTCTCGCCTCCATTAACGCTTGCGCGCGCCCGGTTGTCCATCCCCAGAACGGGTTTGTTTTCCATCATGCCCGGTCGTACAGCAAAACAAGCGACAGGCTGCCATCTCGGACGAGGCCACGCACGCGGGCTACATGCGCTCCAGGAGGTCGGCGAACTCCGTGGGGATCGAGGCGCCCTCGACCAAGTCAGCCACCAGCCGGCTTCCCACCACGGAGGGCGCGAAGACCAAGTCGGCTCCCGCGAGCTTGAGCCGACGGATGGCCCGCGCGGTGGTGGCCACCGCCAGGACTTGCACGTGCGCGTTGAGGTCCTTGGCCAAGAGCGAGATGAAGGCGTTCTCACCGTCGTCGTCGCGCGCCGCGACGACCATGCGCGCGCCGGCGATGCCGGCCTTGCGCAGCACCGACTCCTCCGCGGGATCTCCGAGCACCACCTCGGCGTCGCCGCTCATCGTTGAGGCGAGCTCCTTCTCGGCGATGCGCACGTACTCGACGCGGCGCTGGCTCAGCTCGCGCGCGGTGTTCTCGGCGATGGCTCCCTCGCCGATCAGGATGATGTGGTCTTTCAAGCGCGTGCGTCTCCCCTCCGGGATGAAGATGCGGCTCATCTCGCCGGTGATTGCCGGCCCCAGCACGGAGGCGATCGCCGTCGCGAAGATGCCCAGGCCCACCACCAGCAGGCTGATGGTGAAGAGCCTCGTTTGCTGCGTCACGGGAACGATGTCGCCGTACCCCACGGTGGAGAGCGTGACGACGGTATAGTAGAGCGCGGTGGTGACATCGCGGATCTGCGGGCGGTACCCCGTGCCAAGCAGGTATGAGCCGATCGTGCCGTACGCCGTCACCGCCGCGATGCTGACCAGCGAGATGAGATACGTGGCGATGATCGTGCGCCGGGCGAAGACGCCGCGGGTCCACACCAACGCAAGCAGGATCAGCATCGGCAGCGCCAGGGTCGCGATGGACTGGTGGCGCGCCACGTCCACGCCGATGGTCACCACTAAGAGCAGCAGCGCGAATGCCCACGCCACCTGCATACGCCAGAAGAGTCCGACGGCCACGAGTACGAGGGTCGCCCCGAGCGCCGTCTGCGTGCCCCGACCCAGCACGCCCAGCGAGCCGGTGAGGTCGCCCAGGGCCCCAACCGCTTGGATCGGAACCGGCGCGAAACGCGTCGCGGCGACGATGTTGACCACGCCGTTCAGCAGCACGGCGCAGGCGACCGGAGCATGCGGCACCAAGGACCGGAGCCACGCCGCCATGCGACGCGCGCGCCGCCGTGCCGCGACCTCCGCCCGGCTCAGCATCCCCATGGCGCGGAGTTACCGGGCGCCTGCCCCGGATACCTACCGCCGCGGCGGCGCTACGTTAGAGCTTGGCGTCGAGCACCGCGTCGATGCCGGTGCCGTAGACGCGGTGGAAACCCCTCAGAACGTTGAGGTTGTCGATTGGGACCAGCGCGTCGACGTTCCATACGCCGTTGTTCCAGTCGGCCTTAAATGCGCCGACGGCCTGCACGCGGTTCACGTCGTAGGTGGGTCCCGAGACCTGCGCCGCCCCGACGTAGAGGTTCGAGCCGACGGTCAGGATCGGGACGACCTTCGTGTGGTCGCGGTTCGCCACGTGGTTGGAGGCCATCAGGTTGTTGATGAAGTTGTTCAGCGGAACGGCCGTGGCTTTGACCAACAGGACCCCGCCGGCGCCCAGCAGCAGCTTCCCGAGAAGGCTCGATGCCGAGGCTCCGGCTACGGCGCCCAAGGTGAGCACACCGGCAAGGACGGCGGCAAAAATCGGTCGCTTCACTTCGCTCCTCCTGACGTACGGCGACGAGCGCCTCGCGGCACGACCATTGAAGTCGAGACCGCTCGATCCCTCTCGTAACGCTCTCTCCCGCCCGTTGGTTCCTCGGCTCAGCCGAGCCACTGCGGATGGAGCGAGGTGCCGTCGAAGCCCTGGGTGGTCTTGTACGGCTCGTATCGCCCCCCGCGCGCAGCGGCAGCCGTGCGCAGCAGCAGCGCGCGCCGCTGCGTCTCATCCGGCGCCCGAAACGTGCCGGCGGCGCGCAGCGCTTGCTTCAAGACGGCCTGCGAGTCGATGCCGGTGATGACGACGCTCACCGGCAGGCTCATGGCGTATTGCAGCGCCTCGATCGGCGTGACCGTACCGCTCTCCAGCACGAAGCGATCGGCCAACGGCTTCATCCCAAGCGCCGCGATGCCCCGCCTCGCCAGCACCGGCAAGACCTGCCGCTCGAAGCTCTCGAAATGGGCGTCCATCACGTTCAACGGCATCTGCACCGCGTCGAAGGTGAAGCCGTGCGCCTCCGCGGTCTCCAGCATCTGCACGTGGATCGCGGGGCTCTTGTGGCCGGTAAAGCCCACGTACCGGACCTTGCCGGCGCGGCGAGCCTCGATCACCGCTTCCATCGCGCCACCCCGGGCGAAGATGCGTTGGGGATCGGAGGTCCGGATGACCTCGTGAAACTGAAGCAAGTCGAGGTGGTCGGTCTGCAGGCGGCGCAACGACTCGTCGAGCTGCGCGGCGGCCGTGCGACGATCGCGGCCGTCGATCTTCGTCATCAGGAAGACCTTCTGCCGGTATCCATCACGCAGCGCCTTGCCCATGCGGATCTCGCTCTCGCCGCCGTTGTAATCCCAGCAGTTGTCCATAAAGGTGATGCCGGCGTCGATCGCGCCGCGGATCAGCCTGATGCTCTCACGCTCATCGCCTTGGATGCCGATGTGGAAGCCGCCCAGGCCGACGGCGGAGACCCGCTCCCCCGTGCGCCCAAGCACCCGCTGCGGAACCTCTTCTGCGGTGAGCGCGGGCGACACCGACGTGGCCGCGATCGTTCCCGCGAGGAAGCCGCCTCTCGTGACGGTCGTGCGCGCCATGCTCCACCTCCCTTCCCGCGTGCGCTCCTCGTTCCCGGCGCCGCGGCGGGCAAAACGCCGCTCGGCCGGGCGGGGTCAGGTGAGCCGATAGAGCTCGTAGGCGACCACGATGCCGACGAGGACGAGCACGGCCGAGAAGACCGCCGCGTGCCGGACGTCCAATGGCGCCCCGCGGTCGGCCGCGATGGCGTCGTACTGCCGCTTATAGCGATACAGCGCAAAGATCGCGACGGCGATGCCGGTGAATACCATCATGATGCCGAACGCCGTCGATGCCTGCGGGTGCAGCTGCGGCAGCCCCTGCATGACTGCGAACGTGCGTAGAAAAAGCGAGAAGCGCGCGATGACGAAGCCAAACGCGATGAAGGCTAGCGCCGTTCGCACGTAGGCGAGGAACGTCCGCTCGTTCGCGAGGTGATCGCGCGTGGTGTTCGCATCCATACCGCGCAGTACTCGTTCGGGAGCGTGCCGGACCTGCCCTTGCGCGTCCGCCCCCCGCTCGAGCCGCCGGCGACACGTCTCAGCCGGAGGCGCGCGCGAAGCGCTCGGGGGCGAAGAGGTCGATCCGGTGGCGGCTCGTCCCCTCTACCGCCAGGTCGGCCACGATCTCGCCGACCACGGCGCAGAACTTAAAGCCGTGACCGGAGAAGCCGCCGGCCAGCACGACGTTCTCGTGGGCGGGGTGCTTGCCGATCACGAAGTGCTCGTCGGGCGTCATCGTGTACATGCACGCCTTGGAGCCCAGGTGCGTCCCCGCTCCGCCCGGGACCCAGCCCCGCCAGGCATCGGCGAACGCCGCCACCTCCTCCGCCGAGACGTTGCGGTCGATCGTCTCGGGGTCGGCGTACGCCAAGCTGTGGTGAAACGCCGCCTTGAGCCCCTGGTCCGGGAGCATCGGGAAGCCGTAGAGCATGGGCACGCCCTCGCGGTCGAGGATGTAGACCGGAACGCGGTCGGGACCGAAGTCCTCGCCGTGCGCGATCGGCTGGAAGAAATGCATCACGTTGCGCTCGACCTTGAGCGGAAGCACCAGATCGCTCGCCATGCGGCCGAACCATGCTCCCGCGGCGATCACCAGCGTCGACGCGCGGATCCTCTCGCCGGCCGCCGTCTCCACAGCCACGCCGCCGTCGCTCGCGTGCCACGACGTCACCCGCGTGCCGAAGCGCGCCTCGGCGCCGGCCTCCGCCGCCCAACGCAGATGCGCCAGGATGCAGGCTTCTGGAAAGAGCACGCCGGCCGGCTCCTCGTAGAGGGCCACCTCGCCGGGCAGGGGGCGCAGCGCGGGAAAGCGGCGGCGGATGTCGGCGGCCTCCAAGACCTGATGCGCCAGCCCGTGCTCGCGCGCGCTGCGCAGCGAGCCGGTCACCACCTCCGAGTCGGGGGCACCCGCCATCAAGCCGCCCGTGCGCAGCATCAGCCGCTCGCCGGAGCGGCGCTCCAGGTCGCCCCACAACTCGTAGGCGCGCTGAAGCAGCCGCACGTATGACGGGTGCTCGAAGTACGCCTGGCGGATGATGCGCGAGGCGCCGTGCGAGGAACCCATGGCGTGAGCGGGGCCGAAGCGCTCCAGTCCCACCACACGCTTTCCGCGCGAGGCAAGATGGGCCAACGCGGCGCTGCCCATACCGCCGAGACCGATCACGACGGCGTCGTAGGCGGCTCCTCCGCGCGCGCTCACCGGTCGCTTCTCACGGGATCCATGGTGCGCAGCCCGTCGACCATCCGCAGGATGCCGCGTGGATTTTCGTCTTGCAGCTCCGGCGGCAGCGCCGCGTCGGGAAAGTCCTGGTAGCAGACCAGACGCGTGAAGCGCTCGATGGCCCGCGTGCCAACGGACGTGCTCGCACCGTCGGAGGTAGCGGGATAGGGTCCGCCGTGGACCATCGCGTGAGAGACCTCGACTCCGGTCGGAAAGCCGTTGAGGACGAGCCGGCCCACGCGCCTCTCGAGCGCGTCAAGCAGAGCGGCATGAACGCTCAAATCGTCGCCGTTCGCGTGCAGCGTCGCCGTGAGGTTCCCTTCCATGGTGCGCGCGAAGACCAGCAGTTCCTCGCGATCCCCGTAGCGCGCGACCACGGTGGCCGGACCGAAGACCTCCTGCACGAGCGCCGGATTGGCCAAGAGCTCCTCGGCGCTGGTCTCGAAGACCTCCGCGATCCCTTGCGCCGGTTCGCCGGGCGCTCCGTGCGCGACCTCGCGGGCGCCGGCGTCGCTCACGCGCGCCACACCGGCGCGGTAGGCTCCAGCGATGCCGACGGTGAGCATGGTCCCGGCGGGCGTCGCCGCGGTCAGGCGCGCGAGCTCCGCCACCAGCGCATCGCCCTCGGAGCCGACGGGGACGAAGACGATGCCGGGGCACGTGCAGAACTGCCCGACGCCCGCGGTGAACGAGGCGTGCAGGCCGGCGGCGATGCGCGCGCCGCGCTCGCGCGCCGCGCTCTGCAAGACAAAGACGGGATTGACGCTGCTCATCTCGGCGAAGACGGGGATGGGCTCCGCGCGCTCCGCGGCCTCCGCGATGAGCGCGCGCCCGGCGCGCCGCGAGCCCGTGAAGCCGACGGCCGCCACCCGCGGGTCGCGCACGAGCGCGAGCCCCACGCCGATGGCGTCGTCGAAGAGCAGCGCAAAGACGCCGCCCGGCAGACCCGCTGCGGCGACAGCCTCGGAAACGGCATCGCCGACCAAGGCCGACGTCCCCGGATGCGCGGGATGCGCCTTCACGATCACCGGATTGCCGCCGGCCAGCGCGCTGGCCGTGTCGCCCCCGGCCACCGAGAACGCCAGCGGAAAGTTGCTGGCGCCGAAGACGGCCACCGGACCGCGCGGACGCCGCATCGAGCGCAGATCCGGCTTGGGCACGGGAGCGCGCCGCGGATCGGGGAGGTCGATGCGCGCATCGACCCACGACCCCTCCTCGGCCACCTCGGCGAAGAGGCGCAGCTGGTGTGCGGTCCGCGCGAGCTCGCCGCGCAGGCGCGCCTCAGGGAGCGCCGTCTCGCGCATCGCCTGCCGCACGATCGCCTCGCCGCGCGCCTCGACGCCCGCCGCGACGCGCCGCAACAGATCTGCGCGCACGCCGCCGCCGCTGCGTCCGAGCACCGCAAAGGCCTCGAGCGCCGCGCTCAGCGCCGCGTCGATCTCGCTCGGCGTCGCTACCGCGTAACCCGGCTCCAGACGCTCACCGGTCGAGGGATCGACGCCGTAGACGCGCTCAGCGCTGCGCGGCATGCGCCCCCCGCACGTCCGGCCGCGTCGCCAACGCCGAGCGGATCACGGCCCGTGCCGCGTCCAGCTCCGCGCCTTCCAGCTCCAAGCGCGGCGGGCGCACGCGCGCGCTGCCCATGCCGACCTCCTGCTGGACCAGCTTGATGAGTTGCACGAACTTCGGCACGATGTCCATGCGCAGCAGAGGCAAGAACCAGCGGTACAGCGCGAACGCCTCCTGCGCGCGGCCCGCCATCGCGTGCTCGTAGAGCGCCACCGATTCGGCGGGGAAGGCGCTCACCAGGCCCGCGATCCATCCGACCGCGCCCGCGGCGATCCCTTCGACGATGGCGTCGTCCACGCCCATGAGCAGCTGCAGGCGGTCGCCGATGAGCGCGCGGATCGCCGTCACGCGCCGCACGTCGGTGCTCGACTCCTTGACGGACTCAAGGTTGGCGTGCTCGGCGGCGAGCTCCGCGATCTGCTCGGGCAGGAAGTCCGTTTTATATGCCACCGGATTGTTGTAGAGCATGCACGGCAAGCGCGTGGCGGAGATCACCGCCGACATGTGCGCCTTCATCTCTCGCCAGTCGCTGCTGTAGACGTACGGCGGAAGCACCATCAGCCCCCCCGCCCCCAGCTCCGCCAGGCGCCGGGCCAGGCGCACCGCCTCGGCGGTGCCGAGCGCCGCGATGCCCGGAACCACGGCGACGCGGTCACCGACCGCGGCCACGACCGTCTCGACGACGGCGAGCTTCTCGTCATAGGTCAGCGTGGCGCTCTCGCCCAGGGAGCCCAGCGGCACGACCGGTCCGCAGCCGTTGTCGACGAGCCAGGCGCAGTGCTTGGCGAGAAACGCGTGATCGACGCGCAGATCGGCGTCGAACGGCGTGGTGATGGCGGGGAGCACCCCTTGCCAGTTGACCTTCATGACGTACCTCGTTCAGATGCGATGAGTGTCTCGATGCGGGTCGGAAAGACGGGCGGCCGCGACCGCTCGTCGCCCCAGCCGAAGAGGAAGTCGGCGGCGCCGCCGCAGATGCGCCCTTGACAGGCACCCATGCCGCACCGCGTGTGCAGCTTGGCGGCGCGCCGCGACGGCTGGCATGCGAGCTGCTCGAACCGGACGTCCTCGCAACGGCAGATCGTGGTCTGCGCGTCGGGAAGCATCTTGAGCTCGGCGCGCAAGGCGAACGCGCGCTCCAACGCCGCCGCGAACCGTTGCGCGCGGGCGCGGCGCGGACGCAGCGCCCGCGCTTCGCGCCCGCGTCCCGCCGCGGCGTACCCGGCGATCTCGCCTTCCACGAGCGAGAGATCGAGGCCGCCGATGCCCGTGGCCTCACCCGCGGCGAAGACGCCGCGCACGCTGGTCTCCTGCAGATCGTCGACGACGACGGCGCCTGCGCGCGTTTGGCAGCCCAACCGTCGCGCGAGCTCCACGTTGGGGATCAAGCCGAACCCGCAAGCGAGGTAGTCGCACGCCACGGTGCGCCGGCCGCGCGGGGTACGCAGCGTCACCGAGGTCACCCGCTCATCGCCGTGCGCTTCCACCGGCCACGCGCCGGCGAGCAGAGGCACGCCCGCGAGCGCTTGGCGCAGTTCCAGCGCCTGGCGCCGCTTCTCCGCGCTGCGTGCCACGTGGGTGGCGAACCACGCCAAGCGGGGCCACGTAGTCTGTTCGGCGATCAGCGCGACGCCCGCCCCGTGCGCGTGCAGATACGCCGCCGCGGCCAGCAGCAGCGGACCGCTGCCGGCCACCACCACGCGCTTGTCCGCGATCGGCAGGCCGCCCTTGGCCATCGCCTGCAAACCGCCCGCCCCGGTCACGTTCGGCAGCGTCCAACCCGGAAACGGCAGAAAGCGCTCGCGCGCCCCCGTGCACAGCACGAGGCGCTCATAGCCCACCAACTCGCACCCCTCCGGACCTTCCACGAGAAGCGTCCCGGCGTCCGGAGCGTCGACGACGCGCCGGGCGCGGGCCACGGCGATCGACGGATGCTCCACGCGCCGGCCGTCGCCGCGCCAGATCTGCCCGCCGACCTCCGGATTGTCGTCGATCAGCAGCACCCGGCACCCGCACTCCGCCGCGCGCGTCGCCGCCGTCATGCCCGCGGGTCCGGCTCCCACCACCACGACCTCGGCGCGGCGCTCACCCATCCGTGCGCACCTCCATGCCCTCGGCGCAGAGCGTCTGACACGCGCGCCGGTGCGCCACGCCGTCGATCGTGACGCGGCACTCGAAGCAGACTCCCATGCCGCATAGGGCTCCGCGCGGCTGACCTGCGGGCGAGCGGCGCAACGCCATCTTCCCGGCCAGGGCTGCCGCCGCCAGCACCGTGCTCCCGGCGGCTACCTCCACGCGGCGACCGTTCACGCTGAGCGCCACGATCTCACGCACGCGCCGCACCGATGCGCGCGCGCGACGGGAGATACGGAGCGGGATCGAGCTCGCCGCGCCGCCCGAGCAGGTGATCGACGACCAGCTCCGCGGTGCCGGTCGAGGTGGTGATGCCCAGCCCCTCGTGGCCCGCCGCGACGATCACGCCCTCACGCCCCGGGCACGGGCCCACGTACGGCAAGCCGTCGGGCGTCGCGGCCCGGTGTCCCGCCCACAGACGCAAGGCATCGAGCCCTCGCAGCGCCGGTATGTATGCCGCCGCGCGCGCGAGCATGCGCCGCGCGATTGCGGCGTCGACGGCAGCATCGGCGACGTCGTACTGGCGCGAGGAGCCGATCAGCAGTTGCCCCGTGGGACGCGGCTGCACGTTGAAGGCCACCGACTCGCGCTCCGCGCCGTGCGCGCTCTTGAGATAGCCGAGCTCGACCACCTGATGGCGCACCACGCCGGGATAGCGTTCCGTGATCGCCAGATGGCCCTTGCGCGGCCGCACGGGCAGCTCCGGCAGCAGCTCGCTCACGCTCGCCCCGCTGGCCACGACGACGCGCTCGGCGCGCGCCACCGTGGCGTCGTCGAGATGCACCCCGCCATCGCCCAGCGCCACGGCCCGGCGGCCGTAGACCACCCGCGCCCCGGCCGCTACGGCCCGGTCGAGCAGCGCCGCGGCGGCGCGCGGCGGGTAGAGCAAGGCGTCGTCCGGCACCAGGAGTCCTCCCGTCAGTCCCGGGCGGAGGTTGGGCTCGAGCGCGTAGAGCCCGCGCGCGTCGAGGACGCGCGCCTCGCGCCCGCGCGCGCGATAGTACCGCTCCTTGGCGGCGGCGGCGTCGAGCTCTTCCTCGTCGGCGGCCACCCACACGGTTCCGCAGCGGGCCGCCTCGCAGTCGTCCGGCAGGCTTGGCGCGAGGGCCGACCACAGGCGCGCCGAGACGCTCGTCAGCGCGAATTGCGCCTCCGAGTCGTCCATCACCACCAGGTGCCCCATGCCCGCGGCGGTGGCGCCCATGCCGGGAGCGAGATCGCCCTCCACCACGGTGACGCGCAGCCCCTCGCGCGCGCAGGCCGCGGCGCACGCCGCGCCCACGATGCCGGCGCCGACGATCAGCACCTCGGCGCGATCCGTCACGCCCGGATGCCCCAGCGAAACGGGTCGCGCTCGTCGAGGATCAGCGTGCTCTCGGCCGTCACATAAGCCGTCCCTGTGATGGAGGGATGCACCACGCCGTAGCGCACCTCGAACGACGCCTCGAAGAGACTGCCGACGATGCTCTCCTGACGCCAGACGGCTCCCGGCGCGAGCTTCCCGTCCGCGTGGAGGCAGGCCAGCTTCGCGCTCGTCCCGGTGCCGCACGGCGAACGGTCGTACGCTTTGCCCGGACAGAGCACGAAGCTGCGGCTGTCGACGCCGGGGGTGGGCGAGGGGGCGAAGAGCTCCACGTGATCGATGAGCTCACCGTTTTCGCCGCCGATGCCTCGCGCCTCCAACGCGCGGCGAATCGCCCACGCGTACTCCGTCAGCTCCTCGACACGCTCGAAGCGCAGCTCGCGGCCATGCCCCTCGACCAGAAAGAACCAGTTGCCTCCGTAGGCCACGTCACCGGTGACCTCGCCGTGGCCCGGCACCTCGATCCGGACGCCCGCGGCGGTGCGATAGCTCGCCACGTTCGCCACGCTCACGGCGCCGTCGCCGCGCAGGCGCGCGCTCACCACTCCGACCGGCGTCTCGATGCGGTGCACGCCGGGGGAGATCCGCCCCACATGCGCCAGCGTGACGATCAAGCCGATCGTGCCGTGGCCGCACATTCCCAAGTACCCGACGTTGTTGAAAAAGATCACCCCCGCTGCGCAGGAGGGGTCGCTGGGCTCGCAGAGCAGGGCGCCGACGACGGGATCCGATCCGCGCGGCTCGTTCACCACCGCCGAGCGCACGTGGTCGAACCGCTCGCGAAAGAGCGCCAGCCGCGAGGCCATCGAGCCGCGCCCCAGGTCCGGGCCGCCGGCGATCACGACGCGCGTCGGCTCGCCCCCGGTATGTGAATCGACCACGGTGAGACGATCCGCTCGCTGCTCCATCGCGCCTCTGAGCGTAGCGCAACGGCGCCGCGTCCGTCTTGGCGATTTCTCCGCGCGGCCGCGGCCGTTTCCGCACAGCGGGGCCGGGGAGCTTGCGGCGCGGCGCTGGGACTGCTACGGTACTCTCGACATGTCGACCGACCGGTTGCGAGAGGAGCTCTTCAGCCGCCTCGCCTCGCCCCTGGTGGCCGAGGCGATCTTCGACCGCACGCCGGACATCGTCTTTTTCGTCAAGAACCTCCGGGGTCAATACGTCGTGGTGAACCGTACGCTTGCCGAGCGTTGCGGCCTCAAGCACAAGGACCAGCTGATCGGGAAGACGACGTTCGACGTCTTCCCGCACCATCTCGCCGCCGGCTACGCCGAGCAGGACCGCATGGTTCTCGACTCCGGCATGGAGATCACCGACAAGCTCGAGCTGCACCTCTACAAGGATCGCAGCCCCGGGTGGTGCATCACCAACAAGCTCCCGCTCCACGGCGGCGACGGCACCGTGGTCGGGATGACCGGCATCTCCAAGGATCTGCGCGAGCCCGGCGCCGACGACTCCATCTATGCGGAGATCGCGAAAGCCGTGGACCACATCCGCGCCCACTTCGCCGAGCCTCTGCGCGTGGAGGAGCTGGCGCGCATCGCCTCGCTCTCCGCTGCGCGCCTGGAGCGCCACATCAAAGCCATCTTTGAGATCACCGTCGGGCAGCTCATCGGCAAGACGCGGATCGACGCGGCGACGCGGCTGCTGGCGACCACCGCGATGCCCGTCGCGGAGATCGCGCACGCGTGCGGCTTCTACGACCACAGCGCCTTCTCGCGGCAGTTCAAGGCGGCCGTCGGCGTGACGCCCAGCGAGTACCGCGAGAGCTATTGAGCGCGTCGGCGCGGAAGGAAGGCGATGCGGAATCGCTCGCCGCGCGCCGCGCGCGCCGCCAGCGCGAAGCCGAGCGTCACCTCCAGCACGAAGACCACGACGTCGGCGACGAACCCTACGGCGTAGATCCACACGGTGGCCGTGGTGCCGAGCGGGACGCGCAGGGCGAGCATCACGCCGATCAGGATGGCCGGCGCGGCGAGCACGATCACGAGCACCAGCGCCTCGATGAGACCCAAGAGGACCGCTTGGCGCACGTGCCCCCGAAACCACGCGGAGCCCGGCCGCGCGGTCGCGGCGAGCTCCGGAAGAGCGAGAAGCCAGCAGGCATACGCGTTGGCGGCGCGCTGCCGCTCTTCAGGCGTGGGCTCCAGATAGTCCATCGCCCCGGTGTTCGACTCGCGCGGCGCGTCTACCGCCCGCGGGGATCGATCACCCGTGGAGATTGCGCGCGGAGGCGACCCGCTTGGCTCCCAAGTAGCGGTTGGCCCAATAGGAGTTGGAGAGGCTCGAGACCATGACGCCGTGGCTGGAGCTGTGGACGAACTTTCCGTGGCCCAGGTAGATGCCAACGTGCGACGCGCCGGGCGCGTAGGTCTGAAAGAAGACGAGGTCGCCGGGTTGGAGATGACCGGCCGCCACGCGCTGGCCCACCAGGTACTGCTCGTCGGCGGTGCGCGGCAAGTGGACGCCGATCATCGCGAAGACGTGCTGCACGTAGCCGGAGCAGTCGAAGCCGGAGGCGGTGGTGCCGCCCCACACGTACGGCACGCCCAGGAAGCTGAGCGCCGCGTGCGAGACCTCGCTGGCAAAGGCGGCGGAGCGCTTGAAGAGCGAGCCCACGAAGCCGTCGTGCTTCTCGCCGGCCTTGGCCGACGCTGCCGGCCCGTCGTCGACCCACTGCGCCACGTCGGCCCCCTCGATGGGCGCCGAGGGTATGCGGGCCACCACGGCGGCCTTCGGATCGTCTTGGAGCAAGAGCTTCTGCCCCGGCTTCAGAGTCACGGCGCGGCCGCCTTCGAGTCCGTTGAAGCGGGCGAGATCGTCCGTGGAGACGTGGGAGTGACGAGCGATCGAGGAGAGGGTCTCTCCCGGCTGAACCTGGTGGACGCGGGGTTGCGCCAACGCCGGAGTCGCGAGCGCGCAGACGAGCGCGCCGGCTAGTATGAAAGACCGCAAACCAACCTTCTTTCCACACCTACGGGGTTAGCTGACGGGTTCGGGCGGAAAGATCGCCCTGGCGCTTGCGCGCGTTCACCCCAGAAAACGGTTCCCCCGCTCCGCGCCGGTTGGGCCGGCCCGGACTCGGTGTTCTGACGAGCCTACTCCCCCTGAGGGGACAGGCGAGCAAACATACGTCAGGCTCGAACGGAGACCATGCCCCCGCCTTGCCGCCGGCTGAATTCGCCTCGAGTCGGCGCCCTTTCCTTCCTGCCCCCTCACGCCTCGCCGCCGGCGGCGCGGATCGCCTCGGCGATCTCCTCGGCCATGCGAACGACGGCGCCCCGATCGGGCCCCTCCACCATCACCCTCAGAAGCGGCTCGGTTCCGCTCGGCCGCACCAGGACGCGCCCCTCGTCGCCCAGGGCGCTCTCGACCGCCGCGATCCGCTCGCGCACCGCGCGGTGCTCCACCAGGTCCTTGCGCCGTGTCTTCACGTTGACCAGCACCTGCGGATAGGTCTTCACATGCGAGGCCAGGTCCGCCAGACGCGCCCCCGCGCGCACCATCGCCGAGAAGACCGAGACCGCCGTCATGAGCCCGTCCCCCGTCGTGTTGCGCCGCAGGTCGATGACGTGCCCCGACTGCTCGCCGCCCAGCGGGTGCCCTCCCGCCTGCATGCGCTCGAGCACGTAGCGATCGCCCACGGCCGCGCGCTCGAGGCGCAGACCCAGGTCGCGCAGGGCGTGCTCCAAGCCGACGTTGGACATCACGGTGGCCACCACGGTCCCTCCCGGCAGCTCGCCGTCGCGCTGCATCTCCGCGGCGAGCATCGCCAAGATCTGATCGCCGTTGACCGTGCGTCCCTCCTCGTCCACGAAGAGCGCGCGGTCGGCGTCGCCGTCGAAGGCGACCCCCACGCTGCCCGGACGGCGCGCGACTTCAGCGATCAGCGGCTCCAGGTGCGTCGCGCCGCAGGCCACGTTGATGCGCGAGCCGTCGGGCTCGCCATTGATGGCGTGGACGGTCGCGCCCAAACGGCGCAGGGCCTCGGGGCCCACGGCGTACGCCGCGCCGAAGGCGCAATCCACCACCACCTCCAGGCCGCGCAGCGCACGCCCGTGCTCCACCAGGTGGACGAGGTAGCGGCTCTGCAGCCCCAGCGCAGCCTTCACGCTCCCCACGCCCAAGCCGGTGGGGCGAGGACCGCCGTCGTCGGCGATGACGCGCTCGATCTCTTGCTCCAGCGCGTCGGAGAGCTTGAAGCCGTCGCCGCCGAAGAGCTTGATGCCGTTGTCCTCGATGGGGTTGTGCGAGGCGGAGATCATCGCTCCGGCGGCGGCTTCGATGGAGTGCGTGATCAACGCGACGGCCGGCGTCGGCAGAATCCCCACGCCCAGCACGTCGCGCCCAGCCGAGCAGATGCCCGCCGTGAGCGCGGCCTCGAGCATGGGACCCGAGACGCGCGTATCCCGCCCCACCACGATCGGCCGCTCCGGCGAGACCTCGTGCGCCAGCACCACGGCCGCCGCGCGCCCCACGCGGAACGCCAGCTCCGGGGTCAAGTCGGCGTTGGCAACGCCGCGCACGCCGTCGGTTCCGAAGATCCTCATGCCACCCACTCCATGCCGTCCGTCGTCTTCTCCCTCTTCACGCATCAAGACCCGGCCTTGGTGACCGTCACGTGCACCAGATTGGGCGCGATGACCAGATCGGTGACCCGGCGCCCTTTGACGTCCAGCGCCACCGGCGCCAACAACGCGTCGAAGCCGGCCGCGGCGCGATCCGTCGGAACATCGGCGGCAATCGCCGCGACGCGACCCACCGCGGCGGCGGAGCCGCGCACCGTCACCGTCGCCGGAGCGACCTTGGCCCCGCCGAGCGTCGAGCCCTGCGCGGGCTTGCCGCTATACTGGACGTACACGGGCAAGCGCCGCGTCACCACGCGATCGATGGTGACGACGACCGACGCGGGCCGGACCCTCTCGACGTCGACGTCCTTCGGCCCGACGATGCGCGGCACCACGCTGTAGGTTCCGGGACCGCGCCCGCGCACGTCGACGACGGCGGCGAACTCCCGCGCGGAGAGCGAGCCGAACGGTCCGCGGTCGCCGGAGACCAGCGCCGTCACCGCCGGCGCCACGGGCTCGGCCACGAGGCCCGGGGCCACGTCGCGCAGCACGACGGGAACCTCGACCTGCTGCGCGACGCCGGCGCGCACGCGCGGATTGGCGCCGTACGTGAGATAGGCCCACGCCAACAGCGCGAGCGTCAGCGAGAGCGCCTTGAGCCCGAGGTTGCGCTGAAAGAAGCCCGCGATCATCCCCGCCGTCTCTCGCGCGCGGAGGCGCGATCCTGCGCCCCGCGCTCGACGCGCAGACGCTGCCGCAACGCCGCCACGACGCCCTCCATGCGATAGCGCGACGGCCCGGTCGCGTGCAGACAGGCGCGCAGCACCTTGCGCAGCCGCTCTTCGTCCGCCAGCTCGCGCGAGAGCCGGCCGCTTCGCGCAACGGCGATGTTGCCCGTCTCTTCGGAGACCACCAGCGCCACGGCGTCGGTCTGCTCCGTGAGCCCGATCGCCGCGCGGTGGCGCGTTCCCAGCCGCCGGTCCAGCCACATCGTCTCCGTCAGCGGAAGAAAGCAGCCCGCGGCCACGATGCGATCGCCGCGCACGATCACCGCGCCGTCGTGCAGCGGCGCGCGCGGCGTGAAGATCGTGAGCAGGAGCTCCGGCGTGAGCTTGGCATCGAGCCGCGTCCCGCTCTCCACGAATTCCTGGAGGCCGCTCTGCTGCTCCACCACCACCAGCGCCCCGATCTCGCTGCGCGAGAGGATGATGGCGGCGCGCACCAGCGCCTCGACCACGCCGTCGAGGTCGACGCCCACCGCGGCCTCGCCTTGAGGCACGTGAAAGAACTCGCCGCGCCCGATGCGCTCCAGCGCGCGGCGCAGCTCCGGCTGAAAGACGATCGGCAACGTGAAGGCCGTGCCCAGGACCAGGTACTGCAGCAGCGTCTTCAAGACGACGAGCTCCAGCATGTTCGCGATCGCCATCACCGCCACCAGCGTCAGCAATCCGAGCATGATCTGAACGGCGCGCGTTCCTCGAATCAGCAGCAGCAAATAGTAGATGAGGACGCTCGTGGCCAGCACGTCCAGCGCCGCGAGCACCCAAGCCGGAAGGTGCGGCATCAGAGGCGCGCCTCCAGCACGTCCGCGGCGGAGATCTCGGCGCCCAGGCCGTCGGCGGCCAGGCGCGCCACCGTGGGCAGGTCGACGGGCGAGAGCAGCCGGAACGCGCAGCCGATGCCGCGCGGCGCCAGCTCGATGTCGACCAGCTCGCGCACGAGCGTCACGGGCGTGCGGTCGGCGTTCAGGCGCAGCACCAGCGCCCGTCCGTGGCGCCGGGCGCTCACGCCGGCGGGGGCCCCGCGTCCGGCCAGCGCCGCCTCCACCGCCGCAAGGCCGCCGTCGTCGCGCGGCTCGAGAGCCACGTAGAGCGCCGGAGGACGGTCGAGGACGAGTTCGCAGCCCAGCAGCTCCGCGGCGGCGCGTTCGTCGAACGCGCCGGCCACGACGGCGAACGTCCGGCTGTAGGAAGGCGCCACGCGCCATGCGCGCAATGCGCCGCCGCTGCGCTCGCACAGCGCGGCGATTGCATCACGCTGGCCCCGGTCGCACACCCGCTCCGCGCAGACTCCCGTCAACGGCTCCATTGCGCGGGCATCTTCCCCGCCGACGGTGCGACGTCCCTTGGAGAGGCGCATGCCCGCGCCGTCACGAACGCCGCCGGCGGATGAGGCAGAGCAAGCACCACACCCTGCGCGACGCCGGCCCCGCGGAACCGGGCGTCGTCGTCTCGCGCGGACGCAACCGCGCGTGGGTCGCCGCCGAGTCGGACGGCAGACTCCTGCTCTGCGACTATCCCTCGCTGGCGGAGCTTCCCGTGGTAGGCGACAGCGTGCTCGTGCGACCGAGCCCCGGCGCCGAAGGCGAGGGCATCATCGTCGAGATCCGGCCGCGCCAGCGCGCGATCGCCCGCATCACCGGCAGCGGCGAGCGAAAGATCATGGCGGCCAACGTCGACGTGCTGGTGATCGTGGCGGCGCTCGCGCGCCCGGACCTGCGCTATGGGTTCGTCGACCGCTGCCTAGCCTTCGCCGAGCATCAGGGCATCGCGCCGCTGGTGGCGCTGACCAAGGCGGATCTGGCCGCGCCCGAGGTGATCGACGCCGCGCTCGCCCTGTACCGCGAACGCCTCGGGTATGACGTGGTGGTCCTCAGCGTGGTCGACCACCGCGGCATCCCGGAGCTCGCCGAGCACGTCGCCGGGCATCGCGCGCTCATGCTGGGGCAGAGCGGCGTGGGCAAGTCCTCCCTCTTTCGGGCCCTGGGAGCCGACCGCGGCGCCCGCGTCGGCGAGGTCAACGAACGCACCGGGCGCGGGCGCCAGACCACCACCAGCGCGCGCCTGGCCTACCTTGGGCACGGGTTCCTGATCGACACCCCGGGCGTGCGCGAGTTCTCCTTGGCCGACCTGGACCCCGGGGAGCTGGCCGCGTGCTTTCGCGACCTCGCGCCCTACCTGGGACGCTGCCGCTTCCCGGATTGCCGTCATCTCGTGGAGCCGGACTGCGCCGTCAGGGCGGCCGTCGCCGCCGGCGACGTGGCCCCCCTCCGGTACGCCAGCTACCGCAAGGCTGTCGAGCAGTCCACGGGTACCCTCTGGAGCGATTGACCTGCGGGCCGATCGTGTGGTATCCTTCTCCGGTCTTTCCGCAGGAGTACTTCGTGCCGAATATCAAAGCCGCCATCAAGTGGGTCCGCCAGTCTGAGAAGCGCCGGGTGCGCAATCTCTCGTCCAAGACGCGTCTGAAGACCCTCTACAAGAGGGCCCTGACGGCGGCGACCGATGTCTCCGTCCAACGCGGCGTCGAGTCGGCCTTCGACAAGGCCGCCGGCAAGGGGATCATTCACCCCAACAAGGCCGCACGCAAGAAATCGCGCCTCGCGCGCGCCGTTCGCAGGGCCGCCGCTCACTAGGCGGCCTTCTTCTTATTTTCCCGCCATCCTCACGGGTCCACATTGACGGCGACGCGCGCGTTGCGGTCGGTGCGCGCAAACGTGAGAATCCGCTCGCGAATGAAGGCCCGAAGCGCCTCCGGGCGATCGGTCTTGCAGGCGAGTCTCCAGCGCCACTCCTCGTTGAGCCGCTCGATCGGATAGGGGGCCGGCCCCAAGACCTCGCCGAGCTCCGAGCGCCGCAGCCGCTCGGCATACTGACGCGCCGTGCGCTGCACGTGCGCGCGGCTGCGCCCGATGACCCCCAGATAGACCAGGTGCCGGAACGGCGGATAGCGCAGCGCCTCCCGCTCCGCCAGCTCGCGCGCCGCGAACGCTTCGTAGTCCTGGGCGACGGCCATGACAACCGCCGGATGACTCGGGACGTAGGTCTGCACCACCACCTCGCCCGGGCGCGCGCGCCCGCTGCGTCCCGCCACCTGCACCAAGAGCGAGAAGGTGCGCTCCGCGGCGCGGAAATCCTGACGGTGGAGCCCCACGTCGGCGGCAACCACGCCTACCAGCGTCACCTGCGGATAGTCGAGGCCCTTGGCGATCATCTGCGTGCCCACCAGCACGTCGCCCTCTCGCTCGAAGGCTTGCAGGATCCGCGCGTGATCCCCCACGCGCGTCGTGGTGTCCGAGTCCATGCGCAGTACGCGCGCCGCGGGAAAGATCCGGCCGACCTCCTCCTCCACCCGTTGGGTGCCCACGCCGAACTCGCGAAAGGCCTCGCTGCCGCAGGCGCCGCAGCGCGACGGCACCGGCGCCTGATAGTCGCAGTAGTGACAGCGCAGCAGCCCTTCGGCCTTGTGCAAGGCGAGCGAGACGCTGCAGCGCAGGCATTCGGGGACCCAGCCGCAGGTCCGGCAGAGCATGAAGCCCGCGGAGCCGCGGCGGTTGACGAAGAGCACGCTCTTCTCCCCCGCCAGCAGCCGCGCCTCGAGCGCCTGCAGCAGCACGGTCGAGAAGATCCGGCGGTTGCCGCTGCGCAGCTCCTCGGCCATGTCGATCACGCGCGTGCTCGGCAACGGCAGGCCGCTGGCGCGCTCGGGCAGACGCAGCAGCCCCGTGCGCCCCGACTGGGCGTCGTGCCAGCGCTCCAGCGAGGGCGTGGCGCTGCCGAGGACCAGTACCGCGCCGCTGCGCCGCGCGCGCTCGCGCGCCACGTCGGCGGTCACGTAACGCGGCGTCGTGTCCTGCTTGTAGCTGCTCTCGTGCTCCTCGTCCACGGCGATGAGGCCCACGCGGTCGAGCGGCGCGAAGATGGCCGATCGCGCGCCCACCACCACGTCGACCTCTCCCCGCCGGCACGCCTGCCAGGCATCGAAGCGCTCGCGGTCGGAGAGCGCGCTGTGAAAGACTGCCACGCGCGATCCGAAGCGCCCCTCGAAGCGCGCCGCCGTCTGCGGGGTGAGGGAGATCTCCGGGACCAGCACGATCGCGCGCCGCCCGCGCCGCAGCGTCTCCGCGATCGCCTCCAGGTAGACCAGCGTCTTTCCCGAGCCCGTCACGCCGTAGAGCAAGTACTCTCCGCGGCCGGCGTCCAGGCCCGCGACGATCGCCGCGATCGAGCGCCGCTGGTCGCCGTTCGGCGTCACGGGAGAGGGCGCGCCGCCGCCGCCCCCCGTGCCGCGCACCGCCGCCGCACGCTCTTCCTCCACGACGGCCCCCGCCGCCGCCGCCCGCGCGATCACGTCCGCCGAGAAGCCGGCGAGCACCGCCTCCGCGCGCGGCAACTCGCCGCGCTCCTCCACGAGCGCGCGCAATCCGGCGGCCTTGGGGCCGCGCGGCGCCGCGGGACCGGCGCGCAGCCACCGCTCCCGGCGCGCGCGCACGCTCTGATGACCCAGCGTGCGGCGGCGCGCGAGATCGCCGCTGCGCTGCAGCGTCTGCACGTATTCGAGCAGGCGCGGAGCGTCAGCCACGCGCCGCGCCTCGGGGTGCCGCAGCAAGCGCCGGGGCGTCCAGCCGTCGCCCAGCTCCTCCCAGATCAGGCGCAGCAGACGCACCGGGACGCTGGGGTAGTGCTCGGGGCGCGGACGCTCGCACGTGCGGTAGAGGCGGTCCACCGCGCGCGGAACGGCTCCCGCGAACGTGACGGCGGTCAACGCTTCGCCCAGGGTGCAGAGGTAGCGGTCGGCCACGAACTCCGCGAGCGCCAGGCCCTCCTCGTCGAAGGCCCGCGGCGCCTCCGTGCGCGTCAACGCCTTGAGCGGGCGCCCGCCCTCCGCGTCCGCGGGCGCGGGGCCCAGGACATAGCCGTAGACGGTGCGCGTCCCCAGCGGAACGCGGACGACCTCGCCGACGGCGACGGACTCCGCATCGCCAAGCGCGTACGTCAGCCGGCGGTCGAAGCGGCTGGTGCGCACGTCGACGAGGACGTCTACCGCGTGCAGCGCTCCACCGCCTCGCGCACGACGGCGTCATCGAGCTCGACGCCGCAGACCACGTCGCCGAGCGCGCGAGGGAGCACGAAGCGCAAGCGCCCGGCGCGACGCTTCTTGTCCATCCGCATCGCCGAGAGGATCTCGTCGACGCCGAGGCCCGGCAACGACGTGGGCAAGCCGAGCCGCTCCAACAGGCTCACCAGCCGGCGCTGATCGCCCTCTCGCCACGGGCCCCACTGCCGCGCCGCGAGGCCGGCGGCGCGCAAGCCGACCGCCACCGCATTGCCATGCGAGATGCGATACTCCGCGGCGCGCTCGAACGCGTGCGCGAACGTGTGGCCGAGGTTGAGGCGTTCGCGGTCGCCGCGCTCCGTGCGATCGCCGGCCACCACCGCCGCCTTCACCGCGACGTTGGCTCCGACCAGGCGCGCCCATGGCCAACGCTCGAAGGGCTCCGCCGCCCAGCGCTCGAGCTCCGCAAAGGCCGCCTCTCCGTCGAGCATCGCGTGCTTGATCATCTCGCCCAGGCCCTCGCGCATCTGCGCCTCCGGCAGCGTGGCGAGCGTCTCGACGTCGGCGACCACCGCGATGGGATCGGCGAAGGCGCCGGCCAGGTTCTTCCCCGCCGGCAGATCGACGGCGGTCTTCCCGCCGACGGCGGCGTCCACCATGGCCACGAGCGAGGTCGCGACGTTGAGGAACGGCACGCCGCGCATGTACGTCGCGGCGGCGAAGCCGAAGAGATCGCCCGCCACCCCTCCCCCGACGCCCACCACGAGCGTCGTGCGATCGGCTTCGAGCGCGGCCAGCGCCTCGTAGACCTCGGCGAGCGTCGCGAGGTTCTTGCGCTCCTCGCCCAAGGCGAACGAGCGCATGGGGGTTCCGGCAGGCAGGCTCGCCGCGACGCGGCGCGCGTGCTGCTCCACGTTGGCGTCGCAGAGGACCACGGCACGCGTGGCGCCCGCGCGCACGGCGATGGCGCCCACGCTCTCGATCGCCCCGGCCGCGACGACGACCGGATACCCCAGCTCGCCTCCGTGATCGTCCCTCATCGCTCGCCCTCGCCCGCATACCACGCGACCAGCCGCGCCGCGATGCGCTCGGCGTCGTCGTCGGCGTCGACCGTCAGGTGCGCGCGCGCGTAGAGCGGCTCGCGCTGCGCCAGCAGCTCCTCGACGCGCTCGCGCGCCGGCGCGGGGCCCAGCAGCGGACGCACCCGGTCGCCGGCACGCTGCAACACGCGCTCGGGGCTCACGCGCAGCCAGGCCACGCGACCGCGCGCGAGGATCTCATCGGCGGCCCCCGGCTGGGCGAACGCGCCGCCGCCGAGGGCCACCACGCCATCGCGCCGGAGCGCCGCGTCGACCACCTCGCGCTCGATGCGGCGGAACTCGCGCTCTCCGCGCGAGGCGAAGAGCTCCTCGATCGGCGCGTGCAGACGCTCGATCTCCTCGTCGGTGTCGACGAACGGAATGGCCAGGCGCTCCGCGCTCAAGCGCCCGACCGTCGTCTTTCCGGCGCACATGAAGCCGACGAGCACCAGCGGCTTCACGAGATAACGACGTTGGGGAAGAGCCGCCCGGCGGCCTCCTGCGAACGGCGGAAGTTGTCGAGGACCTCTTCCAGCGAGTCGCACCCGTACTTGTCGAGGAAGGGTCCGGCCAGCGCCAGCGCCACCATCGCCTCGCCGACGATCGACCCGGCGGGCACCACGCAGACATCGCTGCGGACGATCGCGGCGGGGGCGCGCTCGCCCTCGTGCAGGTTGACGGACGGCAACGCTCGCATGAGCGTGGGAATCGGCTTGACGGAGACGCGCACGAGGATATCCTGCCCGTTCGACATGCCTCCCTCGATGCCGCCCGCACGGTTGGAGCCGCGCACCAGCTGTCCCTCGTCGATGGCGAAGACGTCGTGCGCCTGCGATCCCGGCGTGGAAGCGATCGCCGCGCCCGCGCCGATCTCAACCGCGCGCACCGTCTGCATCGCCATCACGCTGCCGGCGATGACGCCGTCGAGCCGTTCCGCGGGCTGGCGGTTGGAGCCGATGCCCACGGGCATCCCGGTGACGCGCACCTCGAACTGCCCGCCCAAGGTGTCACCGGCGGACTTGGCGGCGTCGATGGCGGCGACCATCCGCGCGCTGGTCTCCTCGTCGGGACAGCGAACCTCCGAGGCGTCGACGGCCCGCGGATCGGGAAAGATGTCGAAGACCGGCGCCTCGACGGCGCCGATGCGCGTCACATACGACGAGATGCGCACGCCGAACTGCTCGAGCAGTTGGGCGCAGATCGCTCCCAACGCCACCCGCAACGCCGTCTCGCGGGCGCTGGCGCGCTCGAGCACGTTGCGCAGGTCGCGGTGGCGGTACTTGAGCGCGCCCGCGAAGTCGGCATGCCCCGGGCGCGGGTTGGTGATGGCCTGGCCGCTGCCCGTCAACGGATCCATCAGCGCGCGCACGTTCTCGAAGTCGCGGTTGCGCACCATGACGCATAGGGGCGAGCCGAGCGTGACGCCGCCGCGCAGGCCGGCGAGAAACTCCACCGCGTCGCGCTCGATCTTCATGCGGCCGCCTCGTCCGTAGCCGCCCTGCCGCCGCGCCAGCGCCGCGTCGATCCGCTCGACCTCGAGGCGCAGTCCCGCTGGGATGCCGTCGAGGATGCCCACGAGCGCGGGGCCGTGCGACTCGCCCGCGGTGATGTAACGAAACATGCTTTCCCTTTACCGGGTTCCGTCGGCGGAGGCGGCCGGCCCAAGGCCGGCCGCCGACCCCGCCTTACCGAGAGCGTCGTCCAGCTCGCGTCCGAGCGTGCCGCGCATCAGATGCCCCACCATCGCGAAGTCGGCCTGGAACGAGAGGAGCGGCTCGCTGAACGTCTCGGGCCGGTTACGCTCGATCAGCAGGTGCGAGAGCCAAGCGGGTCCGTAGCCGGCCACCAGGGCGGCCGCCAGCAGCGCCGGGCGGCGCGTGGCGACGCCCGCGACCGCCAGGCCGACGCCGGCGAGCGTGCCGGCGACGTGGATGGCCCGCGTGCTGGGGCTCGCGTGCGCACGGAGATATCGAGGCCAGAACTCTTCAAACTGCACGGCCCATGGTTCGACGCACCGGCGCGCAATCCCCGGCTGGCGCCGGCGAGCGGCGCCCCTTAGCAGGGGTTCTTCCGCACCCTGTTAGGGCGACGAGAGGCGGGGCGTGATCACGAAGACGACCTCGTCGCGCCGGTGATGCTCGCTGCGGCTGCGAAAGAGTCCGCCGAAGACGGGGACGTCGCCGAGGACGGGGACTTTCGAAACGGTCTCCGCGTCGATCTCCTCGAGCATGCCGCCCAGCACGATGGCTTCGCCCTGGCGCACCCGCAAAACCGCGTCCAGCTTGCGGTTACCGATCACGGGATAGGCGCCGACGCCCGCAGTTCCGATCACGGTGCTGTACTCCGGATGGAGCTCGGCCACGATGGAGCCGTCGGCGCCGATCGTGGGCGTGAGCCGGAGCTTGACGCCGACGTCGAGATACTGCACGTGGACCTGTCCGGTGCGCAGGTCGATCTGCGTGAGCGGATAGGTTTCTCCCACCAGCAGCGAGGCCTCGCGGTTGTTGAGCGTGGTGATCTTGGGCTCGGCCAGCACGCGCGCCTGCGAGGTCGAGATCAGCTCGCCGATGCGCGCGTCGAGCAGCGCCCCCGCGGCCGTGAAGGCGCGCCCGTTGGCCGTGGAGAGGTCGATCTGCCCCGGCGCGAACGCCGTTCCCGAGAGCGAGCCCCAGAGCACACCCCTGCTGCTCGTGGAATCCCGCGGAGTGACGTCGAGGACGCGCACGTCGAAGGTCACCTGCGGAGCCGGCACGTCGAGGGCGGCCAGCAGGGCGCGGGCCCGGCGCACCAGCTGCGGCCCGCCGGAGACGATCAGCGCGTTCTGCCGGTCGTCGGCCAGGTACGTACCGTCTGGCAGGATGCCCTTGAGCTGCGCCAGCACCTCCGTCGGACGCACGTTGCGCAAGGCGATCGCGACCGGCGTGCCGAGCGCGCCGCCGCCCCCGATCACCGCGACGTCGAGCGCCTCGGCAAGACGCCGCGCGCGCTCCACCACGCCGCGCTCGCCCTCCACCACCACGGATCCGCTCCGCGCGTCCGGCACCACCACCGTGCCCAGCGGCAGCGCGGCTCGCAGGTCCGACGCCACCTCCGCCGGCCGCGCGTTCTCCAAGCGCAGCACCGCGGTCTCCACGCCGCCCCCGGCGCCGCCGTAGGCGCGGTTCATGCGCTCGGCCGCGCCCACCACGATCACGCCCTCGTCCCGTTGGATCGCCAGCCCGCCGGCGCGCACCACGGTCTCCAGCGCGCGTTCGAAGCTCACGCCGTGCAGGCGCAGCGTCACCCGCACGTGCGCCGCGCTGGCATCGGCCACCAAGTTGACGCCGGATTCGACGGCCAGCAGCCGCAGCACGTCGACGACCTCAGCGTCGCGCACGTCGAGGTCCACCGGCGTCGCCGCGCGCGCCGCGCCGGCGCCGCACGCGAGCCACGGCCACGCGCAGAGCACCAGCGAGACCGCCCCGGCGAGGGCCCGCCTCACCGTCCCTGCTCCACGCCGAGCCGCACGCGCGCCGGCGCCGGGCCCGCAGCATGGGGATCGCGCGCGAGCACCACCCCGTCGTCGTCGATCGACTCCACGCGCCACGCGCCGATGCGCTCCCCGACCCCGGCGACCCGCGCCGTGCCGCCGGCGTCGAGCAGGGCCATGCGCCGC
>Ga0307372_10003105_pt1 | contig 26904 bp, 23 predicted proteins | sample OX1MG_FD_202533 | JGI IMG/M metagenome (GOLD analysis project Ga0307372, IMG submission 202533) | Soil microbial communities from Risofladan, Vaasa, Finland - OX-1 | ecosystem: Environmental > Terrestrial > Soil > Coastal area > Acid sulfate soil | place: Finland: Risofladan, Vaasa | collected... | reverse complement strand
GCCGAGCAACTCTGTATTCTGCGCTGGGCCTCGATCACCGACCTCTACCGCCAGGAAGTGCTGGGCGAGAAGGAGATTCTCCCGCCGGGGGTGGAGTGACGACAAGCGAAATTCGTCGCCCGCACGTGTTTAATCCATCACGACCTCACCGCCGCGCCACGTCACGAGCGCCCGGCGGCGGTTCCTGGATACCGCGGTTGAAGCGCGCCGCCAGCTTGCGCCATCCGACCACCACCGCGTCGAGCTTGCACAACTCCTCCCGGTTCCAGCCGTCCATGGTGGCATAGAAATCCTGCATCGCCTCGCGCGCAAACAGATCGTTGCCGTTGAAATCGCGCAGCCCCAGCGGCTCGAAGAAGTTAGTATATTTGAACTCGGCCTCCTTGTACTCTTCTTCGCTGTTGCAACGACCGACGATCACCTCCCAGTATTCGTGATGCGTGTCGTCGACCGGCACAAACCATTCATACTGTGCGAAGTGAGTAATCGGCCAGTGCTCGACGAGAATCACTCCCGGCACCCACATCGAAGTGCGCAGGTAATGATCCTGCTTGCCGTAGACCTTCATGCCGGTGACCTGGTTCTCCATAATGTAATTGTACAAGCCGCTGTCGTAACGATTCATGATGCCCTTGGGACCGTCGGCCACGTCGATCACCTCGATCGCTTCGGGCGCCGTGGGCTGCCATCCGAGCGCCAGCTTGCGATCGGTCGCGACGACCAGCGGATTGTCGTAGTGAATCAGGATGTGGCCCGGATCGAAGGCGTTCTCGACTGCCAGACGCCAGTTGGAATTGCCGGTCAGATGGATTCCGCGCACAAATAGGTGGTCGTCGAGCAAATAGCCGATCGGGTTCGGGTCACGGTCCCTGGCAATGCGTATCGGCAGGTCAGCTTCAATCGACGGCACCGGCTTATAATCCTCGTCGCCGACGAACACCCAGATCATCCCGTTCTTCTCGAAAGTCGGGTAGGTCCGAATCCGCACCTTTCCGATCTGCGCGTCGTCAGGCGAAGCAAGAATGGTCTTCAGCACCCCGTCGTCGAGCCCGTAGGTGAAGCCGTGGTACCAGCAGGTCAGATGTTCATCCGTCAGACACATCGACTTCTTGGAAATCCTGACGCCGCGATGCGCGCATCGATCGGCCAGCGCGTAAACCTTCCCGTGTGCGCGGCGCAGCGCGATCTCGTGGCCGGCGATCATCACGCCCTTGACGAGCCGGTCGGGCAGTTCATGGCTGAATGCTGCCGGGTACCAGTGATTTTTGAGCCCCCACACGGCTTCCAGGTAGGGTTCGTATTCGCGCGACGCTCGTAGCGACTGCGCTGCGACCTTGCGTGTTCCCGCTGCCATCGCTAATTCTCCTCTCTCGCGCCTGTATCACCTTTGATTTTGAAATTAGTGTTTGGTTCGGAATTCTGTGTCACTCGCCTCAACAGTCTAGCGAATCTCTGTACGCCAGTTCAAAGCGATATTAAGAACCCCAACACCGCTCGCTCTGGCGAGTCGCGACTTCATGGATCGCCGCGCCCCCGTTTGCGAACGTTGTTGCTCGCAATCCGATCTGGTAAGAGGCCATTATCGGTTTAACCGCGAGAGGTAGTGTGACTTATGGCGAATCACGATGCGTCGGGCCGCCTGGCAGGAAAGGTTGCCCTGATTTTCGGAGCGGGACCCAATATTGGCGGGACCTGTGCTCATTTCATGGCGCGCGAAGGCGCCAAGGTCGCGCTGGTCGGCACGCGGCCCGAGACCGCGGGCGATGCAGCGCGGTTTCTCCGCGCGCGCAACTTCGAGGCGCTCGCGCTCACCGGTGACGCCGGCGACGAACGCGACGTTGAGAAAGCCGTCGCCGCCACGCTCGAGCGCTACGGCGCTGTCGATACGATGGTTTACGTGGCGGGCCGCCAGTACCGCCAGGAAATAGTCAATTTCGATCTCGCGGGTTGGGATCTCCAGATCAGAGGTTATCTGACCGGGGCGATGCTCGCGACCAAGCACTGCGCGCGCGCCATGATCGGCGCGAAACGGCCGGGCTCGATCATCTATGTACTCTCTGACGCCGCCCATCAGGGCGAGCCGGGCAACTCATGCTATTGCGCCGCCAAGGCGGGCCTGTTGAATTTCGCGCGCGCCGCCGCGATGGAGTTCGCACGCCACGATATCCGCGTTAACTCGGTCAGCCCCACTTTTATGGAGCAGAATTTCTGGATGTTTCCGCCCGAGTTCATGAACCCGCCGTCACGGGCAGCCAACAGCGTGACGGCCGACGATTTTCTGCAGGGCATTCCGCTGGCGCGATTCTGCACTACCAGCGACGTGGCGAACGCGGTGATATTTCTCGCTGCCGATGAATCGACCTACCTGACCGCGGTAGACATTCCCCTCGACGGCGGCGCGCGGGCAAAATACTGGCCATGGACGCCTGGCAAGTATACTGGGATCACCAGCGAGAGTTATGCGAAGATGAAGCCGAATCGATATGGAGTCGGCGACGAGGATACCAAATGATGAGTCTCCGCGACGAAAGTATAGCGGCCGGGTAGCGCGATGAATCACAACGCGAACGACCAGATTTCGCTCTTCGAGGCTATCTTCACGACCCGCGCGATGCGCCGGTTGAAGCCCGACCCGGTCCCTGACGATCTCATCCGCCGGGTTCTGCAAGCGGGGCTCTGCGCGCCAACCGGTGGCGACGTTCAGCACTGGCGCTTCATCGTGGTCAAGGATCCCGCGATCAAGCGGCAGCTCCAAATCCACTACCATCGTGCGCTCGAGGATGTAATCACCCGGTATCGTGCGAATCCGCCGCCGCCGGGCAAGACCGAAGCACAGAAGCAGCGGATGCTGGCGGCGGTCGAGTATCTGACCGAACACTTTCACGAGGCGCCCGTGTTGATCGTGTGCTGCCTGGTGGATGATTTCGCGCGCAAGGTCGGGCTCGAAAAGATGTCGGGCGCTTCAATCTATCCTGCCGCCCAGAACATTTTGCTGGCGGCGCGCGCGCTTGGGCTGGGCGCGACACTCACCACGCGGCATCTGATATACGAAAAGGAAGTAAACGATATATTGGGCCTGCCGCCCGGCGCCGAGACTTTTGCGATCATTCCGATCGGATATCCGATGGGCCGCTTCGGCCCGGTCTCGCGCGAGCCGCTGGAGAAGGTCGCTTTCATCGATCGCTGGGGCAACAGCTACCGATGATCGTTACGGCGCGGCCGAGCGCATTTGAGAGTCCCCCTCTAGTGCCGTCTCACACAACGAGCGGAGGTTCCTGATGGGATACTGGCATTCGCTCAGGCGCTGGGCGCTGGTCCTGGCGCTCACGGTGGTCCTGTTCGCCGCACCCCGCGCGGCGTCCGCGGCTGGCACCGAAGAACCGCTTCCCAGCGGCACGGTTATTACTCTTAAAAACTGGCAACAGTACAAGCAGTTCATGCCGGCCGGGATGCAGGCGCTGTTTGCCGGAACTTATTTCTGGAAGCTGCCGCCGGATTTCAAGATGGTGGTCGGCCCGACCAGCTTTTACCCATTGCCGAAGGCCTACCTGGAGCATACCCGGCAATATGCCGATCAGGTACGGATCAAGAACCTGCCCGATGGCGAGCACACCGTGACCGGCTACGTCGCCGGTCAGCCGTTCCCGCATCCGGCCGATCCGATGAAGGGCTACAAGATCCTGGTCAATAACTGGTTTCGCTACATTCCGCACCTGTACTGCGGCAACGACGTCCATCGCTACCTGAAGGATCGATACGGCAATGTCCTTAACTCCCGGTTTGTGATAGTTGCGCGCCGCCTGAGCCACATCAGCGCCAAGGGCCAGCCGATCAACGATCCGCGCGCGCAGGGAATACACTATACCGAGTACAGCATGGTGCTCGAGCCGGAGCAGGAAAAGTATACTGAGATACTGACGATCTACTATACTGACCCCGCCAAGCCCGAGTCGGAGTTTATCTTTTCGCCGCAGTTGCGTCGCGTAATCCGCGGCTCATCCAACAGCCGCTGCGCGCCGGTCAACGGCGGCGATTTCACGCCCGATGACTATGGTGGTTTCAACGGGGGCATCGCGCGCTTTCAGGCTGATTACCTCAGAGATCAGCCAATCCTCACGCTGGTCAATGTAAATCCAGACAAGTACGGTAACCTGGCGAATTACTATCCATTGATATTTCCCAAGCCGGCGCTGGGTAAGTGGGAGGTGCGCAATACTTATGTAATCGATACGCGCAGAGTCCCCTCCCAGCAATCGGGCTACTGCTACGGAAAACAGATACTTTACGTGGACAAGTATACCTACCAGGTGTTGTGGAAGGATGGCTATAATCCGGCAATGAAGCTTTTCAAGATCGACGCGGCGATCAAGGTGGCCGGGCCCGTGCCGGGCGCGGGGATTCAATTTGCGACGGGCAATGTCATCGAGGTTGTCTGGGACGTCGATAAGGACCATCTGACCGCCTTTATAACCGCCGGGGCCGGCGGCAAGGAGCTGGTAAGCGACGATCAGTGTCGCAATCTCGAGGGGGTCAATTACGACGATATCCAGCAGTACTCCACGCCGGGCGGTCTGACCCAGGTGATGAGATGATCAGCCGGGGGCGAAAATAGATGCCTCGCGATGACTTCGACCTGTTCGTGATCGGCGCCGGATCGGGCGGGGTGCGCGCCTCGCGCGTGGCGGCCGCGTACGGCGCGCGGGTCGCGGTGGCCGAGGAGCGCTACCTCGGCGGCACCTGCGTCAATGTCGGCTGCATTCCAAAGAAGCTGCTGCTCTATGCTTCCGAAGTCGGCGGCGACTGTGACGATGGTCTCGGTTTCGGCTGGACTATCGGCCGGCGGCAGTTCGATTGGCGAACCCTGATCACCAACAAAGACCGCGAAATAGCGCGTCTCAATGGCATCTATCGCCGTTTGCTGGAAGGCTCCGGGGTGCAGATTATCGAGCAGCGCGCCACCATCGTCGATGCGCACACGATCGCGATCGGCGACGCGCGTTACCGCACCGGACACATCCTGGTGGCGACCGGAAGCTGGCCGACCGTTCCGGAGGTACCCGGCGCCGAGCACGCGATCACCTCGAACGAGGCCTTTCACCTGGAACGGATCCCGGAGCGCGTGGTGATCGTGGGCGGCGGATATATCGGCGTCGAGTTTGCCGGAATCTTTCATGGGCTGGGCGCCCGCGTGACGCAGCTCTATCACGGTCCGTTGTTCCTGCGCGGTTTCGACGACGATGCGCGGCGCGCGGTGGCGGACGAAATGATTCGGCACGGGATCGATCTTCGGTTCGAAGCCGACGTGACGCGAATCGAAAGTATCGACGCGGGAATTCGCGCCACCCTGACCGACGGCTCGACGCTCGAGGCCGATACCATCATGTACGCGACCGGACGGCATCCGCACACGCGCGAGCTGGGGCTCGATCAGGCGGGGGTGGCGCTCGCTGCGGATGGCTCGGTGATCGTGGATGAGTATTCGCGCAGCTCGGTCCCGAATATCTACGCGATCGGTGATTGCGCGAACCGTATCATGTTGACGCCGGTTGCGATCGCCGAAGGCCGGGCATTTGCCGAAACGGTCTTCAACAACAACCCCATGAAGATCGATTACGAGGGCGTGCCGGCATGCGTCTTCAGCCAGCCGCCGCTCGGCACGGTCGGCCTGACCGAGACGCGGGCGCGCGAGGTTTACGGCGCGATCGATGTCTATCGCAGCAGCTTCCGGCCGCTGAAGCATACGCTGTCGGGCCGCGATGAACGCGCGATGATGAAACTGGTGGTCGATTCGGCGAGCGATCGCGTGGTCGGCTGCCACATGGTCGGTCCCGAAGCCGGCGAAATCATCCAGGGCTTCGCGGTGGCGCTCAAATGCGGCGCGACCAAGGCTCAGTTCGACGCGACTATCGCGATCCACCCGACCGCGGCAGAGGAGTTCGTCACGATGCGCGAGAAGGTCCAGGCGACTACCCCACGGCAATGATCCGGCGATAGCTAGCGCGGCAAGCGGCCGGCGAGCCCGTATCTCAGGGCGATCCAGCCTGAAGCGGGGCTGTGGAGAGCGCAGCGATCCGGCATGGAATCGCACGCAGCGGCCACGCACCCATCACCGGATCGCACGCCTGCGGATCGTTGTCGATGCAGGCGTTGATACTGGTTTCCAGCACGCCATAAAGATACGGCGCGGCCCCGTCGCGCTCCGGATACCACCATCGGTCGGCCTGAACCACGCGCTCGTGGACAACCTCGGTAAGGTGCGCGCGATGGGCCACTCGTCCCGCCGGCGTTTCGATCGAAATCCAATCGCCCTCGCGCACGCCGACCGCGGCGGCGGTGCGGGGATGTATCTGCGCGACCGGATCGGGGAACTTCCGGCGAAACCACGGCATCTGCTGAGCATTCTGATGGAAGCCCTCGATCACGCGGCCGCCGGTGGTGAGCACCAGCGGGAACTCCTCGGAGAACTCGCGGAACAGCCGCGACTCCTCGTATTGCGGGAGCGAATCGACCCCGAATCGAGCGAGCAACTCCGAGCGCAGTTCAACCTTGCCGCTGACCGTGCCGTAGGGCCGGCTGCCATCACCAGACTGAAGATTCGGATCCCGCCACGGTCCGCGCCGCCTGGCGAGCTGATCGAAGTCGATACCGGCGGGCTGAAGCCACTGGTTCCACAGCTCCTCGACGCGCTCGGGCCATTCTGCCTCCTGTCCGAGGCGCCGGCCGAGGTCGCGCCACAAGTCGTAGTCGCTGCGATGGCCGAAGGCGGTGGGAAGCGTCGCTTGGTTCGCCTCGGCATAGTCGCCGACCGCGCCGAGAAACGCGAATCCCTCGGAGAAAAACGGCTTCTCGAGCCAATGAGCGGCGGGCAGGATGTAATCGGCCAACATCGCGGTCGGGCTCTTGAAGAGATCGTGCACCACCAGCAGCTCGAGGTTCGGATGCTTTAGCGCCGCGGCGACCTGGTGCGCGTTCGGACTGCCGCCCAACGGGTTATGATATTGCACGATCAGCGCCTTGACCGGATATGGCTGCTGGCGCGTAATCGCCTCCCATAGCAGCGGTTCGTGGGCCGAGGTGAAGATGCTGAAGATATGGCGCTGGCCGAACCAGGCGCGGCCCAGCGCGTCGGCAAAAAGCCGATAACCGGGTCCGCCCAGCAGGGTAAAGCGATCGGCGCCCAGCCGCTTGTCACGCTGCGCGTCCGGCAGCCGGTCGACCAGGACCGCATCGCCATTCGAGACGATTTTGCGCGGCGGGCCAATCACCATGTGACCGCCGCGCCGATTCAGGTTACCGGTGATCGCGACGATACACGCCAATGCGCGCGCCGCCTGCACCGAGGTCGCCCCGACCTGGCAAAGTCCGTTGCCCGGCCCTAGGATCGCAGGCCCGTGGGTCGCGAACATCCGCGCCGATTCGACGATCAACGATTCCGGCAGCCAGGTGATTTCCGCGACCCGCGACGGCGAATACTCGGCCGCCCGTTCGCTTAGCGCCTCGAAACCGACCGTATCGCCGGCGACGAATTCACGGTCGTAGAGGCCCTCGCCGATGATGACGTTGAGCCATCCCAGGGCCAGCGCACAATCGGTACCCGGGCGTAGCTGGACGAACAGGTCGGCGCGGCGGGCTTCGAGCGTGCGCAGCGGATCGACCACGATCAGTTTGGCGCCGGCCCGCAACGCCTTGACGATCTTCTTCCACAGCAGCGGTTTTCCGGCCGCCGGCCGCATCCCCCACAGCACCACGCATCTGGTAACGCCGGGGATGGGCGGGGTGTATCCGGTCGGCCCGTAGCCGGAGGTCAGCGCCTCGCCGATCGCGATCGGCCCGTTGCAGACCTTGTCCTGGCCGACCAGGTTGGGGCTGCCGAGCAGATTCAGGAAGCGCTCGCCCATCCCCCAATCCGCACCGTGCAGGGTACCGGTCGAGACGGCGATGCTTTCGGGACCATGTTCAGCGCTGAGCGCGCCGAGCCGGGCCGCGATCTCATCGAGCGCCTGCTCCCACTCGATCCGTTCCCAGCGGTCTTCGCCGCGCGCGCCGACCCGCTTGAGCGGCCAATGAATCCGATCGGGGCGGTAATGGAACTCCGCCGCGCGCGCCCCCTTGACACAGATGAAGCCCTCGCTGACGGGATGCTCCTTGTCGCCGGTAATCTCGACTACGCGTCCGTCCTCAATCCGGACCAGCACCCCGCATTGCTGACTGCACGCCACGCAGACGACCGGCACGCAGACGACCGATTTGAGCGGTGGGCTTTTGTGCGGCTGACGATCGGGCGCCATCATCCCTCCCTATCCGGGCCTCGGCAATTCTCGGCTATCGAGAGGGCGACAGGCAACCCCGCAGGAGGACCCGCGCCTTGCCGGCCGCTCGCACCGACAACCCCGCCCGTCAGCCTGGCAGACAGGGCAATCCCGTCATGATAGAATATAGGGCTTGAGTCGTATCGAAACGACTCCGGGGAGCACTTGATGAATCAAGCACGCATAGCCCGCCTCCTGTGCGAGGGCCTGGACTTTCGCTGGCGCGGGGTTTTCTCGGCGATCGCGGCGGTTGCGATAGCCGCCGGCCTCACTCTCTCGATTCCGGGAGCGGCAGTCGCGCAAGCCCCCGGCCAGCCCTCTGACCCGAACCGGGTCGTGGCCACGGTCGGCAATCACAAAATCACCGAGGGCGAAGTTGACGAAGAGATAAAGCCGCAACTGGCCAGCATGCAGAACCAGCTTTATCAGGACCGCCGCGATGCGATTAACAAGCTCGCCGACGACTACATCATCGACCAGGCTGCCAAGAAGGCGAAGATAACTGCGGCGGAGTTCATCGACAAGCAGATCGCCGGAAAGTCGGCCAAGGTAACGGACAAAGAGGCCAAGGAATTTTACGATCAGCACAAGGACCGCATTCGGCAGCCCTACGATAAAATCAAGGCTCCGCTGATCGCCGCGCTGCAGCGCCGCAGCGATCAGCAAGCCCGCCAGCAGGTGATCGCGCGGTTGCGCGAGGATCATCATGTGAAGGTCCTGCTCGAACCGCCGCGGCTCAAGATCGCGACCGCCGGCTACCCCTCGCTCGGACCCAAGAACGCGCCGGTGACGGTGGTCGAGTTCGCCGACTTCCAGTGTCCCTATTGCAAGCGTTCCGAGGACACGATCCAGGAGCTGCGCAAGGAGTATGGCGACAAGATGCGGTTGGTGTACATCAACTTTCCGCTGACCTTTCATCAATACGCTTTCCAGGCCGCCGAGGCGGCGAGCTGTGCCGGCGAGCAGGGCAAGTTCTGGGAATACCACGACGAGCTGTTCAAGGATCAGTCGAAGCTGAGCACCAAGGATCTCAAGGCCGACGCAGCCAAGCTGAAGCTCAATACCAAGCAGTTCGACTCCTGTCTGGACAAGGGCAAGTATGCCGACGCGGTGCGTGAGGCGATGAGCCAGGGCAGTGCAGCCGGGGTCAACGGCACGCCCGGTTTCTTCATCAACGGCCGGCCGCTGACCGGCGCTCAGCCGGCAACTGCGTTCGAGAGCATCATCAACGAGGAATTGGCCCACAACGGCCAGCATCAGCGCAATGCCTCAGCGAAGAAGGGTACTGCGGGCTAAAGCGGCGCCGCGGCATCGAATTGTCCGTTAAGCGGGCGGCTGGATTCAGTCGCCCGCTTTTTTTGGGCCGGCCGCGAGGGCCAAGTCAGCGCCCGCGATTGGACATCAACTGATTGGCCTCGACATGGGTCATGATGTTGCGCGTGAAGCCGGCGTAGCTGCCGGTCTTGATCAGTTGATCTGCGATCGCGCGAGTCACGGTCAGCGCCGCGCGGGCCGGTCCCGAGGCGGTGCTCGCGCGCCGCACGCCGAGCTTTTCGAGCACTTTGGGCGGCGGCGTCGACTGCCAGATCATCACGTTGAGCGGCCCGTCCAGCACCTTCACCAAGGCGCCAATGGTCTTGCGATCGGCGACCCCCGGCACGAACACGCAATCGGCGCCCGCGGCGTGCCACGCGTTGCAACGGCGCACGGTTTCATCGAAGCGCGCAGATTCCTTGCCGACTCGATGCAAGTAGACGTCGGTCCGCGCGTTGATCACCAGGTTGAGCCCGAGCGCCTTTGCCACCTCGCGGGTTACGCGCAGTCGCTCGACCTGCTGGTCGATATCGCGCAGCGGTTTGCGCGATCCGCGCGGCAGGCCATCTTCCAGGTTGACGCCGACTGCGCCCGCCTCGATCACTTCCTTGATCGTCACGGCGAGTTCGTTCGGCGTGCGGCCATAGCCAGCCTCGATATCCGCGCTGACCGGGAGGTCGACCGCACGTGCGATTCGATGGGTGGCGTCGATCATTTCGTCGCGCGGCACCGCCTCGCCGTCAGGATAGCCGAGCGACACGGCCACGCCGCCGCTGGTGGTTGCGACGGCTGCGAAGCCGGCAGCCTCAAAGATGCGCGCGCTGGCGGCATCCCACGCGTTGGGCAGGACCAGGATACGCGGCCCCTGATGGAGCCGGAGAAAGCGCGCCGCCTTTTCCCTCTGTGATTTGGACACCATCGCTTTCTTTTCTCCTTCGAGCTTCGTTAGCGATACGGATAGAAGATAAAGAAGCACAGCGAGAGCGCGAACAGCGCCCACAGGCCGGGCCGGACTTCACGGGCGCGGCCGCAGGCCAGCTTGAACAGCGGATGGAGCACGAAGCCGGCGGTGATGCCGACCCCGATATTGTAGGTGAAGCTCATCAGGGTGATCACGGCGAAGGCGGGTATCAACTCGGCCGGATCGTCGAAGTTAAGCCGCACGATCGGCGCCATCATCAGCGATCCGACCACGATCAGCGCGGGACCGAAGGCCTGCGGCGGAATCGCGGTCACCAGCGGCGCAAAGAACAGTGACAGTGCGAACAAGAGCGCGGCGACCACCGCCGTCAGACCGCTGCGACCGCCGACGCTGATCCCCGCCGCCGACTCGACATAGGCCCCCGCCGTGGTGGTGCCGACCAGCGCAGCGAAGGTAGTCGCGAGCGCATCAGCCATCATCGGGCGCTCGATGCCCGGCAGATTGCCCTCGGCGTCCAGCAGTCCCGCGCGTTCGGAGACCCCGACCAGCGTGCCCATCGTGTCGATCAGCGCCATCACGAAGATCGTCAGCAACACGCCGAAGAAGCCGACCGACAGCACCGCGCTCAGATCTAGCTTGAGCAGGATCGGCGCCGGGCTCGGCGGCATCCCGAGGATCGCCGCCGGTGCACGGGCGACGCCGGTTGCGAAGGCAGCGACGGAGGTGGCGATGATGCCGAGCAGGATCGCGCCCGGCACGCGCCACAGGAGGAGAATCGAGATAAGGACGAAGCCGAACACGGCGAGCGCGACCGGCGCCGTGGTGATCGCGCCGATCCTGACTGGCACGCCCGGCACGCCCAGCGCGACGATGCCCGATTCGTTGAGCCCGATGAAGGCCAGGAACAGTCCGATCCCGACCGCGAAGCTGTAGCGCAGGCTGGGCGGTATCGCCTCGACCATCCATTGGCGGACACGGGCGACGGTCAGCGCCGCGAACATCACCCCGGCGACAAAAACCGCACCCAGCGCCGTCTCCCATCGGTAGCCCAGCACGCGCACAACGGTATAAGCGACGAAGGCGTTCTCGCCCATGTACGGAGCGATAGCGAACGGACGATTCGCGTACAGTCCCATGATCAGCGAGCCGAAGACCGCGGTCAGGATAGTCGCGACCATCGAGGGCCCTTCCGGAATTCCCGCGGCCTTCAGGATCGCGGGGTTGACCGCGATGATGTAGGACATCGTAACGAAGGTCGTGACGCCGGCCACCACCTCGCGCCTGAAGGTCGTGCCGAGCGCGTCAAAGGCGAAGAAATCCGCGAGCGCATCCCCCATCCTGAGGTCTCCACAAGCCGGCGTGGCTGCGAGGCCTGATTAACACGCCCGCCATCGCACCGCCACCGATAGTTTGCGCCCCCGCTCCGGCTGAATCAGAATAATTGCGATGCAGCGAGCGAGCGCACCACAAGCAATGGAGGGGGTAATGGCGCAAGCGCAACCGAAGACCACGCAACAGGCGCCGGCCGCGGGTCCCCGCACTTTGGCGGTGGATGTCGGTGGTACCGGCACCAAGGTCGAAATCCTCGACACCAGCGGCAATCCCGTCAGCGACCGTATCCGGGTTCCGACCCCCAAACAGGCCACGCCGCACGCCCTGGTCCGGGTGATTAGCAAGCTGGCTCAGGCGGCGGGAGAGTTCGACCGCGTCTCGGTCGGCTTTCCGGGGGTAGTCAAAAACGGAGAAATCTACACCGCGCCGAACCTGGGCAAGGGATGGCGTAACGTCGCGCTCGACAAACGCCTGCAGCGCAAGCTCGGCCGGCCGGTGCGGGTCGCGAACGATGCCGACATCCAGGGATTAGGATCGGTCACCGGGCACGGGATCGAGCTGGTAATCACGCTCGGCACCGGCTTCGGATCAGTAATCTTCGCCGACGGCCATCGCATCCATCTGGAGGTCGGACATGCTCCGTTTCACAAGGGTAAGACCTACGAAGAGGAACTCGGGATCCGGGCGCTGAAGAAGAAGGGCAAGCGCAAGTGGAACAAGCTGCTGCGCGAGGCGATCGATGATCTGGCGACCGCTTTCGTTTACGATCGGCTCTACATCGGCGGCGGCAATACGCGGTACATCAAGTTCGCGCTGCCGAAAAACGTCAAGCTGGTGAGCAATCTGGAGGGGCTGCTCGGCGGGATCAGATTATGGGACGATCTGCCCGGCGGCAGTCTATCGCCAGGCAAGCGAACGGCCACGCCTGCGGGCAAGCGCGGCGGCCGGCGGACCTCGGCGAAGACCACCACGGCCGCGAACGGGCCTGCGCCGACGATCGCCTAGCGCGGGCCTTTGACAAGCGAGCGGCTTGCGGGGCAGAATCGCCACAGGTTCGGCTGAAGGAGAACATGATGACTTGGACAAAACCGGAATTTACTGAGCTCAGGTTCGGCTTCGAAGTCACGATGTACATCTGGAATCGCTAGCGCGCAGCATCGTCTGGCGCTGGCGGCGGCAGGCGGCGCCTGCTCGCGCTGCTTTTCAAGGTTTTGACATTTCGCGGCGCCGGCCGGTTTCGATAAGGCCCGCCACGACCATCCGCGCGTGAGAACATGCGGCCGTGAAGATTCTGGTGTTGGGGTCCGCGGCCGGTGGCGGCTTTCCGCAATGGAATTGCAATTGCCGCAACTGCCGTGGGATCCGCGACGGGAGTATTCGTGCCCTACCCCGCACGCAATCCTCGATAGCCGTAAGCCCCGATTCAAACGACTGGATTCTGATAAACGCCTCTCCCGACATACTGACGCAGATCAAGTCGCTGCCGCGGCTGAGCCCCAAGCGTGAGCCGCGCGATGCGCAGTTCCGCGCCGTCGTCCTGGTCGACAGCCAGATCGATCACACCGTCGGGCTGCTGATGCTGCGTGAAGGCGAGCGGCTGCCGATTTTTTGCACGGCGAACGTTCACGACGACCTCGCGACCGGCAACCCGATCCTGCGCGTGCTCGAAAGCTACTGCGGCACCGAATGGCATCGTATCCCGATCGAACCGGACAGCGGATTCACGGCTCCCGGAGTCGACGACCTGCGTTTCTCGGCGCTCGCCGTCGCCGGCAAGGCGCCGCCCTACTCGCCGCGGCGCGAAGCGCCGCTACCCGGCGACAACATCGCACTCACGATCGAAGACCGGCGCAGTCGAAAGTCGCTGTTTTACGCGCCTGGACTCGCCAGCGTGGATGAAGCGGTAGTTGAGCGGATGAAACGCGCCGACTGTATACTGATCGACGGTACATTCTGGACCAGCGACGAGATGATTCGCCAGGGCGTAGGCCGCAAGTACGCCGGCGACATGGGACATCTCGCGCAGTCAGGAACTGACGGGATGCTGGCGCACCTGGAGCGCATCGACGGTCCACGCAAGGTGCTGATTCATATCAACAATACCAACCCGATCCTCGACGAGGACTCGGTCGAACGCCGCGAACTGGCGCGCGCGGGAGTAGAAGTCGCGTACGACGGGATGGAGATCGATCTGCCATGACGGCGCTCGCCCCAGCCGATATCGCAGGTATGAGGAGCTGAATTGATGGCGGCAGCGGAACGTAGCGCCTGGAGCCGAGAGGAATTCGAGCGGCAGCTGCGGGCGAAAGAAGCCGGCTATCACGTTCATCATCGGTTTCACATCATGATGAATGAGGGAAAGCTGACCCCGGAGCAGATTCGCGGATGGGTCGCCAACCGCTTCTATTATCAGGCGAACATCCCGCTCAAGGACGGCGCGATCCTTTCCAATTGCCCGGATCGCGAAGTGCGCCGCGCCTGGATAAGGCGGATTGTCGATCAGGATGGCGCCGGCGGCGAAGAAGGCGGCATCGAGGCCTGGATTCGGCTGGGCGAGGCCTGCGGAATCGATCGGGCCGAGATGGTCGGCTTTCGCCACGTGATTCCGGCGGTACGCTTCGCGGTCGACGCCTATGTGAATTTCGCCCGCACCCGTCCGTGGCCGGAAGCCGTCTGCTCGTCGCTGACGGAGCTGTTCGCCCCGCAGGCCCATCGCGATCGCCTGGCCAACTGGCCGATACATTATGGATGGGTGAAACCGTCCGGATTGCAGTATTTTCAGATGCGGCTGTCGCAGGCCCGGCGCGACGTCGAGGATGGGCTGCGGATCACGCTCGATCATTTCACCACCCGCGAGCTGCAGGAGCGGGCGCTCGAGATCCTGCAATTCAAGCTCAACGTGCTGTGGTCGCTGCTCGACGCCGTGCAACTCGAGTACTGCAAGTCATGACGATAGCCGGGGACGCGCAACTGAAGCTCGAGGACGTGCCGGTAATCTCGTCCGGCTTTCGCCTGCAGTGGGAGCCTGCGCAACAGGCCCACGTGCTGCTCTATCCGGAAGGGATGGTGAAGCTTTCGGCGAGCGCCGCCGAAATCATGCGACGGGTTGACGGCGTATCAACGGTCGGCGCAATCATTGCGGACCTGGAGCGATCGTTTCCCGGCGCCGAGCTGCGTGCCGACGTGATCGCGTTTCTCGCCACCGCGCGCGAACGAGGATGGATTGGAACCAAAGCTTAGCAATCCGCTGTGGCTGCTTGCCGAGCTCACCTACCGATGTCCGCTGCATTGCGTGTTCTGCTCCAATCCCGTCGACTACACGCGCTCCGGACCGGAACTCACGACCGATGATTGGCTCAGGGTACTGCGCGAGGGACGCGAACTGGGCGCGGTGCAGCTTGGCCTGTCGGGCGGCGAACCGCTGGGGCGGGAGGATCTCGAAGTCCTGGTGCGCGAGGCCCACGCGCTCGGCTATTACATCAACCTCATAACTTCGGGCCTCGGGCTCGACGAGCGCCGCATCGCCGCGCTGCGCGAGGCCGGGCTCGACCATATCCAGCTGAGCTTTCAGGATTCGACCCGCGAGCTGAACGATTTTCTGAGCCATACCCGAACCTTTGATTTGAAGCAGCGCCTCGCGCGGCTCGTCAAGCAGCACGGCTACCCGATGGTGCTGAACGTGGTGCTACATCGCTACAACCTCGACCATATCGAAGCGATACTCGCGATGGCCGAGCGGCTCGAGGTCGATTACCTGGAGCTCGCCAATACTCAGTACTATGGCTGGGCCTTCCTGAACCGCGCGCTGCTGCTGCCGACGCGCGAGCAGCTTGCGCGCGCCGAGCAAGCCACGAATCGCTTCCGCGCGCGCGTGGGTGAGCGGATGCGCGTTTATTTCGTGGTCCCAGATTATTTCGAGAAGCGCCCCAAACCGTGCATGAACGGATGGGGTTCGGTGTTCCTCGCGATCACGGCCGATGGCCTGGCGCTGCCGTGCCATTCCGCACGGATGCTGCCGGGCCTGGAGTTTCCCCGGGTCGCCGACCGCGGTCTCGGATGGATCTGGCGCGAGTCGCCAGCCTTCAATGCCTTTCGCGGCTTCGGCTGGATGAAGGAGCCGTGCCGGTCATGTCCGGAACGTTTCAAGGATTTTGGCGGCTGCCGATGCCAGGCTTACCTGCTGAGCGGCGACGCCGCCAATACCGATCCGGTGTGTGAATTCTCGCCTCATCACGGCGAGGTCGTCGCGGCGGTTGCGGGCGCCAGGCTCGGCGTCACGGCGGAGCGTCAACCGTATTTTCGCGACGATCGGAACTCGCGAATCCTGAGCTCCCGGTAAGGTGCCGCAAGCGTTCGATCCGGCCACCGTCCGAATTCCCGCGGTCGTCGCGACACTCGGCAACGGACTGCGGGTCGTCGCCCATCGCGATCCCAAGTCGCCGATCGTGGCCGTCCACGTCGCCTATCGTGCCGGCTCGGGCGACGAACCGCCGGGGAAGTACGGCCTCGCGCATCTCTTCGAACACCTGATGTTCTCCGGCAGCGAGCATTCGCCGGAGAATTATTTCGTGCCGCTCGAACGGATCGGCGCAACCTCGATTAACGCCATCGCGACCGACGACTACAGCGCATACTTTGCCGCCGTTCCTGCCGAGGCACTCGACTATGCGCTGTCGATGGAAGCCGAGCGGCTGAGCTGTCTTGGCGGAGCCCTCGACCGGAGCGCGCTCGATCGCCAACGGGAAGTCGTTCGCAACGAACTCCGGCAGCGTCAAGCAGCGCCGTACGGCAGGGTCGCGGGCCTGATTCGCCGCCACAGCTACCCACGCGAACATCCCTACGCGCATCATCCTTACGGCCTGATTGAAGACCTCGATAACATCTCGCTCGATGATGCACTGCGCTGGTTCGAGACCGGCTACAGCGCCGCCAACGCGACGCTCGTGATCGCCGGCGATATAGAACTCCGCGATGCGATCGAGAAAACGCGCCGCCGCTTCGAAACGATTTCCGCCGGAACGCCCCGTCCACAGCGCTCGCCATGGATCGCCAGGCCCGAGCGCGAGACGCGATTACAGCTTTATGAGCGTGATGCGCCCGCGCGAATCTACCGGGTGTGGAACGTTCCCGGGCTCGGGTCGCCCGAGCGCGCGAGCCTGGCGATCGCCTGCGAGCTGCTGGCCGGCGGCGAGTCATCGTGGCTGTTCAGGCAACTGGTCCGCGAAGCCCGACTAGCGAGCGCGGTTTCGATCGAACTGCAGGAACGAGAGCTGGGCTCGCAAATCGTCCTGTGGGCGACGGCTGCGCCTGACGCACAGCTCGCGGAGCTGGATTCCGCACTGACTGTCGAACTCTCGCGCTTCGCCAGCGAGACTTCCTCGAAGCAGGATTATGAATCGGCTCGTGCGCGAATCGTTGCAAGATTCATCCGGGAAACCGAGCGTGTATGCGGCCCGCGGAGCAAATCGGACGTACTGGCGACGGCAACTATCGCGACTGGAGATCCGGGCGCCGCAACCGCGCATCTCCAGACCATCGCCGCGCTCAACCCCGGCTCGGCTGCTGCAAGCGTCGCGCGCTGGCTCGATGGCAGGAATCTGGTGATCGAGGTCTGCCCGCAGGCGCCGAGCCGACCACCATCACGAGGCATCGTGCACGGAAGGCCACCCGCGCCTCCGGCCCCGAGCACATGGCAATGGCCGCAGGTTTCGTGCGCGCGGCTGGAGAACGGCCTGCGCGTGATGCATATCGAACGGGAAGGAACCGGACCGATCGAATTGCGCCTGATCCTCGAACCCGGTGCGGCAGCGGAGAGTCCCGCTATCGGCGGACTCGTCGGTCTCGGTCTAAACCTGATTAGCCGCGCTCGCACAGGTCCGCGCGGTGCTAGCGTCGGCGAGGAGCTGGCGCGCATAGGCTCGATTCTTGGTGGTCGGGCGGAACTCGACGGGGGCGTGCTCGAGAGTTCGATGATGCCAGATAACCTCGCGAGCGGTCTGTCACTGCTGGCCCGCGCGGTGACGAATCCCCGGTTCGAGGAGCTTGACTTGGAGCAGACCAAATCACGCTGCGCCGGGATCATCCGCGATGAGATCGCGCGGCCTCTCGACCTCGCGCTGCGCAAGCTCCCGTACCGGATCTATCCCAATGGCCATCCGTACGCCCGGCCGTTCAGCGGGTCCGACACCGAAGCCGGCCTCGCAAGCGCGACTGTCGAGCGCGTACAGGAGTTCTATTCCCGTTGGCTCAGACCGAATCGCGCGACGTTGGTCGTCGTCGGTCCGGTCAGGATACGCGATCTCCTGGCGCTGCTCGGGCAAACCTTCGGCGCCTGGCAGCCGTCGTCGAATCCGCTGGCGGAGCCGATAACGCCGGCGATGAAGTTCTCTCGCTCGAGGCCCTGCTTGATCGACCGGATCGGGCTGGCGCAAGCCGGAATTTTCGCCGCGCTGCCGCTGCCGCCGCGACGCGAGCCGGACATCGACGCGCTTATGGTTGCCAACGCGGTCCTGGGCGGAATGTTCAGCTCGAGGCTGAACCTTGCGCTTCGCGAAACGCACGGCTGGTCGTATGGCGCGCGCTCCAAACTGCTCCATGCGCGCTTTGGGGGATTGTGGCTCGTCCATTCTTTCGTTCGAAGCGACCGGGCTGCCGACGCGATAAATGAAATTCGACAGCATCTGGACCGCCTTGCGCGACAACGATCGATGACCAATGCGGAATTCACGCGGGCGTGTAAGCACGTTGTTGCGAGCCTGCCGGCCGGGTATGAGACCAACGCTCAGTGCGCACAGGCGTTGGAACACCTCGTCCTGCATGCCCTACCCGACAACTACTATGCGGCGATGGCTGGACGCCTCGCCGGTCTGCGGGCGCATGACCTGTCGCGCTCGGTGCGGCGGGTCGGCGCTGCACCGGTCTCGTGGCTCATCATCGGCGACGCGCCTCGGATCTCAGAGCAGATTTCATCTTCCGGCCTTGGCGCCCCTGAAATAATCACCGCCGGTTAACGAGCCGTCCGCTTCCTTGACGTGCTCGGCGCGTTTGTACTACTCGAAGTCAGGCATCAGGTAGCAATGTAAGCTCGGGGAGTCACAACCGGTTAACGGTGAAGAACGATGAAAGCGCAAAACACGCCTCGCGGTTCCCTAACTTTTTTGCTCATCGCCTGTTTCATCTGCATCCCCTCGCTGGCGCACGCCAATTCCATGCTGGCGCAAATGTCCACCGACGCCAACCAATGGGTGATGCCGGGCGGCAACTACGCTGTTACACGATTCAGCAAACTGAAACAGATAACTGCCGATAATGCGAAGCGGCTGCAGGTCGCGTGGACGATGTCGACCGGCGCCTTACGCGGCCACGAAGGCCAGCCGCTAGTGGTCGGCAACATGATGTACTTCGAAAGCGCGTATCCGAACTACATTTTCGCCGTCGACCTTGACGATGTCGGGCGAATGGTTTGGAAATTCGAGCCACCGAAGAATCCTGACGCGCCGCCCGTTGCCTGCTGCGACGTGGTCAACCGCGGCGTCGCTTACGCCGACGGCAAAGTAATTGCGAGCATTCTCGATGGTCACGTTTACGCGCTCGATGCGAAGACCGGGAAAGTGTTGTGGACTGCAGATAACGCCGACCCGCTGAAGGGGCAGACTGTCACTGCTGCGCCCCTGGTGGTCAAGGACAAGGTTATCATCGGTGTATCAGGCGGCGAGTTTGGCGTGCTCGGTTATCTCAGCGCTTTCGATCTTAATACCGGCAAGCTGGCGTGGCGCGCATACAGCGCGGGGCCCGACGAGGGAATGCTTTTCGACCCTGCCAAGACCATCAACGCCAATGAACAGAAACCGGTGGGAAAGGACTCCAGCCTCAGCACCTGGCAGGGCGACCAATGGAAACTGGGCGGCGGCACAACCTGGGGCTGGTATTCGTACGATCCCAAGCTCAACCTGCTTTACTATGGCACCGGAAATCCGGGCAGCTGGAACCCGACTCAACGGCCTGGCGATAACCGTTGGTCGATGAGCATCATCGCCCGGAATCCAGATACCGGAGTGGCGGCGTGGGCCTTCCAGATGACGCCTCACGACGGCTGGGACTATGATGGGGTTAACGAAGACATCGTTGTCGACCTCGACGTAAAAGGTCACACCGTCCCCTGCATAGTACACTTTGATCGCAATGGCTACTGCTGGGTCCTCGACCGCCGTAATGGCAAGCTGGTTGCCGTCCACAAGTATGACCCTTCGGTAAACTGGGCCACCAGGATTAATCCCGTAACCGGCAGACCGGACGTCGATCCCAGCAAAATGACCAAGGCCGGCGTCAACGTTAAGCACATCTGTCCGGCAGCCGAGGGCGACAAGGATGAACAGCCGGCCTCATACGATCCGGCCACCGGGCTCTTTTACGTCCCGACCAATCACATATGCATGGACTATCAGGCCTTTGACGTAAAATATAAGGCCGGCTTTCCATACGTCGGTGCAATCTTGAATATGTATCCGGCCTCGCCAGATGTGCGCGGCCGCTTCATCGCCTTCGACGCTATCACCGGCGCCACCAAGTGGGCCATCAACGATCGGTTTCAGGATTGGTCGGGAGTCTTAACCACCGCCGGGGGAGTGGGATTTTACGGCACCCTGGATGGCTGGTTCAGGGCGGTGAATCTCAAAACCGGCAAGATTCTCTATCAGTTCAAATGCCCTTCCGGAATTATAGGTAATCCGATCACCTACACGCACAAGGGTAAGCAATACGTTGCCGTTCTAACTGGCGTAGGGGGATGGGCCGCGATAGGTCTGGCGGCGGGCCTCACCAAGGGTAGTGAAGGTCTTGGCGCAGTCGGCCTGACAGCTTCGCTCGGGGATTATACCAACTTGGGCGGCACGCTGATGGTCTTCGCGCTGAGCGCTCCATGACTGGCGCCATCATGACGACTGAGTCAGCTTTGATGAAGTATTTCACGAGATTCGCTTTGATCTTGCTGTTGCTATCAGCGGCGACACCGGCGCGGTCGGCCAGCTTGCGGGTTTGCGCCGACCCGAATTACATGCCGTTTTCTAACCAGGCCGGACAGGGGTTCGAGAACCGGATCGCAACGATCGTCGCGAAAGCGCTGAATCGCAAACTGGAATACTACTGGGCCAGCTACCGCGGCAACGGCGGTTTTAGTGAGTTTTTGGCGCGGACCCTCGATGCCAACAAATGCGACTTGGTGATCAACCTACCATACGGCAGCCAGGAGGAGCTGACGACAGACCCGTACTACGCCTCGTCGTATGTGTTCGTTTTCAGAAAGGGCAAAGGGTACGACCTCGAAAGTATGGACTCCGCCGTCCTGCACAAGGTTAAGATCGGCTTTGAGGAAGGCACCCCACCGCAAGACGGTCTCAAGATTCGCGACCTGATCTTCGACGCCAAGGCCTTCCACGTCGGCGATCAGGAAGGCAGCTCACCGGCCTCAATGCTCAAGGCGGTCGAGGATGGCCGCGTCGACGTCATGATCACGTGGGAGCCCGCAATCGGGTGGTTTCTCAAGGACTATCCCAACTTGCAGGTGCTGCGAGTTCCGAACACCCGCGCCATGGGCTCGCCGGAGCAGTATATGTTCTCGATGGCAATGGGCGTGAGGAAGGATGACAATGCGCTGTGCTCACAACTAAACCGCGTAATTGCCTCGCACAAGGCCGAGATACACGACGTCCTGGTGCAATACGACGTCAGGCTGTACGCGGCCGCGAACGACTTCCCCTGAACACGGCGCTCGGATTGTTGCATCGACTGGGCCGGCTTATCTCGAGGTCACTCCGACCGGCGACACAGCTTGGCCAGCGGCCGCTGCTTTCGCTCTTAGTGCTATTTCTGCTGACTTGGCCAACGCCGCTCACGGCGGAAACTGCGCCAGGCTCAAAGGCGATGCAGCTCGCCCAGCAACAGGATTGCTTCTCGTGTCACGCAATCGATCACGAAGTTGTCGGTCCGGCGTGGCTCAAGGTCGCGCAGACTTACAATGGCCAGCCTCAGGCTGCTACGATCCTGACGTTCAAGGTCATTAACGGCGGGGTCGGACATTGGGGCACGGTGCCGATGCCGGCGCATCCCAAACTGAGCCAGGCCGATGCCTCTAAAATCGTAAAATGGATACTCAGTTTGAAAGGCGAAGTAAAGGAACGGACGGCCAGAATATATACTTATAAGGAGCCGAATGGAAAGTCGGTCAGCGTCGATTTCAAGGTATTTAATGACAAACGTCAGGTGACCGCCAATATCTTCGCAGGATTCGAAAAGTACGACTCATATTGTTATCGATGCCATGGCCTTGACGCGCAAGGCGGCGAATACGCGCCCGATCTCAGAAAGTCGCTGGCCAACGGTATGAGCAGGAAGCAGTTTTTCATTGTTTCGATGGAGGGCAGGAAAGACAAGGGGATGCCGGACTGGGCGGGATTTTTCACTGCCGACGAAATGGAACAAATTTACGAGTACGTAAAGGCGCGTCAACTTGGACTTTTGGGCCCCGGCAGACCACTTTCGGCCAACGACTGACGAGCGTTCGCCAGCAGGAGAGCAGCCAGGCGCGAGAGATTTCGCAGGGCTCGAGGAGTGATCCAATGACAGCTGCGGATGGCAACGGGGAAATCGTCGCGATCGTCGGAGCCGGCGAGATGGGGAGCGCGATCGGCCGTCGGCTGCGCGAGTATGGCGCCCGCGTCACGACTTCGCTGCGGGGACGTAGTCCTGCAAGTGTGCGGCGGGTTGAGCAAGCAGGCCTCGAGGTGAGGAACGACGACCGGCAACTGGTCGACGACGCGGGATTTGTGCTGTCAATTGTTCCTCCCGGGCAGGCCGTAGCGGTGGCGGAGCGTTTTCACGAACCACTTAGGCGCGCGAGCAGAAGGCCAATCTACGTCGAGTGCAATGCGATCTCGCCTGCCACTGCGCTGCGAATCGCAAGGCTGTTGGAGGATACGAAGTGCGGTTTTATTGACGCCGGTATAATCGGGGGACCGCCGCCGGCCAAACGCGATCCGACCGCTCGGCGAACATCGATTTACGCATCTGGTAAAGATGCTTCGCTTCTGAAGCGTTTGACGATTCATGGTCTTGATATTGAGATGCTCGACGACCGGGTCGGCTCAGCTTCGGCCTTCAAGATGTGCTACGCAGGGCTTACCAAGGGGCTGACGGCGCTTGGCAGCATCATGATCCGCGCTGCGGCGCGGCACAACCTCGCCATGCCGCTACGCGAGGAGCTGGCGAAGAGTCAGGCGGAGATGCTGAAGCTGCTGGCCCGCAGGATTCCCGGCATGCTCCCGAAAGCCTATCGTTGGGAAGGCGAGATGGAAGAGATAGCCAATTTTCTTGATGATGACGACGCCGGAGTGAGCATATTCAAGGGCGCGGCAAGGCTTTATTCGCGGCTCGCCGAGGAAGTACGGCAGAATCCCGAGACGAAAAGTCAGGAGCTGTCGAGGTTGCTGGATTTCTTCGAAGGTTTGTGACCGGCGACACGCCGACACCGCTATCCTGACGATATCGCACCAGGACGCAAGTTCGCCGGTTTTATCAGCAACACAATTTTCATGCTGGGTTCTTTTTCGTATGCTTGAGCGATCGCACTGATCGACGCGGGCAAGCCTGTTTTTTCGGAGGGGTGGCCGAGCGGTTGAAGGCACCGGTCTTGAAATTCTGCCCGAGGGTTTTTGAGGGATCGGCTCAGGTCATATAAGGCAGTAAATATAAGGGTTTTCTGTCGACCGAGATCGTCTGAGATCCTGTGGATAAATCCGGAAGTGGGCACTAAGTGGGCACTGAAATGGCTCATTCGCAGTTGACAAATGGCTGTACAACCGTCCATACTTAGGAACGTCGGTTGGCTGGGACTCCGATGCAGATAGCCGGCTTTGATTGGGACGATGGCAACCGGTCCAAGTGCCAGGAGCATGGCATTTCTCAGGGCGCGATCGAGTCCATGTTCCGCAGTTCAATCGCTGTGCTGCCTGACCCTCTGCACTCGAAGTCCGAGGAACGGTTCAAGGCAATTGGAAAGAGCGAAGCCGGCCGCTGGATCTTCGTCGTCTTCACTCTGCGCACACGGCGCGGCAAGAGACTCGTCCGGCCGATCAGCGCGCGCTTCATGCACAGGAAGGAAGTGGAGCACTATGAAAAAGAAACTGCCAAGCTTCAAAAGCGATAAGGAAGCCGAGGAGTTCGTCGACAAGGCCGACCTGACCGAATACGACTTGTCCGGCATGCGGCCGATCCGCTTCGAGTTTCAGCCGAAGAGCGAGCGAGTCAACATGCGCCTGCCCCGGCAACTCCTCGACGCGGTGCGCTCCTCCGCAGCCAAGGCCGGAGTTCCCTATCAGCGCTTCATCCGCCAGGCGCTCGAGGACGCCGTGCAGCGGAAACGAGCGTGATAAATTGGAGAACGTGATTAACGCAGCCCGCGTGGAAAAATCTGGCGAATGGTCTGACAAAAGAGGATCGAGTTCCCGGAACCGCGATCGACGCGGCGCTGGCGCGAAAGCGAAGATACGAGCAGGAACCCAAGCTCCACACGTTTGAGGAGTGATCATCTGTGAAAGCTGCAAAAAAGCGGAAGCCGACCACTGACGCGATCGAGATCATTCATCGGCGGCACTATGAAGGGCATCCCCAGCGTATGGCCGAACTAGCGGAAGCCAAGGCCAACGATACGGTTGCACGGAGGATTGACGCGCTGCGCAAGCGCGCGGGCCTCACGCAGCAGCAGCTCGCAAAACTTGTCGGCACGACCACCTCGGTGATTAGCAGGCTGGAGAACGCCGATTATGAGGGACATTCGCTGGCGATGCTGAGGCGGATCGCGACGGCGCTGAACAAGCGCGTGGAATTGCGATTCGTTAACGCGAGCCGAAAGGTTGGGGTCGCGTAGTGCCTTCGTCGTGCCCAGTAAGGTAGGCAAGATCTGATAGCAACCGGGTCAGATCGCCGAGGTTTGGAATCGTTTTCGAAGAAGAACCATTGAACCAAAACGACGAATACTACCGTCGGACGATCGACCTGCTTGAACAGTCTTACCTCGACGCCGATGCGCGTGGCGACCTTGCGGGCGGGTCGGGCTCGAGCGGAGGACTGGAGAGATGGGAAAAAAAAACGCCGAGTGTTATCGGTCTGAGAAAGCCCCACCGGTACCTCTTTGAGGCGGCGGCTCGGCAGATGCGACTGCAGACGCAGAACGTATGGTATTTGGGTGACCGGATCGACACCGACATCGCGGGCGCGCGCGCGGCCAGGATGGTGGCGGTGTGGTTCGAGCGAGGCGGCTCGCCGACGCTGGATGTCGGGGGAGCCGACGCCAAAGTTCACTCTTGGGGCGAGTTCCGAAGCCTCGTCGAGGCGACGTGCTAAGACCTGATTGCTACCGAATCTGTGCCGTTCAAGAACCCGTCCGTTGAACTTTATCAGCGCTCTCCGATGGATAAGGACCAACCCAGCAGAACCAGCGAGGCGGCGGCAAGTGTGCACCCGATCGCAATTCGTGGGTCGTAGTCGAAAACAGCGACCCTGCTCACCCGCTTCTCGTTGAGAACCGCACGGAATGAGGGTATCGAACACACGGTCAACTTCTACATCTGCTAACGATGCGCAGTTGCCAGCGACCCGGCCCCTAAGTTATTCGAACTGGAACGCGAAGATATTCATCGGGAATTGGCGATCTGACGGGCGTTTCGCAGGAGCCACGAAAGGAAGACCATGGAAGCGAAACTGCGCTCAGCCGCGGTTCTTGCCGTGACATGCGCCCTCCTCCTTTCGGGCTGCTCCCCGCCCACGGTCTGGAGGATGGAAGCCCGGTCCCCGGATGGACGATATGTCGCCACTGCCCGAACTGTGCAGTATGGAGGGTTCGGGTCCGCCGACATCGTGACTTCGGTGTACCTAGAGCAGGCGAACATCCCGGAGACGCGAATGGCAGTTCTGTCGTTTTCTTGCGACGGCCCCGTTCCTCGCCCGTACACCCTAGACGACAAGGCCAACGCCGGCGGAACAATTGGCCTGAGGTTGCGATGGCAGTCGCCGACGCACCTTTCGGTGACGTACGACGGGGGAGCAACCGTGGACTTCCAGGCTATTAGGTATCAGGGGATCATCATATCGCTAACCGCTCTCTCTACAAGGAGCGCCGGTTCCCCACCGCAGCCCGGCACTGGAGATAAGTAGGCCGCCCCTCATTTCGAAATCGGCCACTCACGAAATTGGTTAGAATCCATGTCGACTCTAAGATTGACCAGAGATTCCGGGTATGCGGATCGAATCCGAGCATATCGTGTTTTCCTCGATGAGAAGAAAATTGGCGAGATTCGGAACGGTGAGAACAAAGAATTCTCGGTTTCTCCTGGCCAACACGAGCTATCGGTTCGGATCGACTGGGCTGGTTCGAAGACTGTTCAGTTCATGATCGGAGAGAACGAAGCGGTTACATTTCGCGTCAAATCAAACCTCCGGGGGGCGCGGTTTTTCTCGGTCCTCAGGTACGTATCCGTGGCTCGGAACTCATACCTGCTCCTCGATCGAGTCGCCTAATCGCATCGGTGCCGCGAATGGCCAACGCCATTCGAGTTGATCCGAGACTTCAGAAGATCGTGAGCGGCGCACCGCGACGATCGATCATCATCATCTGAGATCACGTCCGGCCCTATAACGCCTGACATCACTGATTCTCGGGCACTCAGCCGAAGAAACGTTTCGCGATCCCTTTGGCAAGCGTTTTGCTCACGTGAGTCCAGCGAGCACGAATTTCACAACCGGTGCTCAATCGATAACAGCGAGGCGTCGGCATGGAAGGCAGCGTCTATCTCAAAGCACGGCAGGAATGGGACGAGCGATACGCCGATCTGGTTCTCGGCAAACGCAACTGGCAGATCGCCGCCGCCGGTACGATGGCCATCACCCTGGTGCTGGCCTTCGGGATGGTCTGGCTCAGCACCCGGAGCAAGTTCGTTCCTTATGTCGTGGAAGTCGACAAGCTCGGCTATGCGATCG
>Ga0307372_10003099_pt1 | contig 26950 bp, 31 predicted proteins | sample OX1MG_FD_202533 | JGI IMG/M metagenome (GOLD analysis project Ga0307372, IMG submission 202533) | Soil microbial communities from Risofladan, Vaasa, Finland - OX-1 | ecosystem: Environmental > Terrestrial > Soil > Coastal area > Acid sulfate soil | place: Finland: Risofladan, Vaasa | collected... | reverse complement strand
AGCTCCTCGATCAGCGCTCCCTGGGAGGCGACAAGGGTCTCGAGCTCCTCATAGGACGGGCGTCGGCCTGACACATGATGGAATTCGCGGCTTGAGTTATGTCACCTGCAGGGACCTGAACAGTCACTCTGAGCGGGGCTTTTGTCCTAATACCGCTACCGGGATTCGAACCCGGGTTACCGGACTGAGAATCCGGCGTCCTAGTCCCCTAGACGATAGCGGCGCGGTGGGCCAGTTTAGCGATGCCCCAATGCCGTTGCTCGCGCGTATTCCCATCCGAGCCAGACCCAAATATCGAACATGTATTCGATATAGATTTCGGCCCCTGCTTTTGCGGGTGCGTGTAGATTGAAGGCACAGGCGGCTGTGGCGAAATTTGGTATACGCGCGAGCTTCAGGTGCTCGTGGGGGAAACCCCGTGGAGGTTCGAGTCCTCTCAGCCGCATCCCCAAGCCCGAAATCTGGGAATGCATTTCGGGCGACCGCGATTGAGGCGCTGAGACTGCGAGATGACGAGGGGGGTTGGGCACCGCCGAGTCACCAGCCGTCTCGGCCCTTCTGTTGGGACCTTCGCGATTCGCATGCGGAAGCTGCCCTGGCCTTCCCGTCCAGCATCGAACGCGCCGAGCTCTCCTGCGGAGCGGCGGCAGCGACAATCCATGTCTGCCGGAGGCCTGGCGATGCTCAGACGGCGGCCGATTCACGGGCGATAAGAGCAGCCGTGGCGGCGATCTCGTCCACGAAGGTCGGCCAGAGCAGGCGCGGAAGGTCGTGGCCCATCCCCTCGATGATCCGCAGGCGGGCGCCGGGAATCGCCGCGGCGGTGGCGCGGCCTCCGGAAGGGTTGATCAGTGGGTCGCAGCTGCCGTGAATGACCGTCGCTGGCAGCCGCAGCTCGCGCAGGGCAGGGGTACGATCGCCGGAGGCTGTGATCGCGTGCATCTGGCGCACCACGCCTGCCCGGCTGTGGCCGCGATCGTAGGAGGCACCCGCCACATCGCGCAGATGCCGCTCGTCCATCGGGTAGCCGGGGGAGCCGATCACCCGGAAGGTCCTCAGCGCCTGCTCGATCGCTCCCTCGCGACTGCGGGCCGGGTGGGCCATCAGCGTGCCGAATGTTTTAGCGGCCGGCCTTCCCACCCGGAGATTTCCGGTGGTTGACATCATCGAGACCAGCGTGCGCACTCGCTCGGGGCTTCCGATCGCCAACGTTTGGGCGATCATCCCGCCCATAGAGGCACCTACCATGTGTGCCGACTCGATCTCAAGATGATCCATCAGCCCGGCGATGTCGGCGGCCATGTCCTGGAGGAGGTAGGCCGCGGTGGAGCGGCGGCCGAGGAACATGTCAAGCCGATTCGGCACCCCCGCCGAATCCATCTTGGTCGAACACCCAATATCGCGGTTATCGAAGCGGACGACCCGGAAGCCGCGCGCGGCCAAGGCGCCGCAGAGCTCCTCGTGCCAGCCCAGCATCTGCATCCCAAGGCCCATGACCAACATCAGCGGCTCGCCGCCAGGGTCGCCGATCTCCTGGTAGGCGATCTCGATCCCGTTGACAGGCGCCAGGCGCTCTTCGCTCAGTCCATACATTCGGCAAGTTTAGCCAGTACTGGCTGCGCAGCCAGGAGCGGTATGCACCGAGGCGAGCGCCGCGTAGCGGCTAAGTTGGCGCGGTGCACACGGCGATCGTCTCCGACCTGCACCTGGGCAGCGCCTTCGGTCAGGACGTCCTGCGCAGGGCCGAGATCCGGCAGGCACTGCTCGATGAGATCGCAGCCGCCGACCGCGTCGTCCTGCTCGGCGATGTGGTCGAGCTGCGCGAGCGCCCACTCGGTGTCGCGTTGGCCGCCGCGAGACCCTTCTTCGAGGATCTGGGAGAGACGCTGGGCGACCGCGCTCAGGTCATCCTAGTCCCCGGCAACCACGACCACCGCCTCGCCGAGCCGCTGCTCGACGAGCTATCGCTCTCGGGCCGCCGAGCTCTGGGGCTGGAGCAGCGCGGCGATCCCTCCCCCGGTCCCGTTGCCCTGATCGATCGCTGGCTGGGCGGCCCCAACCTCGAACTCGCCTACCCTGGTCTCTGGCTGCGCGACGACGTCTACGCAACCCACGGCCACTACATGGACTGCCACCTCTCCCTTCCCCGGGCGGAGTGCCTCGCGGCAGCGGCGGTGATGCGCGCCTCCGGGCCCCTTCCCGACCCGGCGAGCCCTGAGGACTACGAGCGTGTCCTGCGGCCCCTCTACGGGTTCGCCTTCGGCCTCGCCCAGTCGCGGGCTTCCGGCGTCGCGCGCCAGGCGGGCCGCACCTCGGAGTTCGCCTGGGAGCTGGTATCCGGAAACGGTGACGGAGGGCTCGGGTGGCGGGTCAAGAGCGGCACCGCCCGCACCGGAGCCGCGGCGGCGATCTGGGGGGTCAACCGCCTGCTGCGCTCGGGCTTCGCCCCCCACATCTCGGGGGGGGCGATCTCCCGCAGCGGCGTGGCCGGGGCGACGGAGATGGCGCGGAGGCTGGCGCTGGACGCCGCCCACGTGATCACCGGCCATACCCACCGCGGCGGGCCGCAGGAGGGCGAGCAGGATTGGAGGCTGCCCGGGGGTGGCCGGCTACACAACACCGGCAGCTGGGTGTTCGCCTCCGCCTTCCACCATCCCGGTGCGCCGCCGGGACCCTACTGGCCCGGGACAGTCACCTGGATCGAGGACGACGGCCCACCGCGCCGCGTTCAGCTGCTCGGCGAGTGCTCCCGCGAGGAGCTGGCCTCTACGGTGGCCGACCTCAACCGAGCCACTCTGCGATAACCCGCCCGACCTCCTCCCCCGCGTCCTCTTGAAGGAAGTGGGAGGCGTCGATGATCGCGCGCGGCGGCGCGAAGCCGAGCTGCTCGCACACGCGCTCGCCGAGCGAGAAGGGGAGGATCGGATCGGAGTCGGCCCACAGAACCAGGGTCGGGCGCCCGTCCTCGCGCAGCGCATCGGCAACTCGTTTCCCCTCTGCCGCGCCCGGCGCGTCGGGCTCGGTCGGCAGGATCAAGGGGAAGGCGCGGGCTCCGGCCTTGGACTCTGGGGTCGGGTACGGCGCGTCGTATGCGGCGATCACATCCTCGCCCGGGTCGTGCTTGCAGCCGCCGCGAACCAGGAACCCGACCGGCAGGTCGGCGTTGTCGCGAACGAACTCGCGGAATTTGAGCCATGCCTCGCTCATCCGCTGGCTTCCCGTGAAGGGTCCGGTCTCCATGATCACCAGGCGGCTGAAACGCTCGGGATGCTCAACCGCAAGGCGCAGGCCGATCGGTCCGCCCCAGTCGTGGACCACGGCCGTCGCGTCGCGCACGTCCAGCTCCTCCAACAGCCGGGCCATCAGCTCGACGTGTCGGTCGTAGCTGTACCAGTCGAGCTCGGTGGGCTTATCGGAGCGGCCGAATCCGGCGTAATCGGGGGCGATGCAGCGCCGGCCGGCGTCGCGCACCGGCGGAATCACCTTGCGCCAGAGAAACGACCAGGTCGGCTCGCCGTGGAAGAAGACGACCGGCGGGCCCTGTCCCTCGTCCAGGTAGGCGAGACGCAGCCCGTCGATCTCGCGATAGCTCGACTCGAAGGGGAAGTCCGGCAGCCCCTCGAGTCGCTCCTGTGGCGTTCGCACGACATCAACGCTCATCCCAGCGCTCCTCCTTCTTGTGCTCGATGGGCCGAAAGGCGCCATGTGAAGCCGTTTTAGGCCGATCGACGAGGCGAGTGTATTCGCTGGCGTCGCGCTCGTCGATCGGGCAGATTCATGATCTTGTCTATCAGCATTTTGCTACAGTGATCCCTTCTTTTTAGCACTAAGTCAGTCTACATAGAAAGGAATCCTTCAATGCGGAACGCGCGCAAGGACACCCGGCAGCGCAGCGTTAACGCCGGCCTCCTCGCCGGCCTACTTGCGCTGGCCATCGGACTCGTCGTCGCCGGCTGCGGCAGCAGCTCCTCCAGCGGTGGCACCGTCGCCGTGGTGGGCTACTCCTCCCCCCAGTCGGTCTACGAAGAAGGCCTTGAGTCGGCTTTCAAGAAGACCTCCGCTGGATCCGGCGTCAGCTTCACCAACTCCTTCGGTGCCTCCGGCGACCAGAGCCGCGCGGTTGCCGCCGGCCAACCCGCCGACGTCGTCCACTTCTCGATCGGCAGCGACATGACCCGCCTGGTGGAAGAAGGCCAGGTCGCCAGCGACTGGGAAAAGCAGCCCTACAACGGCATCGCCCAGGACTCGGTGGTCGTGCTCGCCGTCCGCAAAGGAAATCCGGACCACATCAAGTCGTTCAACGACCTGCTGAGCAAGAAGGTCAACATCATCACCCCGAACCCGTTCAGCTCCGGCTCGGCCCGCTGGAACATCATGGCCGTCTACGGGTCACAGATCGAGCAGGGCAAATCGGAATCACAGGCCCTCGATGCGGTCAAGACCGTGCTCAAAAAGACGCAGAGTCAGCCGGGCAGTGGCCGCGACGCGATGACCGCCTTCACCCAGGGTCAGGGCGACGTCCTGCTGACCTACGAGAACGAAGCGATCAAAGCGGAAAAGGCCGGAGAAAACGTCGAATACGTCATCCCGGAAGACACGATCAAGATCGAAACACCGATCGCGGTGACCGAGAAGTCCCCACCGCAGGCGAAGAAGTTCCTCGAATTCATCTGGTCCGAAGCCGGGCAGAAGATCTGGGCCAAAAACGGCTACCGACCGGTCGACCCGAAGCTGGTCAACCCGAAGCAGTTCCCTGCCCCCAAGGGCCTGTTCACGATCGCCAAGTTCGGCGGTTGGAGCAAGGTCAAGGAACAGTTCTTCGAAGAAAAGACCGGCTCGATCACCAAGATCGAGGACGAACTCGGAGTCTCCACTGCCAGCTGAGTTCGACAGCGGTGCACTCGCCGCACCCCGGCCGGGATTCCCCCTGCCGGGAGGCGGTGTCCGCACCGAAGCGCCGCCCCGGCCCGAGCGCGGCTCGGGCATCTGGCTCGGCCGCGGGATGGTCACGCTCTATCTCAGCCTGCTCGTGCTGCTGCCGCTGGCGGCAGTTGCCTCGCAGGCCTTCGACCATGGCCTGGCCAGCTTCTGGGCAGCCGTCACCGCGCCCGAATCGGTGGCCGCGCTGAAGCTGACCGTGATCGCATCGCTGATCACCGTGATCATCAATGGGGTCTTTGGCACGATGATCGCCTGGGTCTTGGTCCGCGACCAGTTCCGCGGCAAGGCGATCCTCAACGCCGTCATCGACCTCCCCTTCGCGCTGCCGACGATCGTCGCCGGCATCACCCTGATCGCCCTCTACGGACCCAAGAGCCCGATCGGGATCAACGTCACCCTGACGCAGTTCTCGGTCGTGCTGGCGCTGCTCTTCGTCACCCTCCCCTTCGTCGTCCGCGCGGTGCAGCCCCTGCTGCTGGAGATGGACCGCGAGATGGAGGAAGCCGCGGCCTCGCTCGGCGCCGGCGGGCTGACGATCTTCCGCCGGATCATCTTCCCCAACCTCCTGCCCGGGATCGGTGCCGGCGTCGCCCTCGCCTTCGCCCGCGCCCTGGGCGAGTACGGCTCGCTGATCCTGATCACCGGAAGCATCCCCTTCAAGACGATGGTCTCCTCGGTCTACATCTTCAAGCTGATCGAACAGGGGAACAACCCCGGAGCATCCGCCGTCTCGGTCGTCCTACTGCTCGCCTCGCTGCTCCTGCTCGCCGCCGTCGGCTTCATCCAGAGCCTGGGACGGCGGGCGTGACCGGCTCGACCGCCAGCCGCTGGGGGCTGCGAACCGCGGCAATCGCCTACCTGTCCGCGCTTTTGCTCGTTCCCGTCGGGATGATCTTCTACAAGACCTTCGAGCACGGCTTCAGCACCGCCTGGGACGCGATCACGACGCCCAACGCGATCCATGCGATTGAGCTCACGCTGCTGATGGTCGCCATCGCGATTCCGCTCAACACCGTCTTTGGCACCGTCTGCGCGGTCCTGCTGGTCCGCCACCGCTGGTGGGGGAACCGCTTTATCGACGCCGTCATCAACCTCCCCTTCGCCATCTCCCCGGTGGTGATCGGCCTCTCGCTCTTCCTCCTCTACGGGGTCGGTGGCTGGTTCGCGGGGATCTCCGAAGCGGGCTTCAAGATCCTCTTCGCGATCCCCGGAATGGTCCTGGCGAGCGTCTTCGTCTCGGTCCCCTTCGTCGTCCGCGAGACGGTCCCGGTCCTGCAAGAGATCGGCACCGACCAGGAGCAGGCGGCGCAGACCCTGGGGGCGAACTCGCGCCAGACCTTCTGGCGGATCACCCTGCCGGCGATCCGCTGGGGAGTCGCCTACGGCGTCGTCCTCACCACGGCCCGGGTCCTGGGCGAGTTCGGGGCGGTCTCGATCGTGTCCGGCCAGATCTCACGCCAGACCGAAACGCTGCCGATCTTCGTCGCCAAGCAGTTCGAGAACTACAACCAGACGGGGGCTTACGCCGGCGCGGTCGTGCTGGCGCTGCTGGCCCTCACCGCCCTCCTGGCAATGAACCTGTTCAAAGGAAAGGAGGTCGCCTGATGGGAATCTCAGTCGAGGGAGCGTTCAAGCGCTTCGGTGACTTTCAGGCGCTCGACGACGTATCGATTGACGTCCCCGATGGGTCGCTGACGGCCCTGCTCGGGCCCAGCGGTAGCGGCAAGTCGACGCTGCTGCGGGCGCTCGCGGGGCTGGAGGCGCTCGACGCAGGCCGCGTCATGATCGACGGCGAGGACGTCTCCAAGAAGCCGGCGCAGAAGCGCGAAGTGGGCTTCGTCTTCCAGCACTACGCCGCCTTCAAGCACATGACCGTATTCGGAAACGTCGGCTTCGGGCTGAAGATCCGCAAGTGGCGCAAGCCCGAGATCGCGACGCGGGTCCACGAGCTGCTGCGCCTGGTCCAACTCGACGGCCTCGCCGACCGCTATCCCTCCCAGCTCTCCGGCGGCCAGCGCCAGCGGATGGCGCTGGCCCGAGCGTTGGCGGTGGAGCCCCAGGTGCTGCTCCTCGACGAGCCCTTCGGCGCCCTCGACGCCAGGGTCCGCAAGGACCTGCGCGCCTGGCTGCGCAATCTCCACGACGAGATGCACGTGACGACGATCTTCGTCACCCACGACCAGGAGGAGGCGATGGACGTCGCCGAGCAGCTGGTGGTGATGAACGAGGGGCGGGTCGAGCAGACCGGGTCCGCAGAAGACCTCTACGAGCACCCCGCCAACGAGTTCGTGATGAGCTTCGTCGGCGAGGTCAACCGGCTCGGTGACTCCTACGTGCGGCCGCACGACATCGAGATCGTGCTGGACCCCGACGAGCGCACAGAGGAGGCCATGGTGCAGCGGATCGCCGCGCTCGGCTTCGAGGTGCGGGCCGAGTTCACGCTCGGCGACGGCACCGAGATCTGGGCGCAGCTGACCCGGTCCGAGCTCCAGAGGCTGGAGCTGCGCGTAAGCCAGATCGTCTACTTGCGACCGGGTCAGGCAACGAACTTCAGCGGTGACTCGCCGCCCGGCGACCGGGGGGCCTCGACTCCCCCTGCGAGACAGGGTGGCGACGACGCAGAGGCATCTGCAGCCGCTTGAAGGAGCGGCGGGGCGGGGCGCGCGTTGCCGGGTGGCGCTCCGCCCCATCTCGCCACCGAAGCATTCTCCGCTCGTCCTGCTATTCTTGAGTTAGTAGGTTAACAAACTTTAAAAAGGAGCGAAGATGGACGGTCCCACTCCCAGCACCACGACATTCGTCTCGCGAGGCCGACTGAGCGGCGTGATCTGCGAGCGGCTCCCAAGACGCCACTCAACCGGTGCCGCGCCGACGGTCAAGACCAGCAACGCCGGCGGGCAGCTCGACAGACAAGCCCGCGACGAGGCTATCTACTACCGAGCGCGCCTGATCCTCGGCGACTCCCTTCCCCGACCGCTCCCCTGAGCGAGCGGGGAAGGAGCCCCCGGGCCCGGACCGCGCCAATTCCCGCAGGCGCGGTCCGGGTTCTCAAATTCCCTCCGCGGCGCGGGCTACTTGGCGGCGCCCTTCGCGCTTTCGGTGCTTTCCGAGTTCTGCGGGTAGGCCTGAACCGCCAGGTCCCAGCTCTTGAGCGTAAAGGTGACTTTCGGCGCGCCGGCGTACTCGATCGCCACCGTATGTCCGCCTTTGGTCAGCACGTCGGACACCGTCACCGTGTGGACCTCGGCAGCTCCGGCTGGACTACCGGTGGTCGAGGTGTCAGATGGGGACCGGGCGAAAGCTAATCCGCGCTCAAGGCAGGCCGCTCAGGAAGCTGCCCACGGCGGCGCCGAAGTACGGCGAATACAGGCGGGTGAAGTTGCGCGCATAGCCGTAGCTCGTCAACCCGTTGATGTACTGGCCTTCGGCGAGCCACGCGCCGCCGCTTGAGCCAGCGGCCATGTTGCAGCGGCTCGGCACCGTCGGCGGCCCTCCGAGCCCGATTGTCAGCGGATCGCTGCCGAGACCGTGAGTCATGCAGGATCGCAATTCTTCGCCGTCGAGGGCGCCGGCCGGGTAGCCGAAGATCTGGAAGGCCGTGAATCTCGACCGGCCGGTCACGTACCCGCGCGACCCGACCACCTCCGCGAGCGTACCGAACTGGTTCGGCTTGACCTGCAGTACGGCGACGTCAAAATCCGTGTTTTCGGATTGCCGCCACTGGGGAGTCGTGTAGACCGTTTCGGCGGGGAAGGCGCCGAACGGGCGTCGCCCGTGGTCAAAGGCGGGGATGAAGACCAGGTCGCGCCCCCACCTCCGCGCCTCCACCACACAATGCCCGGCAGTAAGGACCATCGACCCGTTCGGGGTGTCGAGCGAGGTGCCCGAGCACGAGTACGGGCCGAGGCGCGGATCGATGCCGAAGACGCGCCCGTTGGTCCTGTCTTCGACAGCGGAGGTATTAGCGATGCCGACGCTGCTGATCAGAGCCTCGGTGCCGGCAACCCGCCGTGGCCTGCCGGGGGCGAGCGACGGTTCCGGCGGGCCTGAGACCGTGGGCCTGGGTGGGCGGGCCGGGTGGTCGAGCGCTTGGCGGATCCGCCGAGCGCCCCAGAAGCGCGAGGCGCCGGCGGCGCCCGGGACCCGGCGGGCAGCGGGCGGCGCGGCCCCGGCGAGGGCAGGAGCAAGCAGTCCGATCGCGATCAGCGCCGGCAGCGTCAGACGTGGCAGTCCCGATCCGAGCTTCATCTGCGAAATGGTGCCATATGGCGTCGATTGCGACCAGGCGGTATTTCACGGTGCGGGAGCGCGTCGTCCACAGTCCAGAACACAGGAAACCGACAGCGGGTAGCGAAATCCGAGACGGATCGTCTCGCTCCCAACGCGCACGAAGGGGTTATGCATGAATGAGGAAAGCACCCTCAGCGGCTGGTGGGTCTTCGCCGGCATCCTGCTGCTCATCACGGGTGTCCTGGACATCATTTACGGCATCGCCGCGATCGGTAACTCGAAATTCTTCACCAAAGACGCCGCATACATCATCAGCAGCCTCCACACCTGGGGCTGGGTTACCCTGATCATCGGGGTGCTGGAGCTGGTGGCGGCATTCTCGCTGTTCTCGGGCGGTGAGTTCGGGCGCTGGTTCGGCATCTTCATCGCCTCGCTCAACGCGATCGGGGTGCTGCTGTCGATGCCGGCCTACCCGTTCTGGTCGCTGGCGATATTCGCGCTCAGCATCATCATCGTCTACAAGCTGGCCGAGGGACCCCGGGGCTCCGAAATCTGACCGCGAGCGCCGCCGCAAATCTGAGCGCGAAGGCCCGGCACCGGGGCCTCGTCTTGTGAGGCTTCCCAGAGGGCCGAGAGTGAGATTGAGCTCGTCAAACCTCCCCTCCTGCCCTACTCCAGCAGCCCAACCCTGATCGCGTGGCGCCGGATGGCGAGCCGGCTCCGATGGCGGGGCTCAGGCCGCGGGCCCCGGCTCGACGGCTGCCATGGGCTCCTCCAACCTGGACCACGGTGCCGACTCGGAGCGATCCTCCTCATAGACGACGTCGGTGTCGGAGAGCTGGTCCTCCCAGCCGCGGCGGCGCCCGTTGAAGACGATGCCGAGGAAGCCGATGCCGAAGGTCAGGACCCCCAGCCCGAATCCGATCAGACGACTCAGCGCCCGGCCGAAGGGAAGTCCCTTCCCCTCGAGGTCGAGCCTGATCCGGATGAAGCGCATGCCCGGCGTCTGACCCGCCAGGCACCAGAAGCCAACCAGATAGAGCGCTCCCAGCGTCAGCCAGGCGGCCGACCCGAGCGCCAGCGCCAGGCTCGAGACGCCGTGCCCGTTCCCCGTGATTGCCGAATCGATCAGGGCGGCGACGGCCGCCAGCGCGGAGAAGCCGAGGTTGACGAAGGCAGCATCAACGGCGAAGGCCAGTACTCGGCTCACGACACCGGCGTGGTCGACCGGCTCCTGGCGGGGCTGGCGCAAGAGGATCCGCCGCGCGAGCCGCTCCAAGGTGTCGTCGAGGTGCCGAGCCGCCCTGCCGATCGTGCGGCCGATGTCGCCGATCAGCCCGACACCCTGAGCGCTGATCGCCGCTCGCAGCTCCGGCGCCTCGGCGATCCGCTCGACCAGTTGCTGCGCCTCTTCGCTGGCCAGGAGCCTGCGCCAGACTTCGTCGACCAGCTCGCTGTCGAGGGCCTCGAGGAGGGCGCGCTTGACAGCGTCGCTCCCCAACGCCCCCTGCACCGCCTCCTCGACCGCCGGGCCTTCGAGCACCCGGGCAAGCGCCCGCTCGACCGCCTCGCTCTCGACCGCGGCGACAATCGCCTCCTCCGCCGCGACTTCGACGGCGCGGTCAATACCGGCGGCGCGGGTTACGGTCCGGGCGCCGCGCACGCCAACGCCGAGCAGGCGCGCCGGCAGGGGACGTTGCCCGTTCAGATTGCCGTTCATCGCGGAATCTGCCATCTGGCGGCGAGTATCCCACCGACCGGAGAGGCTCGCAGAGATTCGCGAATCAGCGGTCGAGGCGCTCGAGCAGGCGCTCCACGAACGCGACCTGGGCCGGGTTGATCTTCAGGCGCGCACTAGCCGGATCGAACCATTCGGCCCGGTCGATCTCGGGGAACTCGCGCTCGACGCCGGAATGCGGCGGCCACTCCATGGCGAAGGAGTTGCTGCACAGCTGCGCGGGGTCGAAGTCGGCCTCCGCGGCCCAGCCATGGACGACCTTGCCGCTTTTCTGGCGAACCGTCCCAAGCTCGACCAGATCACCCGGCGTGAGGGCCGGGGGCCCACCCAGCTCCTCCCCCAGCTCACGCAGCGCGCAGTCGCGCAGATCCTCCCCTTGATCGAGCTCCCCCTTGGGGATCGACCAGGACCCAAGGTCCTTCCTCTCCCAGAGTGGGCCGCCCGGGTGCACCAACAGCACCTCCGGCAAGCCCCCCGCAAGGCGGTACACAAGAATCCCCGCGCTCGTCGCCGCAGCCACGGCGGCCAGGGTACCCGGGTCGTGTCACAAATCGGCATGCTGTTACGTCTGGTGAGCATGAACTCTCCCCAGACAGCCATAGTCATTGGCGGTGGACCCGCCGGGCTCGTCGCGGCGGGCCGGCTGGCCCAGGCCGGCGTCGCAACGACGTTGCTCGAGTCCAGCGCTCAACTTGGCGGCCGCGCCGCCACCGAGCGCCGCGAGGGGTTCGACCTAAACCAGGGCCCCCACGCCCTATACGTGGGCGGGGCTGGGATGCGTGAACTGCGCGCGATGGGCATCGACCCTCCTCGGTGGAATCCGACCTCGCACCGCTCTGTGTTCGTGCGCGGTGCCAGGCCAATGCGCCTGCCGGGGGGATCGCTTGAGCTCACGCGGTGGCTGATCGGCGTTGCGCGGCGTAAACCCGAGGGCCTCGGCGAGCTGTCCGTCGCCGACTGGCTGCGGCAGTCCCTCCGCTCGGAGGCCGCCCGGGCGAGCGCGGGGGCCCTGGTGCGGGTGACGACATTCGTCGCCGACCACGAGTCCCTCAGCGCCGACGTGGCCGCCGCGCAGCTGAGAATCGGCCTCTTCCCCGGTGTCCGCTACATCCGGGGTGGCTGGCAGTCGCTGGTCGATGCCCTCGCCGCTCGGGCCAGGCGGGAAGGCGCGGTCGTGCGCACGCGCGCCGGTGTACGGAGCGTGGATCGCAGCGCCGATGGCTGGCTGGTGACGCTGGACGAGGGGACGCTGCGCGCCGAGGTCCTGGTCGTCGCCGCCGGAGGGCCGGCCGCGGTCACCGAGCTGCTGGGAGACCGCTCGCCAGCCGCCCCCGGGCCGGCCGCCGAGCTGAGCGTGCTCGATCTCGGATTGAAGAGCCTGCCGCGAGGAGGTCGAAGGTTTGCGCTGGGCATCGATGCGCCCACCTACCTCTCCCGGCACTCTCCTCCCGATCATCGCGACGGCGTTCTGCTCAGCCTCGCCAGCTATGCCCGCCAGCCGCGCGCCGAGCTCGAGGCGCTGGCCGACGCCGTGCAACCTGGATGGCGCGAGCGCACCACGCTGCAGCGATTTCTCCCCCGCATGGTCGCCGTGTCCGCAATCGCGAGCCCGGCCTGCGGTGGCCTCGCCGGGCGTCCGTGCGTCGAGCGCGGCGAGGGTCTATACCTGGCCGGCGACTGGGTCGGACCGGAGGGCTGGCTCGCAGACGCCGCGATCTCCAGCGGCGCCGCGGCGGCCGCGGCGGCCTTGGGGAGCTCGGTGCCCATACCGGTATGACGGGCGATGCCTTCGCCGCCTGCCGTCCGCGCCTACTCGGCGTCGCCTACGGGATGCTGGGGGAGCTGACCGAGGCCGAGGACATCGTTCAGGACGCGTGGCTGCGCTGGGACAGCGCCGATAAAAACGCCGTCCGAAACCCGGAAGCCTTCCTGATCACGGCGACGACGCGGCTGGCACTCGACCGCCTGCGCTCGGCCCGCGTCCGCCGCGAGGTCTACGTCGGGCCCTGGCTGCCGGAGCCGCTGGTGACCACGACCGAGACACCGGAGACCAAGGCGATCGAGGCCGAGCGACTGCACCTCGCGTTGCTCGGCGCGCTGGAGCGGCTGAACCCTGTGGAGCGCGCGGTCCTCGTCCTTCGCGACGTCTTCGACCTGGAGTACGCCGAGATTGCTGACGTCCTGGAAAAGACACCGGCCAACGTCCGCCAGATCGCCGGCCGAGCCCGCGACCACGCTGGAGACGCCAGCAGGGAACGCAGCGTCAGCGAGGCGGAGCGCCAGCGCCTCGCTGAGGCCTTCCTGGCCGCCGCAGTCGCAGGCGACATCGACCGGATCCGCGACCTCCTCGCGGCGGACGCGGTGATGTACTCAGACGGAGGCGGCGTGGTGGTCGCCGCGCGCAGACCGGTCTACGGCGCCGAGAAGATCGCGCGCTTCATGGTCGGCGTACAGCGCAAGGCCGCCTACCCGGCCGACCCCGTATTCACCCGGGTGCTGGTCAACGGCGATCCTGGGGTGCGGATGGACAGCGCAGCCGAGGGCTTTCTCAGCATCGTCGCCATCGAGGTGGCCGACGGCTTCGTGCAGTGCGTCCGCTTCTTCACGAACCCGGAGCGGTTCCCGGTCGCCTTCCCCAAATAGACGAGAAGCGCGGCTAGATCGTCGAGGTGGTGACCGGCTGGCGCGCCCCCACCCCGGGCGCCGACCTGGAGAAGCGCATCGTGCCGTCCTCAATCCGGCCGAACCTGAGCGCCGGCACGTCCAGCGCGTAGTTCATCCGCAGCCGCCACGGCGGCTTGGATCCCTGTTTGGGGAGCTGGTCGATAGCCCGCAGGACGTAGCCGGCGGTGAGGGGCATCAGCGGTTCCTCCTCGACCCCCGAATCGGCGACACGTGGCACGCACTCGGCGTAGCCGTGCTCGTCCATATGGATGAGCAGCCGGCACACGTATTCGGCCGTGAGGTCGGCTTTCAAAGTCCAGGAGGCGTTGGTGTAGCCGAGGGTGAAAGCGAAGTTGGGGACATCGCTCAGCATCATTCCCTTGTAGGTCATCGCCTTGGAGGTGTCCACCGCATCGCCGTCTACGCTGAGCGCGATGCCCCCCAGGAAGAGCAGGTTCAGGCCGGTCGCGGAGACGATCAGGTCGGCGTCGAGCTCGGTGCCGGAATCGAGCTTGACTCCGGTCTCGGTAAAGGTGTCGATCCGGTCGGTGACGATCTCGGCGCTGCCGGCGGAGATTGCCTTGAACAGGTCGGCATCGGGCACCAGGCAGAGGCGCTGGTCCCAGGGCTCATAAGGAGGGTTGAAATGGGTGTCGACGTCGTATCCAGGCGGCAGTGCCCGCTGCACACCACGCCGCAGGAGCTTTTTCATCAGCTGCGGTCGGTGGCGGCTGAGCTGGTAGCTCGCCATCTGCAGGAGGACGTTCTTCCAGCGCACGATCGCGTATGAGCGCCCCTCGCCGAGCGCGCGTCGTAACCGGTTGGCGATCGCGTCTTCGGCGGGCATGCTGACGACGTAGGTCGGCGAGCGCTGCAGCATCGTCACCCGCGCCGCCCTCTCGGCCAGCGCCGGCACCAGCGTCATCGCGGTGGCACCGCTGCCGATCACCACCACGCGCTTGCCGGCGTAGTCGAGGTCATGGGGCCAGTGCTGTGGGTGGACGATCGTCCCGGAGAAGCGCTCCATTCCGGGAAACCGCGGCGAATGGCCTTCGTCATAGCGGTAATAGCCGCTGCAGACCAAGAGGAAGCCGCAGGTGAAGTGGACGGTTTCTTCCGTGTCGGAGCGCTCCGCCTCCACCGTCCAGCAAGCCTCGGGCGTCGACCACCGGACCGACACCACCCGGTGGTTGAAGCGGATCATGCCCACGATGCCGGCATCGTGTGCTGTCTGGCGCACGTAGTGAAGGATGGATGCTCCATCGACGATCGACTTCGCGCCCGTCCATGGCCTGAACCGATAGCCGAGAGTATGCATGTCGGAGTCCGAGCGGATACCCGGGTAGCGGAACAGGTCCCAGGTCCCGCCGAGGTCGTCCCGCGCCTCGAGGATCGCGTAGCTCTTTCCGGGGCAGCGCTCCTGCAGGTGATGGGCGGCACCTATCCCCGAGAGGCCGGCGCCGACGATCAGCAGGTCGAGGTGCTCGTTGATGGTGTCTGAGGTCATGGAGTTCGCATTGAGGTTATTCGTCAGCGCGCGCGGTGGCGATATTCCGGGCCGCGGCATGAACCCATAGCATCGCGCCGTGCCCAGTGTCGAAGTGTCAGATCGAAGCTTCAGCTACGTGCGCAAGGGCGAGGGGGAGCCGCTGCTGCTGATCCAGGGGATGAGTGCGACCCACCTCGCCTGGGGCCGGCCGTTCCTCTCGCGGCTGGAGGAGTGCTTTGACTGCATCGCCTTCGACAACCGTGGGATGGGGCGTTCGGAGCCGGCGACAGAGCAGTTCACGATCTCAGACCTCGCCGCCGACACGCTCGGCCTTCTCGACGCGCTCGAGGTCGAGCAGGCGCACGTTCTCGCCATCTCGATGGGCGGAATGGTCGCCCAGGAGCTGGCGCTTCGCCATGCCAACCGAGTCCGCTCGCTTACCCTCGGAGCGACCTACTGCGGCGGCCCGGGTTCCCGGCTGATGGACCCCGCCGACTTCGGCGGGCTCGTCGAGGCGATGGCCTCGGGCGATCGGGACCGGGTGGTCCGGGCGATGTGGGAGCTGAACCTCTCCCCCGCCTTCCGCGAGGACGAGAGCCGCTTCGGTGCTTTCGCCGAGATGGCGACTGCTCTGCCGTCTCGGCGGGAGACGGTCCGCTTCCAGATGCAAGCCATCGCAGGCCACGACACGAGCGCGCGCCTCGCCGAACTTGAGCCTCCGACGCTGGTCGTCCACGGCACCGAGGATCGCGTGCTGAACGTCGTCAACGGGCGACTGGTGGCATCGCTGATACCCGCACGAATTGAGTTGCTGGAAGGCGTGGGCCACATGTTTTGGTGGGAGCAGCCACAGCGCTCCGCCGCTCTGCTGTGCGATCACGCCATGGCGCGCGCTTGAGGCTCGGATCCCCAACAACCACTTCATCCCCCAAGGCCACGGGTCGAGACCCCCCGGTTGGGAATCGATCGGCTGATGCTCTCGCTGGCACGACGCCGCCCACCCTCCTCACCTCAGCGAGGAACGGGATGTCACCAGGGCGGTCATTGCGAGGCGTAGGTGCTTGGGTAGCGACCGTTGCGCCGCGGATGATCAGCAGAACCCCCCGGCGAGGCATGCGGAATCGGTCGGGGACGAGAACCGCCTAGAATGCCGTCTGAGGTCCGCTTCGCGATCTGTTGGCTCGCCCATGAAGATCTCGTCCAATATCCTTTACCCCCCTGCCCGTCTCACCTGGCTGGGAGTCGTTTTCGCCTCTGCCCTATGGCTGCTCGCCACTGCCGCCAGCGTCCAGGCCCAGACAACGATCGGTCAGCTGGCGCCGGCGAATCCGCCTGCCTACTGCACTACAGGCCCGTTCGAATCGCTCCCGATTTCGCCCACACCCGGCGCCAGTTACGAAGTCCCGGCCCCCGGGGGAGTGATCACCTCTTGGAGCACAAACGCAACCGCAGGAGCCGGGCAGACACTCGAATTCAAGCTCTTTAAGCCAATCCAAGCGCCGGATACCTACCTCGTGGTCGCGCATGACGGACCCCGGACGATCGCTCCGAGCGCCGTCAACACCTTCAAAGTGAGCATCCCCGCTCAGGCAGGCGAGCTCATCAGCCTGAACGACCTAAACGCCACAGAAGTTCCCAATGCGTGCGCCTTCCGCGATGGCACGACTGATTCGGAAGGCTCTGAGAGTGGCAACCTCGCAGACGGTGCCACGATGACGGTGCAAGCAATAGAAAACGGTGTTCGCCCCAATGTGACGGCGACCGTCCAGCTGGGGCCGACAATCACCGGCATATCCCCCGCCAGCAGCTCGGTCTCGGGCGGCACGAGCGTGGCGATCAGCGGCACCAACTTCGTCGAAGTTAAGTCAGTCAACTTCGGCTCATTGCCGGCGAGCTCGTACTCCGTCAGCTCCGAAGGCCAGATCACAGCGACCGCACCACCTTCTTCCGCACCGGGCCCGGTCGGTGTGTCAGTGACGACGGCCGTGGGCATCGCGACCTCACCCCAACAGCTCACCTACACCGCCTGCGTTGTTCCAAAGCTGACGGGCAAGAAGATCCAGACTACAAAGAAAGCGCTGCTAAAGGCGAACTGCAAACTCGGCAAAGTCAGGGGCAAGGTGAGCAGGGCCGCAAGGGTGAAGACGCAGACGCCCAAGCCAGGGACGGTGCGAACGCCCGGCTACAGGGTGAGTGTGAAGGTCGGCTAGAAACTCCCAAGCGCTTCCCGGCACTTGAGAACGGAGCGGCCGCAACAAGCTTCACCTGGCGTTCATGCAGTTGGCCTGGATGCTCGTTGCGCGTGTACCTTGCCGGTGAGTCGCGGTCAATCCAAGGAGTCTCGCCCGTATTGATCGGGGATTACCCCCCATCCCCAGATCGGGACCGGGTCCGAAGGAGTCACGCCATACTCCTCAATCGGATCAGCCTTCTGGGGTCAACCACACAGCGGTGGCACCAGTCGTCGCCGAAGTGAAGGTGTATTCGAAGGCCTCGCCTGGCTTGAGCTCTTTGCCCACGTTCAGGGCGCTCTCATCGAGCCGTTCGCTGGGGATGGCGTCGCGGATGTGGAGCAGGTAGACCTGTGCTCGTCCGTCAAAGCGGTGGAGCCTCGGCGAGGATTCGCTCACGAAGGTAGGGAGGGAGAGCGCCCTCGCTGACCACGTCCACCGCGATGCCAAGCGTGTCTTCGAGCTCTTGGGAGAGGTCGAACAGATTGCGGTCTGTAGCCATCTCGACCAGGAGGTCGAGGTCGTGGGCGCCTGCTTCCTCGCGGCCAGCCGAGCCGAAGACCCGGACGTTGCCGGCGCCGTGGGCAGTGGCAATGCGCGAGATCTCCTCGCGGGACTCGCGACGGACAACGGCGGCGCTGCTGGCTCGTTGGGTCATACGGCGCTCAATGGTGCGAAGTCCGTCCGGCAGTGTCGAGCGAGTGGCCTTGGTGAGCGTGTTTGTCATCTCCCTCCATCTGGCCAATATGCGCAGGCAGGAGGGTGGCCCAGCCGAACAGGTAACGGCTCGCCGCGTAGAACGCTACCGGGATCGATCGGTAGGGGCGGTGCGCTCCTGCAGCCACTCTTCGATCTGCTCGGTGGTCGCTTCGCCGGCGGCGATCCGCTCCATCATCGCCACGTCGGTGTCGGCCAGTTCGACGTGGGAGGGCCGGGGCTGTCGAGGTGGGGACAGACCGTTACTCGGGAAGCAGCTCGAGAGCCTCGCCGTGAAGAGGGCGCACCGCAAGGAAATCGGTGCGGTCGAGAGTGGCGATCCGGACGGTTCGGTGACGGGCGGCTAGGACCAGGGGCGAAGCGTCGGCGACGCCCAGCTCACGGTCGCGGTAGCGGCGCGCCAGGTCCCGAGCTCATGCCGAAGGTGGAGGCGAGTTGGGCGACATCAACCTCAAGGGCCTGAGCCCCAGTCAGTCTGACCAAACTTATGCTCAGAGCACTGCCGACTCTCGCAGGCGAGACATAGCGAGTTGCATCGTGAGACCGATCAGCCCAAGCTGCTGAGGTGGGACAATACGAGGATGTCTGAGAGCCTAAGTGAGCGCTTGCCGATCGGGCCGCAGTCGCCGCCCGATACCCCGGAGCGTTACGAGCCGATCCATCCCGGCTCGGGTCGCCAGCCGCTGCGCAAGCGGCTCGCCCGCGCCCTCGCACCGTTGGCCGTTCTACTCGCCAAGGCGAAGTCGCTTCTGCTCCTACTTCCAAAGCTGAAGCTCCTGATGACCTCCGGCTCGATGCTGGTCTCGATTGCCGCCTATGCACTGCTTTTCGGCTTTCCATTTGCAGTTGGGTTGGTCGCCCTACTCTTCCTGCACGAGATCGGACACGTGATCCAGCTGCGGCGCGAGGGAATCAAGGCATCGGCGCCGCTTTTCATCCCCTTCCTTGGCGCGGTCATCGCGGCGAAGTCGATGGGCAAGGACGCGGCCGCTGAGGCCCGAGTCGGACTCGCGGGCCCGGTGCTCGGCACGATTGCCACGCTTGTCCCACTCGGTATCTGGCTGACGACCGGCAGCGACTTTTGGCGAGCGCTCGCCTACATTGGCTTCGTCCTCAATCTCTTCAACTTGCTGCCGGTTGTTCCACTCGACGGTGGCCGGGCGATGGCGGCGCTCAGTCCGGCAGTTTGGCTGCTTGGATTGGCGGCGCTCGTTGCTCTGACGATTTTCTACCCGAGCCCGATCCTCTTCTTGATCCTGATCTTCGGTGTGATGGAGAGCTGGCGGCGATGGAAGGCTCGCGCGACGCCGCAGGGCCGTGCTTACTACTCGATTCCCGCCCGGACCCGGGCGCTCGTGGGCATCGTCTATCTCGGTCTCGCCACCGCGCTTTCGGTTGGGGTGGCCGAGACTTTCATCTCACGCAGCCTTTGACGAGCGTTGCTTGGCGCAACGATGATGAGCTGAGACCCGGCGGCCAGCCAGCCAGCCATATTGCCCTCGGCTGCCCCCGGTTCGACGACTAACCAGTCGCCCGAAACGGGGGGCAGATCCCACAGCACGTTGGGATCGAACCTGACGCCTTCGATGCGCTTCCTCGCCATCCGCTCCATCTCGACCATTCCCGCGTTGAGGTCGGCCCAGTGGTGGACGCCATCACGACGAACGGCAGTTCTTCTGCGCTTCCTGTACCACCGGTGCCGAACCGACTGGTCACTGGGCGATCATCTCGGCCGAAGGCTCGACTGCGACCGCGCAAGCCCCTCCGCTGCCGGCAGGGAATTCGGTTCATCTCAACGCAAGCTCTGTATTGGCGCGAGTGATCAGAGAACAACGAGTTCACGCTCAGGATGCTCTGCCGGCCCGAACTCGAAGCCAAGAACGGCGCGGGCGCCGAAGGCATCACCCAGCTTTTTGAGAGTCTGGGCGTTGGTTGCGTGCTGGCCGCTCTCTATCCGCGAGATCGCCGAGGCCGTCGTGCCCATTCGGGCGGCCAACTCTACCTGAGTCAATCCAAGCGCCCCGCGGCGCATGATGACGATCCGGGCCAGCTCCTCATACGGAGCGAGGCGTTCGTACTCGGCCCTGAACTCAGGGTTTTTGAGGGACTCCTTGATGTGGTCGGAAACAGCGGCTCCAACCGGGCTGACTCGCTTGCTCATCGCTCGCTCCAAAGGTCGCCGGTGTCAACTGATGTTAGCAGCGCTGCTAACAACCCGCCAGAGACTCAGGGCGCATCGTGGCCGGCTGCTCGGGGTGGCCTACGTGATTGGGCATCCATCCGCGCCTTGAAATCTTCCCAGCGCTTCTGGGCAATCTTGACCTCGGCCGGAGGCAGCTTACCTGTTGTCTTTCGGAAGGCATGCAGGAGTACGATCAGGCGCTCGGAGCGCCGGTACAGCACCCGGTAGTGCTCGGAGCCCATATGGCAGCGCAGCTCCCGCAACTCTCCGTCGACCTGGGAGCTGTGTGGATACGGGAGGTGCGGCACCCGGTCGGAGAGATCGTTCAGCCGATCGAGCTGTCGCAGCAGGGCGGCGCGGCGCTTGGCATCGAGGCCCGCGATGAATTCAAGTACCGGCTCGACTCCGTCCGCGGCGCGGTAATAGACCGCTTGTAGATTCGAGTGACTCATCGATGCGAGATTGCATCAGATACTCGAGAGGAAGTGGTGGCCAGGTCGGCAGGATTGGCTGCGCCAAAGCCTGCCAACCAAGGGGATTGTGGGCCGGGCCGCCGTCAACCCACTCGCTTCGCTCGGGGTCGCTGTCGCGCCTCGGCCTGCGGCCGAGGTGACTGCGGCCCGGCTGGGCTCTCCGGTCAGTCAGCAACTCTTCAAGGCGCCAGACGTCCAGTGCCCGCCTGAATCCTCGCTGGTCAGTTTTTGAGACGGTGTGGCACATTCAGCCAGCGAGAATTTGGCCCTGCGTAAGGCGATATGCGGTCGCTGATATCCGTTTAAAGCCCGCCCCCTCCGCTCTCCGCCCGGGATTCCGCTCAACAAGCGGAATCCCGAAGTCGCGGAGGGGTGTCGCCAAATCTCAGCCCAGGTGATTGAGGGTCATATGGCGTCGGTCTCTGTGTCCCGTAGCGTGTCCCGCCGCACTCCTTTCGCCATTCAGCGTTCTCGCAGCACCAACAGTGACGCGAAGGAAAACGAATCTCATGACCCTCAAGCTTGGGGCAGCGCGCCGCGACCCAGCATCTCCCTGCGGTCCGACAGCGTCAGGAGCAGGGCTCCCACGCCCCCCACACCGAAGAACACGACGATCGCGCCGAGTATGCCGCGGAGCAGATAGCGGCCCAACAGGCCGAGGACGGGCGGTCCGACAGCGATCCGGGCACTTTCCCCAGCGACGTAAGGATTCAGGGTGTTGATCAGATACCGGCCCGGCTGGGGAGTGTTGAACGTGCCGACAGCTCGGCCGTAGTAGGACCCCCGGCTGTACGTAAACGACCCTTCATAGCCTGAGATCGGGAGCACATTCTGCGGCCCGGCGGCTGGCCGAATCGAAACCCTCAGTCCACGCAACTCGACAGCCTCCGGCATGGAGACGGTGTCTTCGTAATAGATCACGTAATGGCGCTGTTCGAGGGTGAGGACGCCTCTCCCCGGCACATCCACCGTCTGAAACCCGCCCAGGACATTAGCAATCGCTACCACGGCCAGAGCTATACATGCAATGCTCCCCACCAGCCCGAGCGCCAAGCTCGTGAAACCGCTGACCCTTAGAAGCACAACCTGCCGACGGTGATCAACCGGGCTGACCACACTCTCCATGACGACCGACCCTACCAGCGGCCGAGCGGTGGGCCGACACCGTTCGCCGCCGAGCGGGGCCACGACAGCTGCTTACGGACCGGAGCGCTCCTGATCGAGCCGATCCACGTCCATGGGGACACATCGGGATGGTCTCTGAACCAAATCGACGCCGTTACCTACATCAAGCCAGCCGATCACACCATGCGAGATGAAATCGGTGGATCAGGATTAGGAGCCGTACGAGCCGGTCCCGCTCGCGGCGGCATGACCCCGAGCAGGTGAGGGCGTCGGCGCGCTGAACATCGAGCACCTCGACATCGCTGGGAGCCAAGGACCGGCGCAGCGCCCGATAACCCCGACATTACGGATGCCTTTCGAATCCACGGGAGGCATCCCGTGGATTCGCCGGGGGTTCCCGATATTCCGAGTAGTTGGGCGTTCCTCAGGACGCGGCTTGGGGGGACGCCAGAGGACGCGTTCCTTCGGTTCAGCTGCCGTCGAACTTCAGCCCGAGTGAAGCCGACAATTGACAGGGCTCGAGCTGGCCGGTGTGCTGCACACCCGTCGACAATCACCCGGCTGCCAGCGCGAATGGACTTCCCTCCGAGTCGCGGCAAACGGCCCACTGCTCACCAGGATGGACAATCGAGCCGCCCAGTTCTTGAACCCGTATAAGGGCGGCGGCCATGTCCTCGACAGTGAAGTAGGGAAGCGAGCCGGTATCGCCGGGGCCCGTGCCGCGCTGATGGACGCCAAGCCGCAGGCCTTGCTCGTTGGCTTCCCAGCCCTCCCCCGCTCCGGTCCCCCGCGGTGCAAGCTCAAGCCCCAGCAGCTCGCGCCAGAAGCGCATGCCCCGCTCCAAGTCGTCGGCTGGGAACTCGATCAGGGGCGTCGGCATGTAACTCAGCCCGCGCGCCTGATCAGAATTGGTACCACGTCCGGCATCACGTTACCAAGGGAAAACTCAGCGTCGGCCCATCTCAATCTGGAAACCCGCTTCCGATGCCGGCTGCACCGTTGAAGGCGAGCACCGCAGAAGGCAACGAGCCGAATTGAGCGCGAGCGCGTCTGGAAGTCGTCAGGCAGCAGGAACTCGCCGACATCGATGAGGGCGAACCGGTCGTCCTCGCCCAGCAGGATGTTGGGCTTACCGCCCTCGGGCCTGTTCCAAGTTCGACTGGTGGGGGCCCGAGAGCCACTCCGCATCCGGCCCCAGACGCGCGTCGACCGGTTCCTCTCCGCGCCGCAGCGCGTCGATGTAGGCATGATCGGCGGCGAGGCGGGCCGCCACCTCGGGACCCTCGGCAACGGCGCCGTGGCCGGGAACCACGAAATCGACGTGCCTGGCGGCCTCACCCACCCGGTCGAGTGCCGTCTCGTAGGCGCCCACCTGATCGGGGCGGCGAGCGTCGAGGAGAGGAATCAGGACATCGGAGAGCATGTCGCCGGCGAGCAGGACGCCACGGTCCGCGAGGAGGACCGCAGCGTGGCCGACGGCGTGCGCCTGATGCTCGATGATCTCGCCCGGCACGGGTCCGCCGTCCGCGGGCAGCGGGGTGACGAATGCGATCAGCTCGAGAGGGATGTCCGACGCGCTCTCCGCCGCCGTCGCCTGCGCCCGCTCTCGGGCTTCACCGGCAGCGTTGGCGCCGGCAGCGGTGGGCGTAGCGCGGCACGTCGCCGAACCGGGCATGCCAGAGCAGGTGGTCCCAGTGGGGATGGGTGGAGAACCCGGCGACCACCGGAATGCCGAGCCGGTCCAGGTCATCCGCGAGCTGGTTCAGCTCGGAACCATCGATGCCGGGATCGACCAGGATCAACCCATCCTCCTCACGCACCACGATGGAATTGGTCCAGACCCACTCACTCTGCCGGACCCAGACGCCGTCGGCCACCTGAGTCAGCATCGGTTCACTCTATTAGGCATCTCTCCCCGGCGGATTCGTCTCTCGCTACCACCCGCGGATCGTGGCGCGGATGGCACTTCCCGAGCGTCTCTAGCTATTAGCTATAGCTAGGAGCGCAGTCGATACCCCTTCGAGAACAGGCGCAGGTTCGCTGCGAAGAGCGCGGTGGTGGCAGCGGTAAGCGCCAACAGGGAGAGCGGGATGCTGACTTCGGTGAAGCCGACGAAGCCGTAGCGCACGAGGGAGATCATGTAGAAGATCGGGTTGAAGCGGGTCAGGGTCTCGAATGGCTGTGGCAGGAACGAGGCGCCGTAGAAGACCCCGCCGAGGAAGATCAGCGGCTGCAGGACGAAGGTCTGGGCGAAGGCGACGTCATCGAACTGCTCGGCGCGCACGCCGACCAGCACCCCGAGGTTGGCGAAGAAGAAGCCGACCAGGAACAGCGCTGGGATCAGCACGATGACGTGATCGACCGGGAGGCCGACCAGGGCCAGGGAGACCACGAAGGCGATCGTGGCGACCATTAGCCCTCGCACGAAGCCTCCGAGCGCGAACGCAAGCAGCAGCTCGACCGGCGACGCGGGCGAGGAGAGCTGGTCGTGGATCGCCCCCTGGAACTTCTGCTGCAGGATCGAGGAGGAGTTATTGGTGAAGGCATTGGTCGCTAGGGCCATCATGATCAGACCGGGGATGACGAAGAGGATGTACTTGATCCCGTGCACCTCCTTGATCCGCGAGCCGAGCGCGGCGCCGAAGACCGTGATGTAGAGGAACGTTTCCAGCAGCGGTCCGCCCAGGGTCTGTTTCTTGATCTTCATGAAGCGGCTGACCTCGCGACGCCAGAGAGTCGCGAAGCGGATCTGGGCGGCGCTCATGCCGGGGTGGCCTCGACGTGCGAGCGCGAGAGCTCCTTGCGGCCGACCAGGGCCAGGTAGGCGTCCTCGAGGTTATTGACGTCATAGAGGCGCGCCAGCGCCTCGCTCGTGCCCTCGCCGACGATCTTGCCTTCGTTGATGAAGGCGATCCGATCGCAGAGCTGCTCGGCCTCCTCGATGTAGTGGGTGGTGAGCAGGATCGTCGTCCCCTCCTGGTTGATGCGCTGGACGTAGTGCCAGAGCTCCAGCCGCAGCTCAACGTCGACGCCGGCAGTCGGCTCGTCGAGGATCAGGAGGCGTGGCCGGTGCATCATTGCCCTGGCCAGGATCAGCCGCCGCTTCATCCCCCCGGAGAGGGTGCGGGTACGTTCGTCGCGCTTCTCGGTCAGCGAGAAGGTCTCGAGCAGCTCTTCGGTGCGCTCGCGACGCTCGCGCTTGGGCATGCCGAAGTAGCCGGCGTGATAGTCGAGCGTCTCCTCGACGGTCAGAAACCAGTCGATGTTGATCTCCTGGGGGGCGAGGCCGACCGCCTGACGCGCCTCTTCGTAGTCGGAGATCGCGTCGTGACCGAAGACCTCGATCTTGCCCGACGTAACCTGCGCCAGGCCAGTCGTGCAGTGGATCAGCGTCGACTTGCCCGCCCCGTTGGGGCCGAGCAGGCCGAACAGCTCGCCCTGCTTGATCTCGAGCGAGACGCCGCGCAGCGCCTCGACCCCGGTCGGGTAGCGCTTGACCAGATTCTCAATGTGCAGGGCCTTCTCGCGCATGGAAACGCACACCGTAGTGAAGTGGGCGTCTGGGGTCGCGTGCCCGAATGTATCTCCAAAAGCCGCGGGAGGCCCTCTGTCGGATTCCTCGATACCTCCGAATACTCGAGGGGGTCGACGGGCACGGAGTCGCTTGCGTGGAGCGGGGTGTGCACGCACCGGGGCGCAGGCAGGTCCGAAAGAAGTCCGTTGCTGCGATTCTGGCGGTTGCAGCGAGGTCCGATACGGGCGGGATTCGAAACCGCGACCTTCGGGTATGAGCCGCCGCACGCATGGCGCTCGCACTTCTATTTGGCTTGCCAGAGCGGTTTTAGGTGCCCTCAGTTCGGCCAGTTTTTCTCAGAATGGAGCCACGAATGGAACCATGGGCCACGCCGGAGGAGGCGGTTTCAGCTAGAGGCCGCGAGAACCGCGACATCGTCATGCGCGATCACTCCACGCTTGCGGGCCTTCGCGTTGACGAATGCCGGCTGGCGACCTGCGGGGGCGACATCGAGGACGAACTCGATCCCCAGACGGCGCACCGCGTTGATGATCGTGTCGAGCTCGGGGTTGTGCTCGGCGGACTCAAGTTTGGCAACCCGCGGCTGGGAGACGCCAAGCTCCTTGGCGAGCGCTCGCTGGCTCAGCTTATGCTCGGCGCGGTAGCGCAGGAGGGTCGCCGCGAACTCCCGAGCCGGCGCCAGCCGTTGCCACTCGGCGCGGAAGCTTGAGTCCGAACCCTCCTCCGCAGCTACCAGCTGATCGAAAGTCTTGCTTTTATCTGCCATCTCGTTCTCCTTAGGTTCAAGAGACACGATAACAAACCTATTATCGGACGTCAACGGTACCGCTTTAGACGCTCTTTCGCGTCGGCCACGGCTGCATCGAAGCCGCCCTTCTTTGCAGCGACGGCAAGCACGACAAAGCGACCTCCTAGACGAGCGTAGAGCGCCCGAACGGGAGAGTTCCCTTGTTTCGGGCGCAGCTCGAAGAGGTCCGTCTCCCCTTTGAGCGACTTAATGTGTGGACTAGGCAGGTCGGGGCCAAGTGCTCTCAGCTTGTCGACCACGTTGAAGACGGCCTTTCGTTCGCCCCGAGACTTGACGCCCTCGAAGTCGATCACCGCATCGCCGTCGAAGATGACGACCCACTCTTTCGGCACCCCTGCCATGCTTTGACTCTAGCTCGGCGTAGCGACGCCCGACGGATCACCAATCGCGGCACAATGAACGGCTACATAAGCCGGTTTAGGCCTGTTTTAATGGATGAAGGCGATTAGGGTTCGGCCGAACTCAACGTCCTCGGCGGAGAAAACCCGGGTTGGGCTCTTCAGGATCACCTCTGTCTGCCGCTGTAGCACCCCATTGCGCTCCCACTTCGAGAGTGTCTTAGCGTGAATTCCGACGCCACGAAGGAATCGACAGCACGAGTAGCGTTCGACACGCTCCGCAGTAGCCGACCCTTGCGGCCGGGCGAGTACAAGTTCAAGCGCTCTGACGAGGGAGCCAGCCATCCCTGGGGATACCTGCGGCTTGGCGAAGATGGCACCGTGATTCTCGGCGAGCGCTGAGCATCCACCCAGCCCCAGCAATTTCAGCGACACGCCCCCACCCGCGAAGGGCAGGGGCGGTCTGTCGCTTCTAATCA